>Ga0172375_10007394_pt1 | contig 15068 bp, 14 predicted proteins | sample LakKiv1m_FD_114537 | JGI IMG/M metagenome (GOLD analysis project Ga0172375, IMG submission 114537) | Freshwater microbial communities from Kabuno Bay, South-Kivu, Congo - kab_092012_11.1m | ecosystem: Environmental > Aquatic > Freshwater > Lake | place: Democratic Republic of the Congo... | reverse complement strand
GAAGGAAGAGGGTCCTTCAAAGACCCAAAAGAAGCCCGACGCTTGATGCCTGCCGGGCCGGAGCTACGACTCCGACCCCGCCGGAGGACTTGATAGACAGTCAGGCGGTATCCTCTTCCTCAGTCCCGGTGTCCAACGAGCCTGGCGGTTATCATGGCTACATGCCGGCCCTGGAACTTGGCAATCTCAAGTTCGTTCTCGCTGGGAATCCGCGACCCGTCGGACCCTGCCAAGGTTGACGCGCCGTAAGGGCTGCCGCCGGTTATCTCGGTCATATTGACAAGCCGCTGTTCGGTGTACGGCACTCCCACCACGATCATGCCGTGATGAAGCAGGGTGCTGTGAAAACTGGTTATGGTGGTTTCCTGACCCCCGTGCTGAGTGGCAGTGGATACGAAAACGCTGCCGACCTTGCCTACCAGGGCTCCTTTCAGCCACAGTTGGCCCGTTCTGTCGAGGAAATTCCGCATCTGGGCCGTCATATTGCCGAAGCGTGTCGGTGTGCCGAAAATGATTGCGTCTGCTTCGGCCAATTGTTCCGGGACCGCTTCCGGAATGTGTGCGAAAGCCCGGCGGGCAGCGGCGGCTCCAGTTCGTTCCAAGGCGTCAGCGGGAACCAGTTCCGGTACTTGGAACACGGTCACCTCCGCGTCTTTGACCCCCCGCGTCCCTTCCGCCACTGCTTCGGCCATCCTGTAGACGTGGCCGTACATGCTGTAGAAAATTACCTGAATCTTCATGGTCTTCCTCCCCTGAGACGATTCCGTCATCGAACAGTGATCTCTTTCCGTCTCACCTTAGCGCTCACTCCGATCGGAGAGGCAACGCGTGAGAGACGGGAATTCACTCTCTTGACGTGATCCCATAGGACACCGTTACAGGTTTCAACAAGGAAACCCTGTACTCAATATAGTGAGGCTCTTGAACCAAAGCAGTTCCGCGGACCGCATGCCCCGCTGCGCCTCTGGAGACAACCTGTTGGTTCGGATGCGAGAGCGGCCGGTAAGTTTCAGATTATCGGCATGAAACAAATCGGCCTCATCCAGCCCCTGAGCGAAGTCAGGAGCGATGAGGCCGAGGCGAGTATAGCTCTTCCGGGAAAGAATGCCGTAAAGGCTATTCTGCCAGTAGGGCCTTAAGTTCTTTATTGAATTCCGGGACTACTTTGAAGAGGTCGCCGACTATCCCGTAATCGGCTTTGGTAAAAATCGGGGCCTCCGGGTCCTTGTTTATGGCCACTATTACCTTGGAGGAGCCCATCCCTGCGAGATGCTGAATCGAGCCCGATATGCCGCAGGCAACGTAGAGGTTGGGGGTGACGGTCTTGCCGGTTTGGCCTACCTGGTCGGAATGAGGCCGCCAGCCTGCGTCTACGGCCGCCCGCGAGGCGCCTACGGTAGCGTTGGAACCGAAGATGGAGGCCATTTCTTCGAGCAGCGTATAATCATTTCCGCCCATGCCCCGGCCCCCGGACACTATTATTTCGGCTTCTGTGAGGTCCACCTTTCCGCTGGTGTCCAGGTTGAGGTCCTTCGTGGTGTATGTGCTTCTGTTCGTATCGGTGGTGAAAGCCACTTTCTCGACAGTTCCTGCTTTGGGGTTTTCAGCGGTTTCCAGCACATTTGGCCTGGCTGAGGCCATTTGCGGGGACCCAAGGCTTACCCACTGCGAGAAGCACTTTCCCGCATACATTGGCCTCTTGCCAACCAGGGTCGAGCCGTCCAGCTCAAATGACACGCAATCCGCTATGGTGGAGACACCCAGCTTGGCCGCGGTGCGCGGGGCCAGATCCTTGCCCTGCATGGAATGGCTGATAAGGAATATCTCGGGCTTCTTCAGGCCTATGACATGCGCTAGAGCCTGGGCATAGTATTCCGAGTTGTAGGTCTGCAATTCAGGGGCTTCTATCACGAAAACCGTGTCCACTCCGTACTTAGCCAGGTCCGGCGCAAACTGTTCAGCTCCCGGCCCGACCAGCACTGCTCCCAGTTCGGCACCGAGCGCGTCCGCGAGCTTGCGGCCTTGACTGGCCAGCTCGAAGGCGGTTTTCTTGATTTTTCCTCCTTTGATCTCCCCGTATATCATCACCTTGGACATGTGTTATTCCCTCCGGAATCTGATCCTGATGTATGGCGAGAGCCCGTCAGATGACCTTTGCCTCTGATCTGAGCAACTGAACCACTGACTTGGCCGCGTCCGCGGGTTCCATGTTTTCCACCTTCTTGCCTGCTTTTCTTTCGGGCGGCATCGAGTAAGAGCGGGTCTGGAGACCCGGATCCGCCGCGATGCCAAGGTCTGCCGCTGCCTTCTTATCAATGGGTTTCTTCTTGGCCTTCATTATTCCCGGCAGCGACGCGTAGCGAGGCTCGTTGAGTCCCTTCTGGGAGGTGAGAACGCATGGAAGGGGCACTTCCACAGTTTCCTTACCGCCTTCGACGTCTCTTTCAACGATTGCGCTCTTCTTGTCCGGTGCCACTTCGACCTTGGTGACCAAAGTCACCTGAGGAAGCTGAAGCAGTTCCGCCAGCATGGCGCCGGCCTCGCCGAAATCGTCGTCAATGGCTCGGTGCCCGCAGAAGATAACGTCGTAATCGCCCTGTTTCGCTGCCGCGGCCAAAGCCTGCGCGATTGCCAGAGGATCGGCCTGATTCAAGGACTCTTCGTTGATATGAATCCCGCGATCAGCCCCCATGGCCAGCGCGGTTCGTATCGCTTCGGTGACGCGATCAGGGCCGATGGTCAGGATGACCACTTCACCCGCCTTGAATTTCTCCTTGAGGCGCAGAGCTTCCTCCACGCTGAACTCGTCATAAGGGTTGATGACGTATTTGATTCCGTCGGTTACGATACCGGTCCCCTCGGCGTTGACCTTGATCTGAGTCTCAGTATCAGGGACCTGTTTAAGGCATACCAGTGATTTCACGGATGATCCTCCTTTCGGATGAATGGGTCCGGACCGCGGCGGCTGCACGACCGGGATGACGGACGGTGCATAAGTGACTCCGTCCCGGACTCTCCCCAGGCAATTTGGTTGGGGTCAGCCGTCCCGCGGTTCTTGTGCCGCCATTGACGCAGGAAACGGAGAAGGATGCTGACAGGTAACTGTCAGAGAACTTTTAGAGTTTATTAGGGGTTGATTTTAGAGTCAAGGGAAATATTAGGCGGGGAGTAGTTCAGCGCAAACCATGATTCCGATTTTTCAGGCAAGTCTTCACCGGATACGCGTTTGACTCAAATCATAACATAACCGGCCGCCGCGATCGGAAACGTTGCTCGTCTGGCCTATTTCTCCGAGGCTTTGCGTTCCATCTCCGCGATCTCTTCCCGGAGGCGCTTCTTCCTACCCTCATCGGTTTCCCGCTGAAGCGCGGTCTTGTACCACTTCAGCGAGTCCATTGGTTCCCCCTTTTGGTGATAAATGTAGCCCAAGTGCTTCATTGCCGGCAGGTTTTCCGGTTCCAGGGCGAGTAATGCGTTCAAATCCTGGATGGCTTCGTCGTAGCGCCCGACCTGTTCCAGAATGTACGCCCTGCTGCCGAGCGCCTTGGTTGCCCTCGGATCCATCTGAATTATCATGTTCAGGTCTTCAAGGGCTTTTTCCTGCTCTCCACCGTCGAAGTAAGCGGCAGCGCGGTTTATGAGGGCTGAAGTGTCGCCTCTGTCCAGGCTTACAACCTTGCTGAAGTCCTTTACGGCCTTGGCATAATCGCCGGTAAGCCGATGGACCATTCCCCTTGCCATGTACGCGCCCGCCAGATCCGGATCTAGCTTGATCGCCTTGTCCAGATCCTGGAGTGCCCGCTCAAGTCGCCCCTGCAAAAGGAATACCTTGCCCCTGGCCTGAAGGGCCTGCGAGTTCTTGTTGGAAGCCCTTATGACGGAGTCCAAGAGAACCACCGCCTGATCGAGATCGCCGGAGTTGGCTTTCACGATGGCTTCCTTCAGAAGATCCGGAGACTCGGTGCCAAAGGGCCTGCCGACCTCGCGGGCTTCAACGACAGGCCCCGTAACCTGCGCGATCAGGCAACAAACCACAACCACCAATGCCGACCCTAGTTTCCGGTTGTTCATAATTCGTCACCGGTTGTGGTTGTCGGATTTTTCCCCGAGACTGACGGCGCGTGGGGCCACCTTATTCTCCCTGAGGAAGAAAGCGAAATAGTCCTTCGCATAGCCATCTTCGTACCGGTTAAGGGTGTACTTGGACTGCTCCGGAGACAGCTTCAACTTGCGGACAAGATTCCCGTAAGAGTCCCGGATGTAAAGATTACCCACTATGTTGTCCGGGTTTGCGTCCGCGTGAATCCCGCGCTCAGCTCCCGCGAGGACAAGAGCCTTGGCCAGATCCTTACTCCCGATGTGATGGCCTATGGCGAACACCAGATTCCCGTCTTTCCTTATTCCGAAAGCGCTCCTGTGGGCCACGTACCAGAAATGTTTGCCGTCAACGTCACGGCCGCCGCCGCCCAGGAGGAATCCCAGACCAATCTCGGAATCCTCCAGGCGTCCCTTCCTGAGGACGGAATGAACGACCTTGCCGTCTTTGACTATCAGGTGCCGCAATTGCCTGGCGTCTCGCACCAGTTGCACCGGGATGTCGTTGGACCATTCCCGGATGTCAACTGAGCCGTCTTTGTAGACGATCATGGTAGCCATTCCCTCGCTCATAGGGTAGACGGCTTTGCCCCGAAAGATAGCCCCGGCACCTTTGGAATGCCTCTGCATCCACATTGCGTTGGTCACGGCCAGAATCCGAGGACGCATCTCCGGCTCGACCTCTGACACCGCCAGAGGAGCCGCGGGCTCCTGGGATCCGATGTAGTACTGCATGAAGGTCTTGCTCATGTCCACGACCATCATGAATACCACCGCATTGGGAAAATCTACGCTGGGCCGGTAAAAGGTCTTGTATACTACGGGCCTGCCTTGACGGTCTCTCGGCGAGCCGGAGCATTCCCAAATCCCTTCGCCTTGGAGAGCCGGGGAGGTGTATAGCGGCTTTATGTTGTCGAGATGAAGCAGATCGAGCGGATCCCGCGACAGGAGATCGAATTCGTCTCTTACCGGAAGCTTCACGGTTTCGTTGTCGGCGGATCGGCCCGCGGGACGCTGGGCCTGCTTTGAGGCCTGTCCCGCATTGGGAGACGACTCTCCCCGGACAGACTGGGAACCTGCCTTGCCGTGGTGCCTGCCGTCCGCCCTGCCGGAGGCCTGAGCAAGCAGTATGGCCCCGTCAGCGTGGATAGGCCCCGGCTGCACCGAATCCTGAGCCGCCTGAACCGGATTGAACCACCCACAAAATACGACAGCGACAATTCCAAGGGACAATAGTGTACGCAAACCAACCACCCTCGAAAAGAGATATTTCCGGCAAAGAATCCCCTTAAGGATTTCTCCTGATATTAGATCTTTATACCCTATAACGCGGAAAATTTCAATACGAATCGCCTATTGACTCGCTAACGGACTAAAACCAAAAGCTAATTTAATTGGGGGTATTGTACTTGATCAGGATGGCTTCTAGAACGCTCCCGGCAATCGCCCGGGCCTTCTCCGATATGGTTCTGCAGTACGATTGAGTGCCTCTGGGGTCAACGTCCCCTATCTTGAGCTCCGGAGTGACGAGGGTCCCCGGCCTTATAAGCCCGCGCAGCACACCGGCGATGCTGCAATTGACAGGACTTCCATTCACATGGCCTACGGTCTGGTTCTCCGCGACCAAGGCCCCTATCTCCAACTGGGATTCGAAGATGCCGCTCGCCGGGGCCCTGATGACCCTTCGCGACGTCTGGCCCCCGATATCGCCGGGGATTCCCGTGTCCGGTGCGGCCTCTCCGCGTTCGATGAGACGGCCCAGATCATGTCCCCGGTTGGTCTCCACAACGAAATGCGCGTCTCTCCCCGCGTAGAAACCGGGTCCGAGAGCAATCACAAGATCCGCGTCTTCGATGGTGGTCCCCAGGTTCTTCTTGGCGAGTATTCCGTCTACCACCACGTCAGGGTCAATAGCCGGTCTGAAGCGGTTCTCGGGGTCCACCAGAACGGGAATCAGCCCCTGTTGCCACAACGTTTCGGCTTCTTCGGGTGTTTCAATCCTTGCAGCCCTGAAGTCCTCGACGGACCAGCGGCCTTGGTAAACAGCTTCGCAAAAGCTCACCAGGCGCCGGACAGCCAGCGGATTACCGATCTCCGTCATGACGAGCTTGCGAAAACCAGCGCGATGAAGCCGGCACGCGGTGCCTGTGGCCATTTCTCCGGCACCGCGGATGAGGATCTTCAGATCTGAGAGACTTAACGGCATTGCTCGTGGATTCCTCAGGAACCGTATTCCGTGAGGGCCTTCATTATGGTCTCCCTTGGAACCACGCCGTAAAAGGAATTCTTTATTTCTCCGTCCTTGATTACGAAGATGGCGGGAATGCGGTTGATCCCGAATCGTCTGCCCAGGAGGTTCTTGTCGGTATTAATCCGGCCGACGATGGCCTTGCCGTCGAGATCCTTTGCCACCTGTTCAAGGATGGGGTCCAGCATCTTGCAGGGGAAGCACCAGTCCGCGTAGAAATCCACCAGGACGGGATGCTTCTTGGAGGCTTCCACTACCTCGGTCTCGAAGTTATCGTCCGTGATATCCTTTATATGGGCCACATGCTTGACGGTGTCTTCCTTTTGATATACGGACCAGGCAATTATCAGTCCGCCCACTAGAAATAGGACAATGGTGGTCACAATTATAACAACGGCCTTCTTCATGTTTCCTCCGTATTACTCAAGCCCTCATATAATGTACTAATTTTCCGGCAGAAAGAAAACTCTTATCAGAGCAGAATCGTCCGGTTCGTACGAAAATGATGCCGGCTCACATCAGGTCTATTGGGTCCACGTCCACGACAATCTTGAGTCCTTTGGTTTTCAGTTCGCCGTTTTCCATAAGAGATTTGACGAGATTGCGAACCGGTTCGCGGGCAGCGGCTTTGAAGAGAACCTGCCAACGGAATTTCCCCGCGGCTTTCTTGCGAGGGGAGGGCGCGGGGCCAAGAATCAACACTTCCCGGGAATTCCCCTTGATGCTCCTGGCAGCGCGGCCGATGGCCAATGCTTTCGATTCGACCCGTTTCTCGATGTTGCCCTCGATCCTCACCAGTATCAGATTGCCGAAGGGAGGATAAAGAAGCTCCCGTCTGAGGGCGGACTCTTTCTCGAAAAAAGCCTCGTACGCGTGGGAAGCCGCGTATCGTATCGCGTCGTGCTCCGGATCAAAGGTCTGTAAAAGGACGAGCCCCGATGCAGACTCCCGGCCGGTTCTTCCCGCAACCTGGGCCAGCATTTGAAACGTCCTCTCCGCAGCCCGGAAATCGGGAAAATGAAGGGACAGGTCCCCGCAAAGCACTCCTACCAGTGTAATACCGGGGAAATCATGACCTTTGACTATCATCTGGGTTCCGGTGAGTATGTCTATCTCCTTTTTTCGGAACCGGTTCAGAATACCCTCAAGATCCTGGCGCTTGCGTGTGGAATCCCGATCGAGTCTTTCTATTCGAGCTTCAGGAAAGATCGCTTCCAGCTCCTCTTCAACCTTCTGGGTGCCTACTCCTCCGAAAAAGAGCTTGGCCCCCGAGCATTGCGGGCAGAGCGGCGGAGCGGATCTTGAGAATCCGCAAAGATGGCATCGAAGATCCCGTGCGGCCTTGTGATGAGTCAGGCTTATATCGCAATTGGGGCACTTGAACACGTGGCCGCAGGAACGGCACTGGGCAAAGGTGTCAAAGCCCCTTCTGTTGAGAAAGAGGACCACCTGCTCCCGGCGCTGGATAGCCTCCCCTACGGCCTTCAGGAGAGGAGGAGTAAGAAACGCGGACTTCATGGCCTTCGCCTTGGATTCCTTGAGATCCACAAGGCGTACTGAGGGCAGCGCGCCGCCGTGATACCTGGACGGGAGATCCAGACGCACCATCCTTCCACGTTTCGCGTTGACAAAGGTCTCGAAAGAAGGTGTCGCGCTCCCCAGGATTACGCAGGCGTTCTGCAGTTTTCCCCTGGTCAGGGCCATGTCGCGGGCGTTGTACGGACAACTGTCCTCCTGTTTGTACGAGGGGTCGTGTTCCTCGTCCACAACGATCAGCCCGAGGTCGTCCATCGGTACGAATATCCCCGAACGCGCCGCGATGACTACCTTGACTTGGCCGCTTTGGATCCGCCGCCATTCGTCCAGCCGTTGTGCTCGGGTCAATCCGCTGTGAAAGAGGGCCAATCCTCCGCCCAGGCGTCTCAAAAATCGCCTGGCCCACTGAGGCGTGAGAGCGATCTCGGGAACAAGAACAAGAGCTCGCCTTCCCTGTTCGAGGGCCTCCTGGATGGTTCTGAGGTAAACCTCGGTCTTGCCGGAACCCGTGACCCCATACAGCAGAAAGGGCCGGAACTCCCCTGATCTTACGGCTTCCCGGAGCGTTTCGACTGCGGCGGCCTGATGGGGGGTCGGTTCAGGAGGGATTTCCCCCGGGTGTGACGGCGTGCCCGCCGGGTAGAGGAGTTCGGGAATTGTCTTTCTCCAAAGCCTTATCCTGGGCCGGGCGATTCGCTCCTCCAATCTGATCCAGCCGCGATCAAGGGCTTCCTGAAGTCTATCAGCTCCAATGCTTTCGCTGACCTCTATTGCCGGGGCCACACCAGTGCGAAGCATCTTTGCAGGGAGGCCTAGGGCGTCCCTACGATCAGTGCCGCCCAGCCGGCGCCTGCCTTCCGGTGTTACGATGGCCCAGGTCTTAGAGCGCCTGTCTGAGCCGGGCGGCAGTGCGGTCCTCAGAACCAGGCCTGCCGGCAACATGTAATAGCCCGCCACCCAGCGTATGAAGGACCAAAGGGACTGCGTCAGGTAAGGATCTTCTTCAGGTATGTCGTGGACGTCTCTTAGCTCGCCGGCCGGAATTTTCGAACTGCCCAACCCAACTATGAAGCCCGCGCGTATCTTGTTCCTGAACGGCACGAGGGCTCTGCGCCCCCACTGGACTCGGCCCACCAGAGTATCGGGCACGCGGTAGGTGAATGGTCCCTCCAAAGGGATCGGGATGGCAACGTCAACAGTCTTGTGGTCAGATTCCATTATTCCCGGCCGGAAACGCGGAAGGATCCTCCTGGACGCCCTGGTTGTCAGTCGCGCCTGCGCCTCTCGATATCGCGGAGGAGGGATCTTACTTTTTCCACAGAGGCGGGTAGTTCCTCCTTCTTCAGTTCCAGAGTGAAGGTCCCGTCATAGCCTTTAGCCACTAAGGTCTCCAGAATACCCTGGAAATCCACTACTCCGTCACCGACGGGCAGATGCAGGTCGTCCCGGACCCCGTTGCCGCCACGGTTGTCGTGCAGATGAACGTGCTGAACAAAGTGAAAGAGCCCGGCAATTATGTCATAGGAGGTGTTCTTGTCCGCCAGAAGCTGGCCGTGGCCCACATCCAGAGTAATGGCAAGATCAGGGATCTCACGGACGACGGGTTCGAAGTCTGAAGCCTTTTCCGAGAGGTTTTCCAAGGCTATTTTTACTCCCCGATCCTTCGCGTACGCGACCAGACCTGCCAGGGCCCGGATCTTTTCCTGAATGACCTCCTGCCTTACGAACCTCGGGTCCACCCAGAGATGCACGGTGATAAAGTCAATGGCAAGAGGAATGCACGCGTCCACACTTGCCATCAGCTCCGGTAAATATCTGTCCCAGAGATTCGCCGGATCGTTGGGAGGCCCTTCCTCCGGTCCGTGCGCTCTGAGCAGCAGTCCGAGCGCCGGGCCGCTGGAAATTCCCGATTCAATCCAGTATTCCCGGCTTTTGCTGTTGCGAAAAGAGAATTCGCCCAAATCCAGGCAAAGACTTTTCAGGAAACCAACATCCTCGACAGCCCTGAGTTGACCACCTATTAACATCACCCAGCCCCGAAATAAGCAATGTGGAAATGCTTCCGGGGGACAACTTTTCTGCAGAAAAGTTTTCCCCCGGACCCCTTTTCAAAAGACTCCCAACATGTCAGCGGCTTCCGCTGGTCGCCGCTCATCTGCAGTTCAGGTAGGATGTGGTGAACGAAGTGAACCGCATCGGTCGAGAAATGTACGTGCAATCGGCATTTTCATTGCCCGTTGTACCCCAGCGGGCAGAGAGATCTTGATAGCCATCACAGCCCCTTCGATCCACGTCAAGAAACTCCGATCTCTTCATCAGTTAGGTAGCAGGCAGGGTCCGGTGCCCAGACGTCTCCGTGGACCGCTTCAGCCCTGACCCGGAAGTTTCCGCCACAGATGTCCAGCCACCGGCACTCGGCGCAACGGCCCTTGACATGTTTCTTCTTCTCCTTGAGCTTCATAAGGAATTCGTCCGATTCATCGGTCCAGATCTCACTGAAAGGCTTCTCGCGGACATTACCGAAGCTGTGGTGCCGCCAAAACTGATCCGCATGGACTGAGCCGTCCCAGGAAACGCATCCGATCCCGCGGCCCGAGTTGTTCCCTTCGTTCATCTGAAGCAGTTCAAGAACCTCTGCTGCGCGTTTGGGGTCTTCCCGGAGCAGGCGCAGGTAAACGTAAGGTCCGTCGGCATGATTGTCAACGGTGAGCACTTCCACGGGAAGCCCACCTTCGTGGAGCTTACGGGTCCTGTCCATAATAAGGTCAACCACTTCTCTCGTACGGACGTGGTCGAGATCCTCGTTGACAAGGTCGGAGCCGCGGCCGGCGTAGACAAGGTGGTAGAAGCAGATTCTGGGAATGCGGCGCTCGTCCACGAGATCCAGGACGCCGGGGATATCCTTGTAGTTGCGCCGGTTTATGGTGAAGCGCAGCCCTACCTTGAGTCCGACTTCCCGGCAGTTGTCAATGGCCTTCATGGCCCTGGAGAATGCTCCCGTCACGCCTCGAAACGCGTCGTGAACATCCTGCAGCCCGTCCAGACTGATGCCTACGTAAGAAAGGCCTATCTCCTTGAGCTTGTGGGCAATATCAAGGCTAATGAGAGTGCCGTTGGTCGAAATCACCGCCCTAAGCCCCTTCTGAGCGGCATAACGTACAAGCTCCAATATGTCGGGCCTGATGAGAGGCTCGCCGCCGGAGAAAAGAACCACTGGCGAACCGAATTGGGCGAGGTCGTCGAGGAGGACCTTACCTTCGTCGTGGGAAAGTTCCCCGCGGTAGTTCCGATCTTCCGATCGTGAGTAACAGTGAACGCATTTCAGGTTGCACCGGCGGGTGACGTTCCACACGACCACGGGTTTCTTGTCCTTGGAAAACTGGAGCAGATGCGACGGCAGGTCCTTGGAGTGCCTCCCGTAACGGAGAGGGTCCGATGCTTCTACGGAACCGCAATAAAGTTTTGAAATACCAATCATATGATGCACCTCGTGCAGCGTCTGCGTCACAGGATAACGCGGTCTTGAAAGACTTGCAACCCGCTCGGAACAAGCGCCACGGAACTTTGGTCATTTAGAAAGAATGATCCCGGGGGAAAATTTTCTGCAGAAAAGTCTTCCCCCGGGGCCCCCTTTCCAAAGACTCCCAACATTACGGCGGCTTCCGCTGGTCGCCGCTATCTCCGGAGGGTGGCGGGGGTGGACAACAAGAGTTCCAGAAGCTGGGTAACGGCATTCTCATCGTTCGCAGAGACGTTGAGATCAACCGGGTTCTTGCTCTCACTCACCGCCATGTTCCCTGGAAAAGAACTCCCGAAGTATCTTGGCATGATCGAAGGCCAAGGGGGAAGGGAGTCTGTCAGGAGTAAAGATCCCGATCTCCGTCGCATCGTCGGCTGCGACCGGAAGACCATCACTCTGGGCGGTGAACACCACCGTGATAGTATGATGGCGTGGATCGCGGTCCGGATCCGAATAGACCCCGAATAGACTCAGATCTGCTATTTCCAGGCAAGTCTCCTCTCGGGCCTCCCGCACCGCAGCGCTCTCCGCACTTTCGCCGTAGTCAATAAACCCCCCGGGCAAGGCCCATCCATGTGGCGGGTTCTTCCTCTTTATGAGGACTATCCCGTTGCCCACCCTGATTATTACGTCAGCCGTGGGGAGCGGATTACGATACATGGGGATCTGCCGGCCGCAGTTCGGACAAGTGATTGTTCCAGGCATGATGATATCCCGTAGCGATGATGCCCAAGACTAGCGACGATTTCGGCGGGAATCAAGCCCGAGTAGGCCCAGGGCAGGGGCCCGCGTATGAAAAATTGCGGGGCATGATGAAAAATTTATTTGAGGGGTTGACAAAGACGCGAGCTGTTGGCACTCACTATAGTTGAGTGCTAACAACGCGCTTCGCGCATCCATACAACATGATCAACGGAGGTAACACCATGAAATTTCGGCCTCTTTACGATCGCATCCTCGTCGAGAGGGTGGAATCGGAGGAAGTGACCAAAGGGGGGATCATACTCCCGGACTCAGCCAAGGAAAAGCCCCAGCAAGGCAAAGTCATTGCCGTGGGCCACGGACGCCGCACTGAAGACGGCAAGCTCGTCCCGCTGGAAGTCAAGGCAGGCGACCTGGTTCTTTTCGGTAAGTACTCGGGGAGCGAAGTCAAGATCGAGGGGAACGAATACCTCATCATGAAAGAAGACGATGTGCTCGGTCTCGTCGAATCCTGACGTACTCCGGCCGATAATCTCATAACGATCAAAAAAAGGACCCAATTCAAGGAGGAAGGAATAAATGGCTCCTAAAATAATTATGTTCGAACAACAGGCCCGGGACAAGATCCTTAGAGGCGTAAACATATTGGCGGACGCGGTGAAGTCCACACTCGGCCCCAGAGGTCGCAACGCAATCCTGGAGAAATCCTGGGGTTCCCCCACCGTGACCAAGGACGGCGTCACCGTGGCCAAGGAGATTGAACTGGAAGACAAGTTCGAGAACCTGGGTGCGCAGATGCTCAAGGAAGTCGCTTCGAAGACCTCCGACGTAGCCGGTGACGGCACAACCACAGCGACGGTCCTGGCCCAGGCAATCTACCGGGAAGGCATCAAGATGGTGGCCGCGGGCTCCTCGCCCATGGAGTTGAAAAGAGGACTGGACGCTGCGGTGGACGCAGTGGTTATCAAGCTTCGCGAACTCTCCAAGCCCACCAAAGACAAGAAAGAAATAGCGCAGGTCGGCACGATCTCTGCCAACAACGACTCGACCATCGGCAACATCATAGCAGAAGCAATGGAGAAGGTCGGCAAAGAGGGTGTCATCACGGTCGAGGAAGCCAAGGCCATGGAGACCTCCCTGGACGTGGTGGAAGGTATGCAGTTCGACCGCGGTTATCTCTCCCCGTATTTCGTGACCGACCCCGAGCGCATGGAAGTCGTCCTTGACGAGCCCTACATCCTGATCCACGAGAAGAAGATCTCCAACATGCGCGACATGCTGCCCCTTCTGGAGCAGGTAGCCAAGATGGGTCGTCCGCTGCTGATAGTCGCGGAGGATGTGGAAGGCGAAGCTCTGGCGACTCTGGTGGTCAACAAGCTCAGGGGCACGCTCACAGCTTGTGCAGTGAAGGCCCCCGGCTTCGGCGATCGCAGAAAGGCCATGCTGGAAGACATCGGTATACTGACCGGCGGCCAGACGATCTCCGAAGATCTGGGCCTGAAACTTGAGAACGTAAGCCTTAACGATCTGGGCCGCTCCAAGAGAGTCACGATTGACAAGGACAACACCACCATAGTTGACGGCGCCGGTGCCAAGGACAAGATCGAGGGTCGCGTTCGCCAGATCCGTACACAAATAGATGAAACGACTTCCGATTATGACCGAGAAAAACTGCAGGAGCGGCTGGCGAAGCTGGTTGGCGGCGTGGCGGTCATCAATGTGGGCGCTGCTACCGAGACCGAGATGAAAGAGAAGAAGGCACGGGTGGAGGACGCTCTAAACGCGACCCGCGCGGCCGTGGAAGAGGGCATCGTCCCCGGCGGCGGCGTGGCATATCTCCGCTGTATAGCTGCCATTGAAAACCTCAAGCTCGAAGGCGACCAGGCAGTGGGCGCAAGGATCGTCAAGCGCGCCCTCGAGGAGCCGGTCCGCCAGATAGCTGTGAACGCCGGCCATGACGGTTCCATAGTCGTTGACAAGATCAAGTCCAAGGAAGGCGCCTTCGGCTTCAACGCCCAGAAGGAAATTTACGAAGACCTGATTGAGAACGGCGTCATTGACCCCTCCAAGGTCACCCGACTGGCCCTGCAGAACGCTGCTTCCGTTGCCAGCCTTATGCTGACCACCGAGGTCATGGTTGCCGAGAAGCCCAAAGAGAAAGAAACCCCACCGATGCCCGGCGGCGGTATGCCCGGCGGTGGAATGTACTAAGAAGAACCTGGGGGAGGACTCTTCTGCAATGGAGTCTTCCTCCGATCTTTGTTGCAAAGAAAGTCCGGACGCGCCTCGCATTAGAGGCGCGTTTCATTTTTCAGGATTGGCGGTCGCTCAGGTCTTCTCCTTGTACTTTATCAGCGGTCCGAAGAATTCCGTCTCGCAGTACGCGCATTTCAGAGTCAGAGGGTCCCTTGCCACCACCTCGAACTTGCCGGGCACCTCTTCGTGATTGGTTATGCAGAACCGATCAGGGCACACCACAATGTCCCGGACTCTGGCGGGTGCTTCCACCTTATGCTTCTCTATAACCTTTCCATCGGCGATCCTGGTTATTGTTGCCATGGGGGCTATCAGGGCCACAACATTAAGCATGTCGCGGCTCAAGCTGAGGTTTTCCACCTTGATGATGTCTTTTCTTCCCATGGATGGCGATTCGAAGTTGATTCCTATAGCGATGATGTCCCCGGTCTGCCGGGCAAGCGCGTTGAGGCCCAGGACCTGGGCGATAAGATATGCTTTTCCCGCCGGAATATGATCAATGACTATTCCTGTCTCGATCTTCGCGATGGTTATGGGTCTCTGGTTCATTTTATCGCTCCAAGGATCAGCGCAAGAAGTGTCTCGCGCACCAAGAGTCCGTTTCTGGCCTGCTCGAAGTAATAGGCGTACGGTGTGGAATCCACATCCTGCGCAATCTCGGTGACGCGGGGAAGGGGATGCATGACCTTCATTGTGGGCTTAGCGTCTTTG
>Ga0172375_10007393_pt1 | contig 15068 bp, 13 predicted proteins | sample LakKiv1m_FD_114537 | JGI IMG/M metagenome (GOLD analysis project Ga0172375, IMG submission 114537) | Freshwater microbial communities from Kabuno Bay, South-Kivu, Congo - kab_092012_11.1m | ecosystem: Environmental > Aquatic > Freshwater > Lake | place: Democratic Republic of the Congo... | reverse complement strand
TAAAACGACTTTCAACTTGAATTCTCCGCTCCATAGTCTATTCTTCTTCTTTTTATCTTTCATGAGATACCTCCTGCATATATCCTAGTTTACACTAAGTACAGGTTTTTGGTATCAGTTCATTTTATGGCCGTTTTCGCTAAAATAACACACAAAAAAAGGCCTGATGAGTGTATCAGACCTATTCTAGTTAGATGGTGCGGTTGATGGGATTTGAACCCACACGCCTCTCGGCACTACCCCCTCAAAGTAGCGCGTCTGCCAGTTTCGCCACAACCGCGAGCAATATATATTATAATAGATAAGACTAAATTATGCAAAGCATTTTTTCTAAAAAATGGTTCAGGCCGAATGTTGCCATCGGCCTGAACATCGTTTCCCTTATTCAAAACGAAATGGAGTGAATTGTTGGATACCGTCTTTGTATTTAGGATTGTTTTCTCCCTGAATCAAAGGCAATGCGTATTCGTAGAATTTTTCTGTAATGCCATTGCCTTCCTTGTTAATCATATCCGCAGGAACCGTCTTTTCAATGTTGGCGCATTCCCTTAAGGGATGTAGACCAAAATCCACGGTATAAGGTTCGTTGGATACACGCTCAATTGTGACCATCAAGTCGGTTTTTCCTTCTAGCAAGCTATGGACGGCGAATCTTCCGACCGCAATCGCTTCTTCGACATCGGTCTTGCTTTGGATATGGGATGCCGCACGTTGTGTCGAACCGAATTCGACGCTACGTGAAGAGATTCCCAGATCAGTATTGACAATGTTGGCGAGTTTGGAGGAAACACCACCGAGTTGGAAATGACCAAAAGCGTCTTTGAGTCCGCTCGAGGAAGAAACAAAAATTCCTTCTTCGTTCATGATGCCTTCACTGACCGCAACGAGACATTGGCGTTTGCCTTTATAGACTTTGCGTACATCTTCTTTGAACTTGTCAATGTCAAAGGGAATTTCCGGAAGATATACTAAATCCGGACCGTATCCCGACAGATTCGCAATCGCTGCCGCGGCGGTGAGCCATCCGGCATGTCTGCCCATGATTTCAACGATTGTGACTTTTCCGTTGGGATAAGCAAGCATGTCGTAGGAGACTTCCATCATCGCATTGGCGATGAATTTGGCGGCGCTGCCGTAGCCTGGAGTGTGGTCTGTAAAGGGCAAATCGTTGTCAATTGTCTTCGGAACTCCGATAATCAAAACATCGTAATCGATTTGAGACATGTAATCGGCGATTTTCGCACAAGTGTCCATGGAGTCATTCCCTCCATTATAGAGGAAGTACCGAATATTGTATTTTTTGAAGATGTATAAGAGACGGATATAATCCGTGTCATCTTCTTTGAAATCTTTGAGTTTGTGACGAACACTACCAAATGCGCTTCCTGGCGTATGCTTCAGTAGTTCAATTGATTCTGGGTCTTGTTTGGACATGAAGAGAAAGTCTTCGTCCAAGGCTCCTTTGATTCCGTGTTTCATGCAAATGACTTCTTCAATGTAAGGATGGTGCTTCATTGCCTCTGTGATGACGCCGTAGGCGGAGGCGTTGATGACGGAGGTTGGACCTCCGGATTGACCGTAAAGCAGATTTCCCTTAAGTTTGGGCATGATGTTCACTCCCTTCGCGCTTATAAACCATTTTACCAAATGTAACGCGTTACGAAAAGGTCTTTTTTCAGTTTTTTGTCAGTTTGACATATTCTTCGTTCAATATGGCAAAAAACACCTCATCCCACCATATGTCATCATGGACATGAATGCATTTTTGAAATGTTCCTTCCTTACGCATGCCGAGTTTCTCGCACACGCGCATTGAAGCTATATTTTCCGGTTGACAAGTGGCGACAATTCGGTGGGCCTTCAAGGATTCGAAAGCATATCGTAATAAGGCGCTCGCTGCTTCTGTGCAATATCCCTTGTGTTGATGCTCAGGGAGAAAAATCCAACCCAGTTCGTAGGTATCCTTCATGAACCAATCATGAAGAGTCATCTTTCCGACGATTTCACCCGTTTCCTTGAGACAAACGGCATAATGAAAATCATCTTTTTCTAAGAAAGAATAAATCGCTTCTTCCGAATAGATGCCTTCCACAAAAAAACGCATTGTCCACGGGTCTCCTAGTGCATTAATTAACGCGCGCGCATCCGAGGGTAAAGCTTTTCGTATCAACAGCCTTTTCGTTTCTATCATAAGATCACCAAGAACATTATATACGAAAAAGTGGCATTTTTGCCCAATTGTATGAAGATTCTGTGAAGTTATCCAAGAATCCCAATAAACAGATTCAAAGCGCCGTATATTTTGCAGAAAATTCAAACAGGAGGATTTTTAAAATGAAAAAAGGTCTTATCAAAGGTTTACTCGTTTCAAGCTTTGTCTTAGTTGGTGCATTGTCACTGTCTCTAACCAGTGTCAACGCCGAATCGATTTACACGGAATTATCCGATGACACAGTCATCGTGACGGATCAAACGTATTCTCTAGAGGAAATGCTCACCTATGCAATTCAGGATGAATATCTCGCTCAAGCGGAATATGACGCCATCATCGCCACTTACGGAGACTTACGCCCCTTCATTAACGTGGTTGTCGCAGAACAGACTCACATTGATTTGTTAACCGCTTTATTCACGACTTACGGTATTGAAATTCCCGCAAATACCGCTGTGGATTCCGTCATCGTACCAGAATCCATCACCGCTAGTTTCGCAACAGCAGTTGACGCAGAAACCGCGAATATCGCTATGTATCAAGCATTCTTGTCTCAAACAGATCTTCCGGATGATGTCAGAAGCACTTTCGAATATCTCGTAGCCGCTTCGCAAACGCATCTTAATGCTTTCTCGAAAGACCGTTATAGCGGACTCGGAAGCGATCTCATGAATCAATTCAAGAACCAATTCAAGGGTTCGAACGGACAAGGCAGTGGCGTTGGCCAAGGCAACCAATATAAAGGTTCCAACGGAAAAGGCGGAAACCAATATTCTGGATCCAATGGCAATGATGGAATCTGCACTTCTACTCCAATTCTCGGATAAATGAAAAAAGGCTTGCGATATGCAGGCCTTTTTTCATATATGGAAAAGTTTCCACATTGACTTGTCAAACATAATTTGTCTATGATACAATGAATCTCGGTGATAACATGGCAAATATGAAAGACATCGCGAAACAAGCTGGTGTGGGCATTGGTACAGTATCTAGAGTGATTAACAATTCAGGGTATGTTAAAAAAGAAACACGTGAGAAAGTAGAAAAAATCATCAAAGAAACGAATTATCTTCCCAACGAGATTGCTCGAAGCATGACGCTTCAACGGAACAATATCGTCGCGTTTCTTCTGCCAAACAGTATGCATCTATTTTTTGGTGAATTACTGTATCACGTCGAAGAAGAGTTGTTCAAACTCGGGTACAAAGTATTACTATGCAATTCAAGCCAAAAGGTCGAGAAAGAACTCGTCTATTTGGAAATGCTGAAAAACAACCGCGTTGACGCGGTTATCTTGTTGACGAACAACGATATCGAGAAATATTTGAACAAATCTTTGCCGATTGTTTCTTTCGACCGTCGTTTTGAGGGCGTTCCGTTTGTTGCTTCTGACAACTATCAAGGTGGTGTCATGGCTGCTAAAAAGCTGTTGGAAAAGGGCTGTAAGAACTTCATGTTTATCGGCGATGACGCCCAAGGAGATAACACTCCTGTCATCACTGAAGTCACCAAGAGACGAAAAGGATTCATTGAATATCTTTCTAAACAAGGAATACAAAATATCGTGAATATCGAATATCCTTTGGGAGACTATTTTATTGGTGGAGACGAAGTATACGAGATGATTCGAGAGTATGATCAAGTAGACGGTATTTTTACGGTATCGGACGCCGTTGCGTTTGCCTCGATACAGGCATTAGAAAAAATGGGGAAAAAGGTCCCCGAAGATGTCAAAGTGATTGGATTCGATGGCGGAAGATCTTTCCTCAATTTAGGAAAAAGAATTGCGTCCATTTCTCAGTCACCAGAATTCATCGCAAAAGCGATTTCGGAAACAATTTTGAATTTTTACACAAAACAGCCTATAACCAACAAAATGATTCCGGTAACGTTTGCAGAAGGTGAAACCATATAAAATTACTCAATTTGTGTTTGACAACGCTTTCAAAGGGTGATATAATCACTTTTGTAATGAATTTTATTTTTTTAGGCCAATGTGGAAACCTTTCCACAACAGAGCGTACTCGATGATTTAAAAACTCGACAAAACTCTTCCACTGTTCTCATTATGTGAAATATATTTTTTTAAGGCAATATGGAAAGCATTCCATTTTGTGAGGTGTGTCGAAATGACCAACCAAAATCCATTTTCTCCATCTTTCATGATTGATGTTCTATTACTTGGGGAGATTCTCGTTGACCGTATTTGGGATGAAGCTACAACAACTACTACGGATTATTTTGGCGGCAGCCCTGCAAACATTGCTCTCAATTTGAACCTACTCGGATTCTCATCGAAAATCTATGGTTCTGTTGGAAATGATCCCTCCGGTGATTTTTTAATACAACATCTAAATCAAAACCATGTCGCACATCATGTAGAACGGTTTGATACCCCTACGACGATGGTGTATATCAATAAGTCTACTCAAAGCCCAATTCCTAAATTCTTTCGACATAGTGATGCATTGATCCATTTTTCACCCGAACTGAAAGCGGATATTGAGGTCTCAAAAATCCTCCACTTCTCTTTTTGGCCATTATCTGTCACTCCTGCTAGAGATACGATTCTCCAAGTGATTGTCGAAGCCAAAAAACGAGACTGCATGATCGGCTTCGATCCGAATTACCATCCTGGTCTCGATGATTTCACCCAACATGGATTACAGGTTCTGAAATCCATTCTCCAACACGTCGATATCATAAAGCCTTCTTTAGACGATGCCATGAGGATTTTCGGAGAAGGTCACACGGAACGTGAATACATTCACATGTTTCAAAATCTCGGATGCCGACTCGTCATCATGACGTTAGGGGCAAAAGGATTGATTGCCTCAGATGGTCAAAGTGAGTACGTTTTTCCTTCCTTTGCTAGAAAAGTAATCGATTCAACTGGTGCTGGTGATGCTTTTTGGAGCGGGTTATATGCTGGGTTCTTACTGAATAAGGATTTATCTACTTCCATCAAACTTGGTTTGGAATGCAGTGCTCGGAGCTTGGAAGTTGTCGGCGCAAACGCACACCTCCCGAATATTCAAATCTTGATGGAATCCATAAGGAGTCGCTAAAATGTATATCGCATTTTTTAATCCACAAGGTAACTTCGATCGTCTAGATTCCTATTGGACGATGCATCCTGATTTTGGCGGTCAGCTCGTCTATGTCAAAGAACTGGCGATTGCGTTAGTATCTTTAGGACATCAAGTAGATATTTTTACGCGTCAAATTATCGATTCTCGATTTCCTGAGTTTTCATCTGCTCTCGATTCCTATGATAAAATCAATGGCTTGCGGATTGTCCGAATTGCTTGTGGTGGTCTTGAATTTCTGCCAAAAGAGTTGTTATGGAGCCATTTAGACGAATGGGTCGACGGCATTATCGACTTTTGTAAAAGCCAACACGCATTCCCTGATTTTGTCACGGGACATTATGGGGATGGTGGGTACGCTGCCTATCGCATGAAACAAATAACCGGAATTCCTTTTTCTCTCACTGGTCATTCATTAGGTGCACAAAAACTAGATAAACTACTGACAAAAGATAATGTGTCCCTTCTAGAATCCAGATATCATTTTACTGTCCGAATTTCTCGAGAAGAAGTCGTGTTGAAGAATGCGGATCTTGCCTTTACTTCGACAGTTCAAGAACGTGATGAGCAATACACACATCCATTATACAAGCCTTATTCGAAACAACTATTCGATGAACATCGATTTGTCGTTGCACCTCCCGGTGCGAACACCAAAATATTCACGACGATTTCATCGCCTGATGATATTACCACAGTGAATAAAATCGAAAATGCGATTCATCGTGACATTGATTACTCTCGTCGTTTTCTTCCTTCAATTGTCTTGGCTTCGCGTCTAGACGAGAAGAAGAATCATTATAAATTGTTGGAATCTTTCGCGAAGAGTGAGCAATTACAGGCAATCTATAATGTCGTCATCTCGTTGCGAGGCATTGAGAACGCATTTCAAGATTATTCCTCCGCATCCTCTGAGGAACGTCATTTGTTGGATCGAATGATGAATCTCATCCAAGAGTATCATCTTCTTCACAAAGTATGCTTTGTCTCCATCGATTCACAAAAAGAATTGGCGATTCTATACCGTCATATGGCAAAAACGAACAGTGTTTTTGCACTGACTTCCCTATATGAACCGTTTGGCTTGGCGCCCGTTGAAGCGATGGCATCCGGCCTTCCCGCTTTGGTCACTCAAAATGGTGGACCAAAAGACGTTTTGGAAGAAGGAAATCAAAAATTCGGTGTGTTGGTCGATCCGACAGATATTTTCAGTATTCAAAAAGGTCTGATCGAGATCAGCAATCATCACTCCTTCTATCGTCGAATGGGGATGGCAAGAGTGGAACAGCGATACACTTGGAATGCGACTGCGAGTCAATATGCACAAGCAATCGGAAAAGTGCTGAATGGGGACATTCCTGTAAAGAAGCTTCTCGATGAAAATCTTTGTGAAATGGAAAATCAAATTCTCAAATACATGAGCATAAGTGAGGTATGACGGAATGAAAAAGAAAAAAGATGATTTTCTGATGAAAGCGGCGACTTTTATCGTCGGACTGATTTTAGTATTCACTTACATTCCTGTTCGCCGTCTGTATTACCTGATTTTGGAAATTTCAGATGCCATTCTCACAAAAAAGCTTCTGAAAAGCCCAGAAGACATCAATATCAAAAATGAAATCGATAGAATACGGAAAATCTACATGTCCACGAAAGCCTATTCGGGAAAGAGTCGTTTTCATTACCGTTTGGATCGATATTATATTGGTCATACCGAACAAGCACATAGTAACCGCGTATTTATCTTCTTCTTGTTTCCAACGTTTACTGCCTTCAGCGTTTTCGTCATTACCCCGTTCATCATGGGTGTCTATTTCTCCATGACAGATTGGACCGGGCTGAACACCGGGCATCAAAATTTCATTGGCTTACAAAACTATATTGGATTATTTCGGGATTATCAGTTCTTCTACTCCTTTGTGAGAACCGCCACTTATTCGATAATGAATATCTTGGTCATTAACATTGTCGCGTTTGGATTGGCATTGCTCGTTACCCAAAATACAAAACTTCGAAATGTATATCGTGCAGGCTTCTTCCTTCCGAACCTGATTGGTGGACTTGTATTAGGATATATTTGGCAATTCATCTATAACAGTGCCTTGACTTCCCTTGGCGGAGCTTGGGCAGAAAGTGTTTTGGCTGCCGGAAATAACGAACATGCGATGGCAGCCTTAATTATCGTTGTGACTTGGCAATATGCCGGATACATCATGATGATCTATATCGCTGCGATTCAAAATGTTCCTCAGGACTTGATTGAGGCTTCGAGAATCGACGGTGCGAACGCATATCAACGTTTTTGGAATATTACATTTCCTCTCGTCGCACAGGCGTTCACAGTGTCGTTGTTCCTGACACTCGTCACATCCTTCAAACAATTCGATACCGTCATTTCCTTGACGAGAGGCGGTCCCGCGGCAATCATGCCTTCATGGATTACCGGATTATTCGGATTATCCAACACGTTGACACCGGTCAAGAGTTTGAATTTAATCGCGATCAACATTTACAATGAAGCATTTGTCAACTATAACATGGGAATCGGTCAAGCAAAAGCAGTCTTCTTCTTCATTATTCTACTGGGCATCTCGCTCTTGCAAGTACACTATTCCAAGAAACGGGAGGTGGAATTATAATGAACCATCTTCCATACAAACGCAAAGAACTGATTGCGGAAATTGTCACATTCTTATTGATGTTAGTTTTCTTCACTCCGTTTGCGATCATTTTGCTCAATTCCGCAAAAACATCTCAACAAATCATCAATGAGCCTTTGGGAAATCCGGATAATTGGCTACAGTTCTTCCTCAACATCTATCTTGTCTTCACGAACCGAAATGTCGGTTACTTCCCGGCTTTTTTCCACAGTATCATCATTACATCGGTATCCCTTGTAACAATTGGCGTGTTTTCTGCCATGGCCGCCTGGGTTTTGGTCAGAACGAAAACCAAATATTCATACTTGATTTTCATGTTCTTCCTTTCCGGAATGGTGATTCCGTTCCAAGTAGTCATGCTCCCGCTGGTTCGTTTGTTGGAGTTGATGACTTTATCCACCGGAATTCCTTTTAAGGACACCTTCCACGCTGTCGTATTAGCTTATATCGGTTTTGGAGCACCGCTCAGCATCTTCTTGTTTCACGGCTTCATTAAGTCGATTCCCATCGACATCGAAGAAGCCGCAATCATTGACGGATGTTCCAAACCTCAGTTATTCTTCAGAATTATTCTTCCAATTTTGAAACCGATTTTTGTCACATTGCTCGTTTTAAATGGCATGTGGATATGGAATGATTATCTACTACCCGTTCTCATCATCGGTGTAAACGGCAAGACGAGAACACTTCCGCTGGCAGTCGCCAACTTGGCTGGAAGCTATGTTCGCGAATGGGATCAAATTTTGACTTCCGTCGTGTTAGCTGCTCTTCCGGTCATCATCTTGTTCTTGTTTGCTCAAAAGCACATCATCAAAGGTATGACTTCAGGAGCCATCAAATAAATGATGGAGCAAATTCGCAGAATCAATCGCTTCAAAATGGAAGAATTATCGGTTGATGAAACCATCCTATCGATGTCCAATGGTTATTTGGGTGTTCGCGGGAATTTTCCCGAAGGATACGGGCTCGACACGGCAAAACAAACGTATCTCAACGGTTTTTACAATACATACCCGTATCAATATGAAGAGAATTCCATTCACTTCCCCCAACAAGGCAACCGCATTGTGAATGTTTTGGATGCTCAGACCATCGAGTTTCAAGCCGATGGCCAGTGGCTGAATCTGATGACATGCAATCTGCTAGAGTTGAAGAGAACTTATGATATGGAAACAGGAATTACATCTCGTGAAGCGCTCTATCAAAGCAAAACAACGAAACGACAATTCCTGCTTTCTGAAAAGCGAATGGTGAGTTTCTATCAAAAGGAACTGTTTCTTTCTCAAATCACGCTAACGCCGCTATCCGGTGAATCACATATTCTAGTTCGCAGTAAAGTGGAGTTGCCAAAACAACGTCTCGAAAAAAAAATGGATCCTCGCATCAATATCGCGAAGAATCCGGAAATCATCATCACAAAAAAGATAATCAAGTCCGATGTGGCTGGATTAGTCGCAAAAACATCCCATACGGACCTGAAATTGTCTGTTCTGATGGCCCACGACACTTTGTTTGAGTATGAAGAAAGTGCTCAGGGAGTCGAGGGCGTGATGGAAGGCGAATACAGTGAAAAGCTTCCCTGCTCGTTCACCAAGTTTGTGGTGTTCAATCACTCTCTCATCCATCCAGACCTCTCACGTACGCCGATGAATCTGATTCGAAGAGTCATCATCCAAGGCGCGGACTTCTATCTCGAAAAACAAGAATCATTACTTCATCAATTTTGGGATGATTCCTATGTGAACATCGAAGGCCAAGAAGACTTGGGAAGTATCATCCGATACAATATCTATCAGCTTCATTCTTCCCACATGGGTATTCCGCAATTTAATATCGCTTCCAAAGGACTATCGGGTGAAGGATATGAGGGGCATTATTTCTGGGATACTGAAATATACATGTTTCCGTTCTTTCTCTGGACGAATCCGGAACGTGCCAAAGCGTTAATCGTAAATCGATATCGTACGCTGGCACAATCGAGAGTGGAAGCGAACCATCTCGGAGTTCAAACTGGCGCAAAAATTCCATGGCGAACCATCACAGGCACGGAACTATCCCCGTATTATCCAGCTGGAAGTGCACAAATTCACATCAATAGTGATGTGGCATACACCGTCATCGAGTATTTTCGACATACCTCAGACAAAACCTTTTTGCGAGACATCGGATTCGAATTACTTGTGGAAACTGGTCGGTTTCTTCTCGAGTACGGCGTCTTCAATGAAAGTGGATTTCATCTCAACACCGTCACCGGACCGGATGAGTATACTGCCATTGTCAATGACAACTTCTACACGAATGCAATGGCCAAATATCATTTTGAGGTGATTGTGAAATGGTACTCTCAATACCACGATCTTCTCGCTTCAACCGTAAAACAGCTTGAATTATCCGAAGAAGAGATTCATCGTTTCGATCGAGCATCCAAAGAAATGGCGTTTATCTACGATGATTCATTGGGAATATACGCCCAAGACGAAGGTTTTTTGAGAAAGAAACGATTGGATATCGCATCGATTCCTGAGGAAAACTTTCCGCTTCTTCTTCACTATCATCCGTTGTTTATCTATCGACATCAAGTCTTGAAACAAGCGGATACACTACTTGCGCTACTGCTTCTTCAAGAAAAAGACTACTCACTGTTACGAAGAACTTTTGATTACTATCTTCCGATTACGACGCATGATTCCAGCCTCTCAAAATGCATTTACTCCATCGCAGCGGCAAAACTGGGTGAATCCCACCTCTCCTTCGAATATTTGATGGATGTTCTGAAAATCGATTTCGACGATACACATCACAACACTCATCATGGGCTTCATGTCGCCAACCTTGGCGGCTCATACCTAGCATTGGTCCAAGGCCTTCTCGGACTAACGCTGGAAGATGACCTTCTTCATATTCGTCCGGTTTTGCCAGACGCGATTTCACGAGTTCAGATTACGATTGTTCATCAGGACAATCACATCCGCTTTGATGCGGGTAAGGAGGACATACGGATTACATCCGTTCGTCCCATTTCCATTGGTATTTACGGACAGATGCATTTTGTTTCAAAAGAACTGACCGTGAACATAATCAATAAGAAGACTAAATCAAATAAATAGGAGGAAAAAATGAAAAAAGTAGTATTTCTTTTAGTCGCTTTATTGGCAGTATTCAGCTTTGTCGGTTGTACAGGTACAGATGATTCGACGCTCGTCATCTTCCAAAACAAAGTTGAAATTAACGAAACGTTGAATACCTATGCACAAGCATGGGCAGCGGAAAAAGGCGTCAATGTCGAAATCGTTACTTGCGGTGGAGACGCATGCGCCTATGGAACACAGATTCTTGCTGAGTTCCAAAAAGCTGAACAACCTGATATCTTCGTCATCGAAGGCATGGGCGGATACAATTTGTATGCCGACAAGATTCTGTCTTTGGATGGAGAAGAATGGGTTGCGGACACCGACCTTGCTTTCACGGTTGATGGTGTAATCTATGGATTCCCGGTTGCAGTTGAAGGCTGGGGCATGGCTTACAACAAAGAAATCTTGGATGCAGCTGGCGTTGATCCTGCTGATTTGACTTCTTTGACTGCTTACCAAACAGCTTTTGCGGCAATTCAAGCCTATTACGATGCAAATAGCATGACCGACTACGCCGTTGTCTCAATGGCAGCCGGAGATGGTATGACTTGGGTTACCGGTCTTCACAACTTCAACGGATATTTGTCCGCTGGACTTGCTTATGACGATTCTTCCATCATTGATGACCTCAATGCCGGAATCGCAGATGAAGACAGACTGAATGATTTGGCAAACTGGGTTGAATTATTATTCGAATACTCAGATCCAACCGTTCTTCTTCAAGGAACTTATGACTCTCAAGTTCAATTGTTCGACAGCGGTCACGCTGCATTTATCCATCAAGGTAACTGGATTGATCCAAACTTGGACGAAGCCGATTTCGAAATGGGATATGCACCTCATGCGACCGTACCGAGCGTTGACTCGATCTTCGTAAGTGCTCCTTCTTACTATGTCATCAATAAAGACTCCGACAACATCGAAGAAGCCAAGGCATTCTTGAATGATTTGGCATCGACTGCTGAAGGACATGATTACATGGTCAATAAGGCACACATGGTTCCTGCATTCAAATCCGTTACACTCACACCTTCTACTCCTCTTTCCGCAGCCGTGGCTGCTTGGATGGCGGAAGGCAAAGTGTACGCTTGGTGGCAAAATGACATGCCCAGTGGATTCGGAATGGAAACATTAGGTCCAATCTACACATTGTATGCTTCTGGACAAATCACCAAGACTGAATTCGTCGCACAACTCAAAGCTGCGATTGAATCACTCGCAAGCTAATACCCAAAGAATAAAAAAATTGAGACTGCCTTAGGGCTAGTCTCATTTTTTTTCTTTTAGTTTCGCTTTGATTGAGAACTGCATCGGCAGTTTTCCAAGCCATTCGGGATGTTGGTACTGGGCGGTATCGAGTTTCTCCATACCACCAACATTATAGCAGATTCTATCGAACTCGTGGAAGTATAGGATTTCCAGCCCCGCTCCGATGAGCGCGTTGATGACATCGGAAACGGAAAACATCCAGTAGTAACATTCTGCGGTTTTACCGCCGGAGGCATATCCGCCAATCGTATCCGATTTATCGAGTTGACGATTGAAATAAGGATATTTGTACGCAAATTCTTTGAGGGCAAAACTGTCTTCATCGAGTATCGAGAAGAATGGATGGATTTCGTTAATGTAAAAGAAACCATCACCTTTAAGTAGCGAAGCGACGACTTTGGCCCATTGGTTCAAATCTGGGAGCCAGCCTAAAACACCCTCACTCGTAAATACGACATCGTATTTTTCGTCGTGTTTGGGGAATTCCATCAAGTCTGCTTGAAAGAAACGCATTTCCGGATGATTGAAGTCAAATGCGAGTCGTCTCGCGAAATCGATGTTCGACTTGGACAAATCACAACCGGTGACCAATGCGCCTTCATGCGCCAAAGAAACGCTGTCTTGGCCGATGTTGCATTGCAGATGCATTAAGGATTTGTGATGCAAATCCCCAAGTTCTTGCAAGATGATGGGATTGACGACGTTTTTCTCTTTCTTCAGACGGGCTTTATAAAAATGATAATGATCTTCTGATAATTTTGACCAAGCTTTTTGATTTTCAAGAATGTAAGGGTTCAATTCGTTCACCTACCCAATAACTGGATCCGTCGTTCTTGCGTTCAATGAGCCGATAATCAATCAAACTACGACGCAGACTGACGTAATCAAAATAGACGTTTTCAAGAATGGCATTGATTTCTTTTTCGGTATAGATTTTTCCCGGTTCAAACAAACGCTGAATCCATACGAATACGATGTATTTTCGTTTTTGTTTGGCCGGAATATCGATGAGTTTGAGTTCGTCTCGTGGTTCGAAATAAGATGTTCGAACCTGAGCAAACTCTTCGACCGTAAATGGAAAGAACATGGCTACCTCCCTACCAATTGAACGGATTGTTTTTAATTTGGTGGTTATACAACTCGATAAAATGTGTTTTGAAAGAAGGATCGAGTTTGAAATTGATATTGTCAAGATGATCGTGAAGTTGTTCCTTCGTCCGGATTCCAGGGATGATGGATGTCACACCATCAAAAGATGCGATGAAGGACATCGCGTATTTCGTCAAATCGTCATCGTGAACGAACTTTTTGAGTTCTTTGATGAGGATGTTCCGGCGTTCGATATCCTTGGGTGTCCATCGAGCACGAATGCCTGTAAACTTTGTTGTGTCATCAAATCTTCCCGTCAACCAACCCGAATCCAGTGGAACTTTGATGATGACCGAGATTTTTTTTGCTTTGGCAAATGTAAAGTATTGAAGCGGTGATTGAAAGAAGATATTGAATAGAATCTCAATCACGTCGACGTCGGTTTTTGTGAGTACTGTTCTAAATTCATCGATGGTATCAATGCTTACGCCATACGCACGAATCAACCCGTTGTTTTTGAGTTGTTTTAATACTTTGAAGTGATCTGTCTTGCCAGAAAGGATATCCATCGAAGGATTGTGCAAGAGGACGCTGTCGAGGTAATCCGTTTGTAGACGAGATAAGGAATCACGAATCGCTTCTTCGATAGTCGAAGAGGAAAAGTCCGTCGTACCGTCTGAGCGATGTCCAAATTTGGTGTTCAGAATAACCTTGTCCCGAACATCGTGTAGTGCTTTTCCGAGAATGATTTCTGATTTTCCGTTTGCATAGCCGGGAGCGGTGTCAAACAGTGTGATTCCGTTTTCGTATGCTTCTTTGACAAGTGAGATGCCTTCTTCTTCGGTCATCGGTGAAAATAGTTCAGCATTACCAAGTTGCCAACCGCCGAAGCCTAGGATGGATGCTTGCTTGTTCGAGTGCGCGTATAGCGATGTTTTCATGAAGCTTCCTCATTTCTTTTTTTGGGCAAATCGTCTTCATCATAGAAATTGGACATGATTTCGATTTGTACACCTTGTTCGGATAAATAGTTGAAAAAGACGCGTTCAAGGTCGGATTCACGAATCGACCTTGAGAAGATAACATAAGTATTTCCTTGATACGTGTTCATCGCCACAAACGGACGTTCCCCGCTTCCGAGATTGAACGTGAAATGGTCGATGTGTTTGGTCATCGATTCCGGAATTTTCACTTCAGAGAAGTTGGCGAAGGTTAATGTCGATTTGTTTCGAGCGACGATACGGTATCCGATACGGAATAGGAACCACTTGATGAAGAGTGGCACAAATCGAACATAGAAACGCCTTGCCAAATTGACATTGATGTTCAAGCGGTTTTGCATGGACGTTTCGTTCAATTCGTTTTCAAATGTGGTTCTCACAACTTTTAGAATGTCGTCAAAATCGACTTGAGAGGTTTTCTGATAATATACGATATTGAAATACAAACTGAAGTTTCGTAGTGTTTTCGTGGGAAAGATATTTCTTAAATTGACGGGTATGACTAAACTGACAGGTTTATTCGAGGGCAGTGGTTGCTTGGAGGAAAAGATGACACTATAGATGAGCAGTGCGGACAAATAATGCGTCATTGAAACGCCTTTGGCTTTCGCAAGATT
>Ga0172375_10007392_pt1 | contig 15072 bp, 17 predicted proteins | sample LakKiv1m_FD_114537 | JGI IMG/M metagenome (GOLD analysis project Ga0172375, IMG submission 114537) | Freshwater microbial communities from Kabuno Bay, South-Kivu, Congo - kab_092012_11.1m | ecosystem: Environmental > Aquatic > Freshwater > Lake | place: Democratic Republic of the Congo... | reverse complement strand
GCCATCACTTCCCCGACTTTCACCATTTGGCCTTTCCCTGACGGTGCGGCGCGAACAGCCTGTTCGATGCCGAAGGAATCCTTCAGGCGTTGCTTGATGAGCGTGATCGCCAGGTGCGTGATGTCTATCCCGATCCACGGACGGCCCAGCGCTTGTGCGGCGGCAATCGTGGTCCCGCAGCCGCAGAAGGGGTCAAGCACCACGTCGCCGGGGTTGCTGCTCGCGGAGATAATCCGCTCAAGCAGGGCTTGCGGTTTTTGGGTGGGGTAGCCGAGACGTTCGGCGGCGGCCGAATTGATGGGTTCAATGTCAGTCCAAATGTCGCGAACCGACACACCCGGAAGGTCTTTCACGTATGTCTTCAATCGGGGGTTACCTCCACGAGAAAACACGATTCGACCTCCGCTCCAGAGTTCGTCCATTTTGTTTTGATCATACTGCCAATGTCGCCCGGAAGGTGGCTCTATTTCCCTATCCCCAAAACGTCGCGCCGGTCCTTGCCCTGCCCCCGTCAAGTCTGACAGCCTGTAGACGCCGCAATTGTCTTTCATTAGGTCATGCCCCTTGGCGGTTGATTCGTCCTGCTGCACTGTTGGCGGATTCCAGGTCATTACGCCAGACTTGCTATAGAAAAGAATCACGTCATGAACGCGGCCGTCTTGCGAGATCGATTTCCGCCCTGTTGTTCGCTCCCAGATGACTTCATTGCGAAATTTTTCCGGTCCAAACATGGCGTCCATGAGCATCTTCAGATAGTGACTCGCCACCGGATCGCAGTGAAGGTAGATGCTTCCAGTTGATTTCAATGTGCGGCGAAGTTCCATGAGGCGTGGGGCCATCATCACGAGATAGGCCAGCATGTCGCATTCCCCGAGGAAGGTCCGGAATGCCTGAAGGCAATCCGCCGCGCGCCCGCCCGCCGTCACGATCTCCGCAAAGACGGATTCGCTTTCCTGATTCCAGGTCCAGGTGTCCGAGAAAGCCTGAATCTGACTTGCGGCTTTGCTCCCGTCTTTTTCTGCGAACAGGACATTGTAATTGGTATTGGAGTTGAAAGGCGGGTCCAGGTAAACGAGATCAACCGTCTCGTCCTTCACGTAGCGGCGGAGAATGTCCAGGTTGTCCCCGTAGTAGAGCAGATTGGTCGCACTTCCCGTCATGACGCCGTTCCCCCCTTCATGTATTGCCCGAGAGGTTTCATTTGTTCTTTAGAAAATCTGCAACCTTGATAATTTCGATGCCCTTGAATTCTTTGAGCTTCAATAGATGAGAATCCCCGCTGATGATCGTCTTGGCGCCGCCATCGATGGCAAGATTGATGAAGAGATTGTCGGATACATCTTCTGAGATGGGGGATTCACCGGAAGCGACATGAACTTGCTTGCCGTTACGTTTGATATTTGAAACGATCTTTATGATTTCGTCGGGGGCAAGGTAAAATTTTTCTGAAAAAATATTCACCAGCTCGGTCAATGATTCGCGGCAATAAAGAAGTTCATAAGGCGGATCGCCGACGATTTTTACTGCCTGCCGTGGTTTGCCACTCCAAAGATAGCCGGAGATAAGCACATTGGTGTCAGCGACGATGGGGATCTTCAACGGACTCCTCGGACATCATGAACAATCTTTTCCACCTGTTTCATTGTTAAACGTTTGATGCCCTTCTTTTTCACGATCCTGTCCATGGTTGGAAAAACATCTTCGCCATCTGCCGTAGGGAAAACGATTACCTCAACTCTGCTGCCCGGCGCAAATGGCAGCGATTTGAGAATCAGGCTTTTGTCTGATCCCACTTCCGCATAGGTCTTGACGGCTCTCATATCGTACTCCTGATAAATCACTATGTCTGCTAAGCATAACCGATTTTCGATGAGGAGATTAAGGAAAATAATTACACCTGTCAACAGAAATCAGGTTTTAAGCGCTGACTCCATGCCTGGGCGGCCATTTGCACGGGATCCCAGGGGCTGGAGAGCGGCGGCGTGTAACTGAGATCCAGGTCGTTCAGGGACTCCATGGTCATGCCATTATGAATGGACGCAGCCACCGTGTCAATGCGCTTGGAAACCTCGGTGCCGTATGCGCCGATGATCTGCGCACCCAACAGCTTGCGGGTTTTTTGATCGCCGGTGATCCGAATTCTCATTTTTTCCGCGTGCGGGTAATAGGCCTTGTGATCCCAAGTTTCAATATCCACCGACAGGGGGGAAAACCCTTCCTTCAGCGCTTCATCGTCCTTCAGACCGGTTCGTGCGGCCACCAGATTGAAAATCTTGACGGACTGGGTTCCTACCGTGCCGGAATATTCCCGGTTTCCCCCGACTGCGTTTTCACCGGCGACGCGGCCCTGTTTATGGGCGGTGGTGCCCAAAGGAAGATAGGTGTTTTTCCCAAGCAGCCGGTGATAGGTCTCCGCGCAATCGCCGGCTGCGTAAATATTCGGGATACGGGTCTCCATAAGTCGGTTGACGCAAATTGCGCCTTTGACACCGGTGTCAATGCCGGCAGATCGGGCCAGACTGGTCTCCTGCCGGCTGCCAACCGCCACCAGCACCATGTCTGCGGTAATGGTGTCGGCTGCAACTGAGCGCACGGAAAGCCGGTTTCCACTGGATTCGATCCGTTCCACGGCAAAGCCGGTGAAAACCTGAACACCTTGCTGCTCCAATTCGGTCCGTACGATGCCGCCCAGCGCCGGATCAAAGGTTGTGAGAACGGAAGGTAAAAATTCGACCACGGAAACGGAAAGCCCTCGACGGATCATGGCGTCCGCCATTTCCATGCCGATATAGCCCGCGCCAATGATGACGATGGAGGTCGGACGATGAATGGCGAGGTATTCCTGAAAGGCAAAACTATCCGCCATCCATCTGAGAAAAAAAGACCCCCGGAAGATCGATGCCGGGAAGATTCGGTACAAGGGAGACGCCTCCAGTGCCGATCACCAGCCTGTCGTAGGAAAAAGTCTTGCTGCGGCCTTCCGCATCGGTGGCAAGAATGTGTTGCCGATCCGGGATGATTGTCGCGACGCGATGATCGGGAACCAGTTGGATGTCTTTTTTTTCGATTTCATCGGTGGTTCGATGGGCCAGAGTCTTCCAGTCGGAGACCTCGCCACTCAGGTAAAACGGAAGCCCGCAGATGCTGAAATTGGGATACCGGTCCGCCAGGATCAGGGTGACCTCCGTATCCGGTGACAGTTCCTTGGCGCGAAGGCCTGCGCTGATTCCGGCATCACTGCCGCCAATGACCACCAACTTATTTTTTATCATGATATCCCTCCTGAAAACGGCAGAACAATATATCCATAGAGATATTGCGGCAGAGTGTATCATGATTTTTAGACTATTTCTAATGTCGTCTGTGACCGGGAGCGCAGCCCGCAAGCCCCGCCTTGTACGCGGGGATAAGGGGCGCAATAAAAAACAGACGGCTTCCTTGCCGGGAAGCCCCGCCCCGTGGGCGGGGGCTTCAAAATCCCCCGATGAAAGATCCGGAAAGATTATCTTGACAAGGGACGTTTGTGATTATATTACCCAGCGGTAATATGGAGGCTGTCGTTAAAGCTCTTTCGGGGTTTTTATCGGCCTCCCCGCCCCGGCATCATGACGGCTGGGGATCTGTTCAAACTCATTTCCTGGATAAGGAGAAAACATGTCTGAATCATGCTGCAACAAGGGAAGCAACCGGCTGATTCCCGGCGTCAACGACGACGACGCCTGGGCGCAGGGAATCATGCTGCAACAAGGGAAGCAACCGGCTGATTCTGGCCTGCGCCGGCTCGGCCAACACGGGCCAGATGACCTACCAACTGGCCCTGGAACTGACGCGCGAAGGGCGGGGAAATTTATTCTGCCTGGCCGGCATCGGCGCTCACCTGAGCGGTTTTGTCGTCTCCGCCCGCGATGCGGAGGAGATGCTGGTCCTCGACGGCTGCGCCCTGGCGTGCGCAAGCAAGAACCTTGAACAAGCCGATATCCCGGTGAGAAATCATTTTATCATGACGGAACTGGGCGTGAAAAAACAGCACGGCAAGTCGCCTACCGCCGGACAGAGGGCAAAAGTGAAGGAGGCGATTCTCAAAGTCCTGCCGACTGTAAAGGCGCCGATCTTTCCCGTGGTCCCTTAAGGAGCCTGGAGCCTGTCCCATTGAATATCATGTCCGTGATCACGACCGAAAGGGCAAGCGGACATGGCCAGGACCGGCGCATCCTGCCGGTCGATATCGCGACGAGTTGAAAGGACATTTCATGAAGAAAAAATGGAAGATTGCCATCCTGGTCGCGACGGCGGCGATCGCCGTCGTTGGTGTCGCGACCTACCTGTTTACGATCGGACCCTTCGGAAAGCCCGTTCTCGCCGCGGTGAACGGCGAGAAGATCCCGGTCGCGCGTTTCCAGGAGGAGCTGGGCAAGATCGATCCCGCCGCCCGGGAGCTCGTCAAGGAGGATCCCGGCAAACTGCTGGACATCATCGTCAATCGAACCATGCTCCTGCAGCAGGCAAAAAAGGAGGAGGTCGCGGCGCCCAAGGGGGGAAGCGCGACGCCGCCGGCCGCGGGACGAGACGCGGAGACCGGAACGATCATGGCCTATCTCGACAAGAAAATGGCGGCTCTGCCGCCGGTTTCACCTGAGGAGGTCGACCGGATCTATGAGGCCTACAAGGATCAGATGGGCGGACGCAAAAAGGAGGAAGCGGCGCCCTTGATCAAACAGATGATCGAACAGCAGCGTCAGGGCGAAGAGGCGGAGAAGCTGATCGTTGATCTGCGCAAGAACGCCAAGATCGACGTCAACCAGAAGGAACTTCAGAAGCTGGCCGTTGTTCCGCCCGGGATGGAAACCCAATCGGACGCGGACTTCCGCAAGGCCCTGACCGGCGGCAAGCCCATGGTGGTCGATTTCGGTTCCAACAGTTGCATCCCCTGCCGTCAGCTTCGTCCCGTCCTGCAGACGATCCGCAAGGGCTACACGGGCAAGCTGGAGGTGCTGATCATCGACATCCGGAACAACCAGAAGTTGGCCTCCGAGTATCAGATCCAGGTGATTCCGACAGTGGTCTTTTTCGACCCCGCGGGCAAGGAGGTTTTCCGTCATCAGGGTTTCATGAGAGAAGAGAAGGTCAAGGAACAACTCGCGAAGATGGGGGTTGTCTGAGGCTTATAAAATTTCCCCTTGACAAGACCACCGACGACCACTATATTCCTTTCCGGAAATATGAAGGAGGTGCCATGAAGGAATTCATCAAGGTCATGAAGGCGCTGTCCGATCCCAACCGGGTGAAGCTTCTGAAACTGCTTCAGAAACGGGAAATGTGCGTCTGCGAGATCCAGGCCGCGCTCGGGATCGCCCAGCCCACCGTCTCAAAGCATCTGAAGAGTCTTGAGAATGCGGGCCTTGTGGGGCGGAAAAAGGAAGGTCTGTGGGTGAACTACTCCCTGAGCGACGGCGGTCGAAGCCCTTATGCGGCGTCTCTCCTGGGAAACCTGAAGCACTGGCTGGAAGACGACCCGGAGATCCGGGACCTGTTCGCCAGGAGCGGAGGTCTCCGGCGGGAGGATCTCTGCCGCCCCCGTGAGTGATTCTCCATTTTCCCCATGGCCGCTATATCAATTCTCCCGAGTTGTCCCCCGGTTTTCGCCGAGGGACTCATCCGGGGATGGCCATAACGGTTGTCGGTGCGGGTGCGGCTGACGGCAAAGGAATGCAGGGGATATCCCCCGAAGAAAGGAAAAATTTCGCTGTCATGAAAGAAAAAACAAAACTGCTGATTATTGCGGCCGGGTTTCTGGCCGCCTACTACATTCCGTGGGATCACGAGGTGATACGCCGTTCGGGCCTGGAGGCCTTCATGATGCTCCAGGAGTACGCCCGGCAGCACGTCCTGACCTGCCTGATCCCCGCCTTTTTCATCGCCGGGGCGATCGCCGTCTTCGTTTCTCAGGCGTCGGTCCTGAAATACTTCGGCGCTCAGGCGAACAAACTTCTCTCCTATTCGGTCGCCTCGGTGTCCGGAACGGTCCTGGCCGTCTGCTCCTGTACGGTCCTCCCGCTGTTCGCGGGGATCTACATGCGGGGCGCGGGGATCGGCCCCGCGGCAGCATTTCTTTATTCGGGACCGGCGATCAACGTCCTGGCCATCGTCCTGACGGCCAAGGTGCTAGGCTGGGAGCTGGGTCTCGCCCGGGCGGTCGGCGCGGTGGTTTTTTCCATCGTCACCGGGCTTCTCATGGCGTTCATCTTCCGGAAGGACGATGCGAACCGGACCGCCGGCCAGATCTACCTCCCCGACGAGGACGGCAAGACTCGGAAGCTCTGGCAGGACGCTCTCTATATGCTGACGATGGTTTTGATCCTCCTCTTTGCGGCCTTCGCGAAGCCGGCGGCCGACGACGCGTCTGCCTGGAAGGCCATTTTCGCGGCCAAGTGGTACGTGACTGGAGCGCTACTGATCGTGCTGGCGGTCATGCTGAAAAGCTGGTTTGTCAAGGAGGAACTCACCTCCTGGGTGCAGGCGACCCGGGGCTTCATGAAGCAAATCTTCCCGCTGCTCCTGGCCGGAGTCCTCGTGGCGGGCTTTCTCCTCGGCCGCCCTGGCTACCTGGCCCTGATCCCGGAGCATTACATCGTCAGTCTGGTGGGCGGCAATTCCCTCTGGGCGAATCTCTTCGCCTCGATTTCGGGGGCGCTGATGTACTTCGCGACCCTGACGGAAGTCCCGATCCTCCAGGGGCTGATCGGCTCGGGGATGGGGCAGGGTCCGGCCCTGGCGCTGCTGCTGGCGGGGCCGGCGCTCTCGCTTCCCAGCATGCTGACGCTGACGGGGATCATGGGCGTGAAAAAGACCCTGGCCTACTGCACGATCGTCGTGGTTCTTTCCACCGTGGCGGGGATGGCCTACGGATGGCTGATTGTGTAAGGAGACGGAAATGATGGGAGACCCTTCCGAAGCAAAGAAGAAGCAAAAAGGGAGATGAAACAATGGAAATCAAAATATTGGGACCCGGCTGCGTCAATTGCCGGAAGGTGGAGAAACTGGTTCGGGAAGCCGTCGCCGAGACAGGCGTTGAGGCCGACATTGAAAAGGTAAGCGACATCATGAAGATCGCCAAATACGGCGTCTTCGGCACGCCGGCGGTGGTCGTGGACGGCCAGGTCAAATCCGTCGGCAAGATCCCGAAAAAAGAAGAAATCCTGGCCTGGTTGGGCAATTAGAAGCGCGAAGCGGTCAGCGCGCCTTTGCGGGAGATGCCGCGGGCGGGGGGCTGTGACCGCACGACTTTGATCAGCTCTGATTCAGGTCAGGGAGGCGAATCATGCAAAAGCACAGAAGGATCATCGAACAATTGCTTCTTGAAACCGGCATCAGGATCAACGGCCCCGAGCCCTGGGACATCCAGGTGCGGGATGAACGATTTTACGCCCGCGCGCTGAAAGACGGAAGCCTTGGGCTTGGGGAGTCCTATATGGAGGGCTGGTGGGAATGCGCCCGGATTGATGAGTTCATCTGTCGTCTTCTCAAGGGAAACATGGAGGAGAAAATCAGAGGAAATCTCCGAACGCTTCTGTCTTACCTTTCCGCCCGGATCTTCAACCTCCAGTCAATCGCCCGGGCGGGGATCGTCGCCCGGAGGCACTACGATCTGGGAAACGATCTTTTCTTTTCCTTTTTGGACCCCTGCAACCAGTACAGTTGCGGCTACTTTCAGGGGACGGACGATCTGGCGGAAGCCCAGCGGAAAAAGCTCGACCTCATCTGCCGGAAAATCGATCTGCAGCCCGGGGATCAGGTTCTGGATATCGGTTGCGGCTGGGGAGGCTTGGCCCGCTATGCCGCCGAACATTACGGCTGCACCGTAACGGCCGTCAACATCTCCAAGGAGCAAATACGGTTCGCGCGAGAGCACTGTAAGAATCTGCCGGTCACCATTCTCCATGAGGATTACCGGCGGATACGGGGGAGCTTCGACAAGATCGTATCCGTCGGCATGTTCGAACATGTCGGGAAGAAAAACTACCGGACGTTTATGAAAGTTGCCCACCGCTGTCTGAAAGAGGGAGGGATCTTTCTGCTCCAAACCATCGGCGGCAATGTCTCCCGCGTCAACTGCGATCCCTGGGTCAACCGGTATATCTTTCCCAACGGGATGCTGCCCAGCATAGCCCAGATATCCAGGGCCGCGGAGGATCTATTCGTGGTCGAAGATATCGATAATCTGGGACCTCACTACAATAAGACTCTTCTGTCCTGGAACGACCGCTTTCAGGGGGCGTGGTCCCGACTTTCAGAAAAATATGACCGGATTTTCAAAAGGATGTGGGAATATTATCTCCTGTCCTGCGCCGGGGCCTCTTGCGCCCGGCATATTCAGGTCTGGCAGATCGTCATGACCAAAGCGGGCGCCGTCCAACCACGGTGCCGTTTCGGTGAGGAAGGGGCACAATGCGCGGCGCAGTGAAACATCATCGGAAGAAAACGGAGGTCAATATGCCGGAAAGTGTGGTTAAAAAGTTGTCGTTTCTGGATCGGTACCTGACGCTGTGGATCTTTCTGGCGATTGGGGCGGGGGTGCTGCTGGGGTATTTTGCACCGGGCGTTGGGGACTGGATCGGCTCCCTCCGTCCGGAAGATACCCAGACCAGCATCCCGATCGCCGCGGGGTTGATCCTGATGATGTATCCACCCCTGGCCAAGGTGAAATATGAGGAACTCGGCGACGCCTTTAAGGATTTTAAGGTACTGGGGTTGAGCCTCGTTCAAAACTGGGTCATCGGCCCGATCCTCATGTTTGTCCTGGCGGTCCTGTTTCTGCATAACCAACCGGAGTTCATGATCGGCCTGATCATGATCGGGCTCGCCCGCTGCATTGCGATGGTCATCGTCTGGAACGATCTGGCCCAGGGCGATTGCGAGTACTGCGCGGGCCTCGTCGCCTTCAACGCTATCTTCCAGGTCCTCTTTTACAGCGTTTACGCCTGGCTGTTCATCACCATCCTGCCGCTGCTGATCGGCCTATCCGGGGCCGTGGTGCAGATCACGATCGGCCAGATCGCCGAGAGCGTCTTCATCTATCTGGGCATCCCGTTTTTGGCGGGGATGATCACGCGTTTTGTCCTCGTCAAGCTGCGCGGGAAGGAGTGGTATCATACAATCTTCATCCCCAAAATCTCTCCGATCACGCTGGTGTCGCTCCTCTTCACGATCGTGGTCATGTTCTCGATGCAGGGCAAAAAGATTATAGAACAGCCGGGCGACGTGCTCTTGATTGCCGTGCCGCTGCTGATTTACTTCATCGTGATGTTTCTGGTGAGCTTCTGGATGAGCGCCAAGGCGGGGGCCGATTACGGCAAGTCGGCCACCCTCTCCTTTACCGCCGCCAGCAACAATTTTGAGCTGGCCATCGCGGTGGCCGTCGGGGTCTTCGGGATCAACCATGGGGCGGCGTTTGCGGCGGTGATCGGCCCGCTGGTGGAGGTTCCCGTGTTGATCAGTCTGGTTAACGTTGCGTTGAAGTTCAAAAGAAAATTCTTCACAGAAAAATAATTGGAAACGTCAAGCAAATGTTTTATTTTTCCTGAACGAAAACAAGGAGATTCTTAATTTGAAACGAAAAGAAATGATGATATCCGTCGGTCTGATCTGCGCGGTGATCGTTCTGCTGCCCATTGCAGGGATTGCCGCCGCGCCGCCGGAGGTCCCCGTCAAGGGGATGGTCACGATGGTGGATCTGGGAGCCACGCAATGCATCCCCTGCAAGATGATGGCGCCGATCCTGGCGAAGCTGGAAAAGAAGTATACCGGGCGGGCCGCCATCGTTTTCCTCGATGTCTGGAAGGATCCGAAGCCCGCCCATCGCTTCAGCATCGGGGGCATCCCGACGCAGATCTTCTTCGACAAGGACGGCAAGGAGATTTTCCGGCATCTCGGATTTTTGAGCGAGGAGGAGATCGTCCGCCGGCTTAAGGATATGGGCGTAAAATAGAAGGGACAACATGCTGACGCAATTTTTTCTCACCATCAACGACTGGATCACCGGCGCGACCTACCTGGCGGCGCTGGGCTGCTTTTTGTGGGGGATGGTCAGCGTCCTGCTGAGTCCCTGCCATCTGGCTTCCATCCCGCTGGTCGTGGCCTACGTGGCCGGGCAGGAGCAGGTTCTCAAACCGAGGCAGGCGGCCCATTACGCCATCCTTTTTACCGCGGGGCTGTTCATTACGATCGCCGTGATCGGCATTGTCTGCGCCCTCCTGGGACGGATGCTCGGGGATGTGGGCAGCTACTGGCAGATCGTTGTCGGTCTCGTTCTGATCTGGGTTGCCCTGGGGATGCTGGGGGTGGAGAAGTGCAACCTCTCCGGCAGCCGGCTGCACCGGTTGAACGTCAAGGGCTTTCGCGGCGCGTTCCTCCTGGGGCTCGCCTACGGGGTTCTTTCCGGCTCCTGCACCTTTGGCTTCATTGCCCCCATCCTGGCGATCATCACGGTTCAGCAGAAGGTGCTAACTGGAGTCCTGCTGATCCTGCTCTTCGCCCTGGGGCACTGCCTCCCCATCATGATCGCCGGAAGTTCGACCGCGGCGGTCCGCCGCCTGACGGAGAGCGAAACCTGGATCGGATCGGGCGGCTGGTTCCGGAAGAGCGCCGGTGTCGTCATTGGCCTTTTGGGGATCTATTTCATCGGCAGTCCCTTTTTAATCGGGTGAATTCAATGGAACACAGCCACAACCACCAATATGAGCCGCCGGCTTCGCTGAAAAATCTGGTCTTCGCCATGGTGATCAACGGCGGGATCGTGGCCTTCGAGATGGCCTTCGGCCTGATGATCCAGAGCATGGCGCTGATCTCGGACGCCGTCCACAACCTGAGCGACATCGCCCACATGCTATTCAGCTACTGGGCGGAGAAGGTCTCCCGCCGTCCTGCTACTGCGTTGAAAACTTACGGCTATCGGAAAGTCGAGTTTATCGCCGCCTTCGTCAACAGCATTGGTCTGTCCGTCGTGATCGCCTTCGTCTTCTGGGAGACCCTCAAGCGGTTTGCAGCCCCGACGGAGGTGCCCGGCCAGATGATGCTCTGGGTCGCCGTCGTGGCCTTCATCGGGAACGGGGCGGCTACGCTCCTGCTGCAGAAGATCTCGGCACGGAATATCAACATGAAAAGCGCCTGGCTCCATTCGCTTCAGGACTCCCTGTTCTCTCTCGGGGTGATCGTCGGCACCCTGCTGATCATGTTCTTCGGCTGGCGTCTCGTCGATCCCCTCCTCTCCCTGATGATCTGCCTGGTCATCACCCGCGAGATCTACAAGATCGTCCGGCAGGCGGTCAATTCGCTTCTGGACGCCGTGCCGCCCGGCATTGATTTCCTTCAGGTCAAGAATGATTTGCTGGCGATCCCAGCCGTGGCGGAGGTGAACGATCTCCACATCTGGCAGACCGGTTCCGAGCAGAAGCTGCTCTCCGCCCATATTAAATCGGGGGAGGAGTCCCCCGACCACGAAGGGATCATCCGCGCGGTCCAGGGGATGCTGCTTCAGAAGTACGGGATTAACCACACGACGCTCCAGATCCTACCATTTTCGGCCGGGGAGATGGAGCATTGCAACCACTGCAATTGAGGGAAGAGGCTTTTCCCAGCGCCACCTATCCAAACAGGCCCAAATCCACCGCCTAATTTCTGTTCTTTCATTGTTATCATGATGTTATAGAATCTTTTTCTTCACCAATGGGTGTATAAAATTCGCATATTGCCCCTTGCAATAACGACGTAACTCTATTTAAAAACCCCTGATAGCCGAATAATGCATCCTGCTTGGCCGTTTCCACCAGCGTAGCATCCTGATCCAACGTCGCTATCCTCTGAAAATCGCGCTTCTGCATGAAGACCGCCGTCCCTTGGTTCACCTTCGCCAAACCCCGCAAATGCTCATTCGGAACGGGAATAAACGCCTTGCCTTTCTTGCGCCTCTTGTGCTGATCCTCATCGTGAAACGCCGATAAATACCGGAACGCCGCACTCGGCGAAGGAACACTCCGCCGCTGCTCCTTGCGCCAACGACGCTCCATCTCTCGTCGCTCCCGCCGTTTCATCCTCTGTTGCTCCACCCGGCGCAGGATTCTGCAAAATCCCTCGTCCTTCTGAACCTTGCCCAAATCCTCCACGCAATCCCCACCCGCAATGTTCAGCAACCCCAAGGACAATACCATCTGCGCATCCGTCCAGACCCGCTGTTTTACCTGAAGATAACGCCCGATCAGCTCCGATAAGCCCATGGCATACGGCAAATCCAAGTATACCGGCAGTCCCGCCAGACCCGTCATCCCGGTGTCACCCTTCTCTTCTTCGTACTTGAATCCCAGAACCCCTTGTGACATACTCACCTCACCTCGTTAATGATGGTTTTTACACTTACGAAAACCCCATCACCCTGTTTTATCAGGATCAACGAGGTTTTCTATTTTTTGACGGTGGATAAAGGCGCCTTCATCAACATGTCGCCTTCATCAACATTGACACCGGCAGCTATTTGACCTATAGTGCATCATCAGAAAATCTCAGCAGGTCACCTCTTGCATATGTTTCCGTCGTGCCGGTTTCCCGGTGGTTCCGGGTCGGTATGTAACATCATGTTCTCGCAATTAGAATAGCCAAAGTGCTCCATTAGGATTCGTTACGGGAGGGAAGCGATGAGCGGCATGTCGTATGGTCTGGAGGAAAAGGTTGTCGTCGTGACGGGGGGAAGCCGGGGGGTCGGCCTGGAGCTGGCCCGAAATTTCCTTGCGCGAGGCTCCCGGGTCGTCATCTGCGGTCGGAAGGAGGAGAACCTCAAGGCCGCCGTGGAAAAACTGAACGGCGGTGAGCGACTCCTCGCCGTTGCCGCCCATATCGCCAAAGAAGGCGACGTGGAGAATCTCTTCGACACGGCCGTCCGTCAATTCGGCGGTCTCGACATCCTCGTCAACAACGTCGGGATGAACCTCCTGACGGCCTCCGTCACGGACACGGATCTCCCCGTCTGGAACAAGATCATGGAGGGGAACCTCACCGGGACCTTCCTCTGCGCGCGAAAGGCGGCCCGGATCATGCGGGAGAAGAAGCGGGGGAAGATCGTCAGCATCTCGTCGATTGCCGGTACCAGGGCAGCGCCCGCGATGGGGATCTACGGGATCGCCAAAGCCGGCGTCGAGATGCTCACGAAGGTTCTCGCCTCGGAGCTTGCCGCCTTCAACATCCAGGTAAACGCCGTCGCTCCGGGGATGGTGCGGACCGATTTCAGCAAACCCTTCTGGTCGACGCCGGCCATCCACGACCAGATCGTCAAGGCGATCCCGGCGGGCCGCATTGCCGAGACCGCGGATCTCGTTCCCATCGTCCTGCTCCTCGCTTCACGGCACACGGATTATATTACCGGGCAGACGATCACGGTGGACGGGGGGGCCTCCGCGATATGAGCCTGACGGCCGGGATCGACATCGGTTCCATCACCGCCAAGGCCGCCATCCTGAGGGACGGCGAGCTTATGGGAACGAAGGTGATCTTCACCGGCTACAACGCCGAGGCGGCAGGACGCCGCGTCTTCGAGGAACTCCTTGCGGAGCTGGGCCTCGTTCCTCCGGACATTGTCCGGATCGTCGCCACGGGTTATGGCCGCAGGAGCGTCTCCATAGCCAACAAGACCGTGACCGAGATCATGTGTCACGCCGCCGGGGCGCGCTTTCTCGACCCTTCCGTCCGGTCGCTGATCGACATCGGCGGGCAGGACAGCAAGGCCGTTGTCATGGACGAAACCGGCCGTGTCACGAACTTCACGATGAACGACAAGTGTGCGGCGGGGACGGGACGCTTCCTCGAGGTGATGGCGCGCACCCTGGAGGCGGATCTCGACGAATTCGGGGCCCTCTCTCTCCGGGCGGAGCGTCCGGCGAAGATCAGCAGCCTCTGCACGGTCTTCGCCGAGTCGGAGGTGATCTCGCTGATCGCGAGGGGAGAGACGCGGGAGAACATCATCGCGGGGATCCATGAGGCGATCGCCTCCCGGGTCTCGGCGATGGCGAACCGGATCGGCCTCGCGGCGCCAGTGATGATGACGGGAGGGGTCGCCCGGAATGCAGGCGTCGTCCAGGCGCTGGAAAAGGTGATCGGAATGCCGGTCGTCATCTCGCCCTACGCCCAGGTGACCGGGGCGATCGGCGCGGCCGTATTTACGAGGTGAAACAGGCATTGACCGGGCATGAGGAAGGTCGGTTAATCATCTAATAAGTTAACGACATTGAGAAAGGAGTATTGCCATGAGAACCAAGCAAGATTACATTAATAGGCTGGCCAAAATGAAACGGAACCTTTACTGCGACGGCCAGTTGATCGACAGGACGGACGAACTCCAGATAGACTGCCTCAATACCATTGGGACCACCTATGATGAGGCGGCCAAACCGGAAAATCAGGAGCTGTGTACGGCGATTTCACATCTCACGGGTGAGAGGATCAACCGTTTTAACCATATCCATCAGAACAAGGAAGACCTGCATCGAAAACAGGACATGACGCGGATGCTCTGCCAGAAGGTTGGCGGCTGCATTCAGCGCTGCATGGGGATCGACGGAACGAACGCTATCTACAACGTCTCCTACGAGGCGGATAAGGTGGACAAAGGGGCCACCCGGTACCACGATAACTTCAAGAAGTGGCTCACCCGCTTCCAGCAGGAAGACCTGATCGGCTGTTGCGCACAGACAGATGTGAAGGGTGACCGGATGCTGCGGCCTGCCGATCAGCCGAATCCCGGTGCGTATGTGCGGATCAAGGAGCGTCTGAAGGACGGCATCGTGGTTGAGGGCTGCAAATTACATATCTCGGAAGCCTCGGTGGCCGATGAAATCCTGGTGCTGCCCACCAGGGCATTGCGTGCCGAGGATAAAGATTACGCGGTGGCTTTCGCCGTTCCGGGAGACTGGGATGGGATGAAGCAGGTCGTTACCATCCACAATTTAAGGCCGAGAGATCATTTCAAGCGCGGGTTCGTACCGGGTGCAACCGATTCCTATGTGATCTTTGAAAATTGTTTTGTGCCCTGGG
>Ga0172375_10007391_pt1 | contig 15074 bp, 16 predicted proteins | sample LakKiv1m_FD_114537 | JGI IMG/M metagenome (GOLD analysis project Ga0172375, IMG submission 114537) | Freshwater microbial communities from Kabuno Bay, South-Kivu, Congo - kab_092012_11.1m | ecosystem: Environmental > Aquatic > Freshwater > Lake | place: Democratic Republic of the Congo... | reverse complement strand
GTCTTCATGCTGGACGAAATCGACAAGGTGGGTGCGGACTTCAGGGGCGACCCATCGGCTGCGCTGCTCGAGGTCCTGGACCCGGAACAGAACCATTCCTTTAGCGATCATTATCTCAACGTGCCCTTTGACCTTTCCAAGGTGATGTTCATCACGACGGCCAACCTGGCTGATCCCATCATTCCTGCGCTGAGGGACAGGATGGAGATCATCGAGCTGTCGGGCTACATTGATGAGGAAAAGCTCAAGATTGCCAGACAGTTCCTGATTCCCAGGCAGATCCGGGAGAACGGAATCAGCGAGAAGGACCTGGAAATAACCGACGAAGCAATCCTGGGGATCATCAATCAGTATACCCGTGAAGCCGGCCTCAGGAACCTTGAACGAGAAATAGCCAACCTCTGCCGTAAGGTAGCGCGCAAGATCGCTGAGGGAGAGAAGAAAATCCCAAGGATGACTGCCAAGAATCTGAGCAAGTTTCTCGGGGTGCCCAGATTCCTGCCCGACGACGAGAGGAGATCCGATGAGGTCGGAGTAGCCACGGGGCTGGCCTGGACGCCTTACGGCGGAGATGTGCTTCACATCGAAGCCACTCCACTGGAAGGGAAAGGGAACCTGCTGCTGACCGGCCAGCTAGGCGATGTTATGAAGGAATCAGGCCACGCAGCCATGTCATACTTCCGATCGCGGGCCTCCAACTTTGGAATGAAGGAGAAGTTCTATTTCTCCAAGGACATACACATCCACGTGCCGGCAGGGGCGATTCCAAAGGACGGCCCCTCTGCGGGCGTCACTATGGCCACGGCCCTGGTCAGCGCGCTCACCGGCATCCCCGTGAGGTCCGACGTGGCCATGACCGGTGAGATAACACTCAGGGGCAGGGTCCTACCCGTAGGAGGGCTCAGGGAGAAGGCGCTGGCGGCGTTGCGTGCAAGGATTTTTACGGTCATAGCGCCCGAGCAAAACTCCAAGGACCTTGACGAGATCCCCAAGCACATTCGCCGAAGACTGGAATTCAAGTTCGTCAAGCACATGGACGAGGTGCTTGAAATAGCTCTTACGAATGTTCCCGTGAAAACGGACGAGGTGACGACAGTAGATCTGGGAGAACCCGGGATACCGGAACAAAAGGCCTCAACTCGAAAGAAAGGGACCGGCAAAAAGACAACGGCGCCCCAGAGGTCCAGGCGCCGCAGAATCAGCGAGTTGACAGCGGAACAGCAGGGCTAATTACACGATGGCGTGAATACGGTTGCGTGTTCTGGTCCCTTGAGATTGCTTCGCTTCGCTCGCAACGACAAGTCCCGGGCATGTCGTTGCGAGCAGCTGAGCGACGAAGCAATCCCGAGTGGCGAGAAATGCGTCACCGTATTTGTGAAAAGGTGTACCAAACAGCCAATGCACGGGGCGTTAACGACCGGTTCCGGGGCGCCGCTGCTTCCGCAATGTTCCACGATTCAACTGCCTCAGGTGGGAGACAGATGATTACGGTTGCTTACCTGCTGTTGCTGATTCTCGGGGTAGCGTGGGTCGTTCACAGGATCAAGAGCCACATGCGCTCCGAGAGAGAACGAGAAGACCAGTTGGGCGCGCTCTTCTCAGAGCCTCAGTTCAAGGCATACCTGGAAGAATTGAGAAAGCAAAAGCTTCCGAATCCAGGAGTTGAGATGGAGCCCAAGTCCGACGCCAACCCCGGGAAGGGGTAGGAACCTTCTATGAAACTGGCACCAGGGGACAACTTTTCTGCAGAAAAGTTTTCTCCCGGTGCATCCTCATAGCAACTCACACGCTTCTCAGCAGAGCTCTGCCCCCGGCCCCCTTGAGTTCGCGCACTTTTTCCTCGGCCAGTTCCGATGCTGCGAGCATTTTCCTTTCCACTTCTTCCCGGAGCCTTTCGTAGTCTTCCCGTCCAAGACCCTGGGGCACGGTGGTGGGCTCGCCAAACGCAACCACGATGGTGCTGAAGGGTAGGGGCACTATCATGCTGTCCCAGGAACGGAACTGGATCTGTCGCGTGGCCCAGCTCACGAGCGGGACCAACGGGTGGCCGGTTCCCTTTGCCACCATTACGGTGCCGATCTTGACCTTTCTGGAAGGTCCTCGGGGAGCGTCCACTGCCATTCCCGAGCAGTAATTATTTTCCTTTGCCGCCTCGATCATCTCTTGCAGAGCTTCCTTACCGCCACGGGAGGAAGACCCCCTGACCGTGTCGTATCCCCATCGGCGCAGGCAACGATCAATCAATTCACCGTCCCAGGAGCGGCTAACCATTATTACACCCGGATAGCGGCGACAATAGTACACGGGGTAGAGCATCGTTCCGTGGAAGCACGCGCAGGTGAAAGGCCTTTTCTTGCAGATGTGGTCCTCATATTCCCTGTTGATCCATACCTTCCTGCAAGTCAGTTCCACGAGCTTTGCATACGCGTCCACCAGCCTCGGCATGAGAAACATCAGAATCCTGAACCAGACGCGATCACCTTTTTCCTTCGGGTTGCCGTCGGCCATGCCAATCCCTCCGTAGCGTCTTCTTGGGCGGCCCGACACTAGCAAAAACCCGGGGACGTGGCAACAAAGGGAGAGAGGAAAGGGTCGAAGAATGCTCTCGGAGCAAGTATCCGTCAGGTTTTCTCTTCGAGCGCCTGGATGGCTTCTTCCACGGCTTCCCGGACGTCGGGGTCCGGATCCTGGGCCGCCTTGCGCAGGGCAGGAAGAGCTGAGGAGTTACCGATCTTTCCCAGGAGTTCGGCTGTGTCCCCGCGCAGGCTGACCTCCTCGTCAAAAAGCAGAGCGGTCAGCTCAGCCACTATCGGGTCCAAGGCCCTGGGATCAAGTCCCAGCGCTTCTTCCATGGCAACCAGGGCTCCGATTCTTACGGAGAACTCCTTGGATCTGTAAATCGGCAGGATGGCGGCAGGCGTCTTCTCTCGGCACAGTAGCCCTGCCGCGTCCTCGGCTCTGCCGGATTTGATCATGGAATCCAGAACGGACGTCAGCGACTCGATCCCGCCTGCCCTCTCAAGCTGCGCCGCAAGCAGATCCAGGTTCACTTGGCCGATCATCGTGAAGCCTTCGTTCACAACCGTTGTGGGAGTAGACTTGACCTTGTAGCGCGCCGCAAGGTCCGGGAACTCCACTGCGTCCACCACCGCCGCGGTTATCCACGGGCGATTCACTGCCAGAGAAAGAATGGCTGCAACGGCTTGGGGACAGTGAGGGCATTGGGAAGCCATTAGCACCAGGATGCCGGCAGGGACGGAGGTCTCAGGAAGACTCTCTATGGCTCGCGACCTGGGGAGTTCCTTTCCCTTTCCCAGCCACAGGAGGGCGTCCAGGAACGGGCCCAGTTCGTGGTCCCCGGGCAAAGCGAGATAATGGATGTTGAGATTCCGTCCGTCCGTAAGGGTCAAGGAGGGTTTCCCGGGAAAGATCAGATCGTAACCGTCTTCGACGGGAATGCGGTTCATGGAGACACCAGCGATCTGCATAGCGGTATTCACCATGTCAGACTCAAAGGGCGTTCCCGAGTTCGCTCGGTTAATGACTATTTTGACGGTGTCCGTAATCTGCCGGGCGGCCTGCTGAATTCTCGCAAGCTCCTGATCGGTAAGCAATTCTGTTCCTCCTGCCCTGGACTCGCCGGAAGGGCGGACCACAAAAACGAGAAGCCCACTGCCCGAAACCTTTGGAGGAGTTAGCAGTGGGCCTCAAGATTGAAATTCGCGTTCGATCCGGGATGATGTGCGCTCGCTGGAACCGGTATTATCTGTCCCCCGGCACGAAGTTAATGAAGACCTGGCCCGAACCCTGGGGCGGCGTCAGAGGATTCTCAACTCCGCGCACAGGCGCCGGCATGTAGCCCCAGAGGTAGCCTCCCACGTTCTGAACGGCTTCACCGGCCATAAATATGAGGCCGTTGTTGAACTCCTGCGTGGGCTGTCCCTGGGCATCCTGCCGGGGGACCACGTTCATCACGGCCTGCCCGTAGATGTTCATAGGCCCGCTGTATGAATTGTCGTACATCGGCGTAATCGAAGGGGGCGGCATCTGAGCGGGCGGTGAAGGAATCTGCTGCTGAGGCATGATTCGCGGCACCGGAGGAGTCGGTTGAGGATTGACGGGGTTGAATTGCATCCAATTGGCCTGTCCGAACACCGGGGCGGTTATGGCAAAAACCAGCGCGGCCACCAGCAGAGCCGTTATCTTCATGACAAGACCTCGGTACAAAGATTTACTATTTTTACGATTAACACAAATAGACTGTAAAATAAAGAGTTTTTGTTGACAAAACCATCAAGAATCTGAAATAATTAGCCACTTTATTCCGTGCCGGAGGTTCAACGAATGGTAAGAACAGCCAGAATAGGTCTTTGCTGCATCATTGTGCTCGCGCTGGCTATCCCTGCATTTGCCGGAGGCGCCCCTGACTCTCGATCAGCCGCATCCAAGGTTGCAGGAACCGTCTACAAAGGGGGAGCGACAGTTCTGGATCGCACGGAGGGCTTCTGTACGGGTGCTCTGAAGAACACCTTCAGTCTTTTCAATCCTTGCCTGGATCTTGTCAAAGGCTGCACGAACATCGTGCTCTATCCGATTGAAAAGCCCTTCTCGTACGTCGAGAGTGTCATCTACAAGCCGAGGGGAGCCAAGAAGGCCGCACACGTGCCGGCACCTCAGAAGCCGGAGCTTCCCAGGTAGTCTTTCTGGAAAACTGTAATCGGGGATCGGCAGGGGACGCACTGGAGGGGTGTCGTCAAACGGCTTCGGCTGGAACCCTGCCGAACGGAGGGTGTATGATAAGGGGTCTCATGCCGGCTGTCCTGGTCGCACTGGCGCTTGTGCTGCCGGTCTCTTCATGGGGTGCGGAAAAGGTCAATCCTTATGCGGTGCATATATGTTCCGTCATCATCAACGAGATGACGGAAGGCAAGATAAGTCTTGACAAAGCTTCTCAGATCTCATTGGCCATTGCTCGGGCCGGCAACAAGTATTTCGGAAAGGTGACCTGCGGTGACATGTGGCTGTACATGGCCATAGTCCACGTGGAGAGCAATTTCCGGAACAACATAGTAAATGAGCAAAATTGCAGAGGAATGTTCCAGATTCATGCCCCATCGTGGGCGCGCAAGTTCGGGTTGAGGCACGCCGACCTCTTGGACCTGGAAACCAACGCAGACTCCGGGGTCCGGGTTTTCAAGTACTACCTGGACACCTACAAGAATCTGGTGCCGGCGTTGAGCGCGTACAACAGCGATCACCCTCGAGCCGCGGTGGGATACGCGTGGGCCGTGCTGGGCGCCAAGAAGAAGATCAAGCGAAGATACACGCAGATCTACCGGAACCTCAAAGGCGAGCGAACCGTCGCATCCAATCCGTCAATGTAGAAGTGATTATCTCGGGGGCCCGTACATGAAAGGCGCCGCAAGGGAGCTCAACAGGTCCCAGGGGTTGAGGGGGGTAGGGTTGTGATCCTTTGGTATGTACGGATCATGGCCTGCAGGATAGCACGCGGATGGCGGTGCCGTGGGAGGCGCCGTGTAGTACGGTATGCAACTCACGCAACCGCCTGCGGACAGCGCCGCAATCGCCAGCAACACGAGAATCACATTCCTCAAACAAGCGTTCATCCGCATTCACACCCGGTCGAATAGACAAGTAGCGCCATTCTACCTTTTTCTCCCTCTTTGTTCAAGGCAAAAAAGGATCTCGGCTTCATCGCTTCAACTCAAAGGCTTTTGCGGCTCCCGGGGTCATATGTATCCGCCCCTCCGAATCAATGAGCAACCCTTCCACTCCAGGGAAACTTTCTATGTGCCTCAGGCCTCGTTGCACTCCCATGACAAAAATCCCCGCGGTGGCTAGGGCATCCGCAGTGAGCCCGTCGGCGGCTAGTATGGTGACGGACTGCATCCCTTCCGCCGGATAGCCTGTCATTGGGTCGAGGATATGGTGGTAACGCCTCCCGTCGGCTTCGAAGAAGCGCTCGTAGTCACCGGAAGTGACTATGACGCCGTCACGGATGGCTGCCACAGCGACCAGTCCTTTGGGGTTCCGTGGATCCTGGACACCTATGCGCCAGGCTTTGCCGGGTCCCTTTTCCCCCATTGCGACTATGTCTCCGCCGGCGTTGAGCAGGCCCGCTGTTATTCCCATTCTTTTCATTACTTCGCGTGCGCGATCCAGGGCGTAGCCTTTTGCCATACCGCCCAGATCAAGGGCCATCCCTTCATCAGGCAGAAATACCGTTCCCGCCTGGCGATCAACTTTGACCCGGTACCATCCCACCTTTGCAAGTGCATCGGTAATCTCAGCCTGATCGGGCAACCTTGGATCAGCGCCGCTGAACCGCCACAAACTGCATAAAGGGCCCACAGTAGGATCGAACGCGCCTCCTGTCTCGCCCGCGATTTTCAGGCTTCTCTCAACCAGCGACAAAAGTTCGAGATCGGTCTTGACGGCTTTCTTGCCTGCAGAGCTGTTGATATCGGTAAGGAGCGAGTTCTTGTGGAACGAGGTCAAATCCTCCACTCGGCGCATCTCCTCGAACACGGCCTCGGTGACGGCTTTGGCCTTATCCGCCGGCGCCACGACCGTCACTTCCACGAGGGTGCCCATCATTAGCCTGGAATCCTGGTGAAGCGACTCGGTCCCATTCCCGTTGCAGGCGGAAACAACAAGGGCAGCACAAGCCGCGAGGGCTATTCTTACGAGGGAAGGGCAGGTCATCAGGCTTCCGGCTCCCTGTGGGCCTCAGGCTCAGCACGGTTGGCAAGGATTCTGACAGGGACGATCATAGTAAAGAACGGAAACATGTACATTGCCGCAAGCGTCGGCGAAAGCGGCCCGAAAAACTCCGATGCAAACACTATCACCAGCACGTTGTTCATCACCGCGAAGCTGACGCCGGCTGCCAGCCTTTCGGCGCGCGCACGGCCGGGGGTGAGCAGAAATCCCGCGGCATAGTAGACGACCGACAGGGCGTAGGCAACACCCACACAGGCCAGCACTCGACCGGGATATTTTAACAAAAATTCCGAATACTTCGAAAAAACCCCCAGGTTGATGACGCCGAAGAAAACCAGCGAGATCGGGAACTGGATTGACTGCAGCTTGTCGAGCAGTCCAGGAAAGAGACGCCTGATGAAGAGCACGGCAACCAGAGGAAAAAAGATCACCATCGCCAGCAGGCGGATCATGGTGTCTAACGGGATGGAGATTTCGGCTCCGGCCAGGACCTTGACGAGGCAAGGCAGGGAAAACGGCACCAGTACCGAAGTCACCACCACCATTCTCAGGACAGGGGCAATATGGGCCGAGACAAGGGTCGCAATGAAAGGAGCCACGACCCCTGTTGATATGCCTGAAAGCAGGAGCACCGGCACCGCGTAATCGGGAAGGACCGCCAGAGTGGCCCAGTAAAGGGCAACCGGTAAGACCACGAGCTTCACCGCCGTAAGAGCGGCCAACCGTAGGAACATCGCTCTCGACGTGTCCAGAAGCGCGCTGAAGTCTATCTTCAGGAAGCTCAGGAAGAGCATCGTCATCATGCAATAGAGCAGGTAAGGATGGAAGATGCTCCCAAGCTCCGGAGCGGCAACCGCAAGCCCGAAAGAGCCGAAGATAACGGAAAAGAGTAGGATGTCATTCAAAGCCATGACCAACCGGCAAACACAATTGTTATTTTCTCAGTGCGATCCTCTATGGCCGATAAGCCGCAACACAGCATGAAAATTCCCTTGTCGAACTTCCCCGGAACCCTTTGTATCAGTCATTCCGGCGGAAGTCGGAATTCGCAGGCCCTGGATCCCGGTTTTCACCGGGACGACGCCATTGGGAGGCCAGGGCGAGATTCATTCCTGGGGATTTTCAGGTAGAAGTCGGCTGAGGCTGCACACAGTTTGATGTATTCCGCAGCACCGCGACCGTCCATCGCGATGCGGAATTTCGACGTGTTACCCTCAGGGCATCTTCCACAGCGCAAGGCCCGTGAATTCATCGAGTTCCCGCACGAGCGGGTCCCCCGTGACTGGGTTTCCATAGAGTTCCGCGGCGAAAATCCTTGTTCCAGGCATTAAATGGCCTCCCACGCAGCCGAAGTCCTCCCCGGCCAGGGTCGCGTGCGCGTGCACGAAGATCTCGCCATCCTTGAAGGAGACGTTCCCAACGCACGAGACTATCTCCAGGGCTTCTTCGAACTTGCGATTCCTGTACACGTGCTCGACCGTATCGTAGAACCCCAGCACAGCTCCATCAACCGCGCCGATCACAATGAATCCCGCCTTGGTTATGGACCTCTCGCGAAACTCTTTTGCAATTGCTTCCAAGAGATCATCTCCCGTCGGCAGTCGAACGAGAAACGCTTCTTTCATGGCTCTTTCTCCACAACCCGCAATAATTGGGAAAGATTCAGCACTCCCTGACCGCAAGCCCGCGGTTGCCCACTGCTTGTGTCCTGCGCAGAGTCTGCTATAAATCCGGACCAGCACAGGCGCAACAGGATAGCTCGCCACAGACTTTTCCGCAAGGGGTCCGAAAATGAAGAAAGGATTCTGTCATCATTGTGGAGCGGCTTTGGAGTACGTTGACAAGGTCTTTCGCAACGACACGTGCAAGGGGTGCGGTTCCGACGTGTACTGCTGCCTCAACTGCAGGGAGTACGATGAATCCGCTCACAACCAGTGCCGTGAACCACAGGCAGAAAAGGTCATGGTAAAGGAAAGAAGGAATTTCTGCGAATACTTCAGCCTCTATGAAGGGGCCAGATCGTCGGCGGCCAAAGACAAGGCTTCAGAGGCGCGCCGGAAACTGGAGGCCCTCTTCGGCAAGAAAAGTTAGATGGAGCGGCGATCCAGGGCAAGAGGGGAAGTGGGACATGGAGTGAAGAGGCCCATTCTCCTTTCGCGGCTCGACAGATGCGGTTCACTTCGTTCACCACATCCTACACGAACCGAAGACAAGCGGCGACCAGCGGAAGCCACCGATATGTTGGGAGTCTTTTGAAAAGGGGTCCGGGGGAAAGCTTTTCTGCAGAAAAGTTGTCCCCCGGAAGCATTTTCTAGAGGCCCCCATATCCGTCAGCCTTCGCGGCAGCGGCGGGCCAGCACCACTGCTGCGATCTCCATGTCCGCGGGGGTGGTGATCTTTATATTTTCCTCCGAGTCTTCCACCACCTCCACAGGTAGGCCGAGCCTTTCCACAAGGGAGGCGTCGTCGGTCGCCGAGAATCCGTCCTGCAAAGCTCTACGGTGGGCTTCCAGTATGAGGTTCGTCCTGAAGGTCTGAGGTGTGTGAGCGAGCCAGAGATCCCAGCGGGGGACTGTGTCGAGCCGCGGGCCGATCCTCCTCTTCACCGTCTCTTTCACGGGGACGCACGCCACAGCGGCGCCGGAGGCTTCGGCGGCTTTCAGGCTGCGGGTTATCACGTCTTCGCCCACGAGCGGGCGGACGCCATCGTGGATGGCGACCACGGACGTGTCCTGGATGGCCTGAAGTCCGTTCAAGACCGATTCCTGGCGAGTGGCCCCGCCGGGCACGATGTCCCTTACCTTGGTAAGACCAAAGGGAACCACGATCCTGGATCGGCAATATTCTTCGTCGCCGGGCGGGACGGTTACAACTATGACATCAATGAGCGCGTGGGTCTGGAAAGCCTGAATGGTCCGCGCCAGGACCGGAAGGCCCATCAGGTCCAGGTATTGCTTGGGAACACCCGCACCCATTCTTGTGCCGGACCCGCCGGCGGTTATGAGAGCGCCGCGCGTCATCCGTGTGGTGCAGGCATCCTTCCCGCCATTGTTGGGCCCTCACCCCAACCCTCTCACAGAGGAAGAGGCGGCCACGTGGAGCCACTGAAGAAACCCTCTTTCTGTGGGAGCGGGAAGGGTGAGGGCGCAGCGTGCTACTACTCTTATCCGTTTCGGGCTTCTGCGACAGTTGCCGGTCCCTGTAAGGTCGTTCTCAGGAACAGGCTCTCCTCAACTCGTGCCGCCATTCTTAATCGTCATCCTCGTCTTCGTCACACGTGCAGTGGGACAGCATCCACCTGAACACGTGCTGGGTTGACGGAAAATAGTTGGGCTCCGCGAAGCCCATCTTCTTGCATCTGCGCTGGGCTTCTTCCTCAGAGCGGACCGAGAAATACTTCGAGCACTTGTTGCAGTTCTTGTCCGCGACATATTTCCAGCAGACCACGAATATGATCTGCGGCTGGCTGACCGCGGGTAGCGGCATAGCCAGGAAGACCAGCGCCGTCAAGGCCATGAACAACCTTCGCAGCATCTTCATGTTCATCCCCCTTCACATGAATCAACAGCTCCGAATCCTTAACGAACCAGGATGGTAAAGGCTACACTAACGTATGGCCGTTCCTTTGTCAATGTTCCGCAAGGACCGTTCAGGCCCTGATCAAGCTACATTTGCTGAACACCGGCACCGTCAACCGGGCGAACAGATAGGGGCGATCCGATTGACAGACTTGCGTCAGTGCGATAAAAAAAGCCATGACCCAATCAAAGAGTTCCGACGTACGGTTTCTCATGGGGAACGAGGCCATCGGCCGGGGGATAATCGAGGCAGGCTGCAAAGTGGCGGCAGCTTATCCCGGTACTCCTTCTTCCGAGGTGCTGGAGTCCCTTACCCGCTGGAAAAAAGAACTGGGGCACCCGATCTACCTGGAGTGGTCCGTCAACGAGAAGATCGCCTTTGAAGTGGCTTACGGCGCGTCCCTTGCCGGTGCACGGGCTGCCGCGGCCATGAAGATGGTGGGACTCAACGTGGCAAGCGACCCGTTTCTCAGCGCCGCGTACCTCGGGGTGAGAGGCGGCTTGGTAGTGGTCGTGGCGGACGATCCGGGACCCCATTCCAGTCAGACGGAGCAGGATAGCCGCTTTTTCGCGTGGTTCGCCAAGGTCCCGGTCCTTGATCCCGGCACGCCTGCCGAGGCGCTCAAGATGACCGTCAGGGCCTTCGATCTATCGGAAAAGTACCAGATGCCCGTGCTTCTGAGGCCCTGTCTCCGTGTGTGCCATGCAAGGCAAAACGTCGGACTTTCGCCCCCGGCCCCCACCGCCGATGTGGGACCATTCAAGAGGAATTGGCAGCGATGGGCCGCGATCCCCCGATTTCGGCTCGTGCTGCACGGCGAACTCAACGAAAAGATAGCCACAATGAGACGAGAGGAGCCCGAATCTCAACCCGCCCTGGTTCACGGCGGTTCCGGGAAGAGAATGGCTCTCGTGACGTCAGGGTCGGTCTCTTCCCACGTCAGGGACGTGGTGGCTTCCGATGACCGGCTTTCAGGCGTGGACGTGTTCAAGGTTGATTTGCCGTTCCCTGCCAATGAACAGGCTTTGCAGGCTATTGCAGATTCTTACGATAGGACCCTCCTGATAGAGGAGACCTATCCTGTGCTTGAACTCCAGATCAAGGACAGGCGCAAGGTCGTCGGCAGGCTGTCCGGCCATGTGCCGCCGCAGGGAGAGCTTCTTCCGGAGGTGGTCGAGGACTTGATCCTTTCCGCGGCCGGCGAGGAACCCCGCGACCGGACGAAGCCCGAGATCAAGCCCAGGCGGCCTTCATTGTGCCCTGGCTGCCCCCACCGGCCCTCGTTCTTCATGATCAAGAAGGTCTTCGATCATGCGGTGTACACGGGGGATATAGGCTGCTATACTCTTGGCATCAACATGGGAGCGGTGGACACCTGCCTGTGCATGGGAGCCTCAGTGGGAATGGCCGGTGGATTCGTACGAGTCCCGCCGTCCGAGGGCGAGACCAACGTAGTGGCCACCATAGGAGATTCAACCTTTTATCACGCGGGCGTGCCGGCACTGATCAACGCGGTCCACACCAGGGCGCCATTTGTCCTGGTGATTATGGACAATCACACCACGGCCATGACGGGAGGCCAACCCACTCCGGCCGATGATTTCCTCGCGGATGGTTCGCCGGCGACTTCCGTGGACATGGTACGCCTCGTGAAAGGCTGCGGAGTAAACCTCGTGGAAGTGGTGGATCCTTACGACCACGACGCATTGGAGTCGGCTCTGGTGAATGCAAAAAGCCACGCATTCCAAGACGGCGGAGGAGTGGCGGTTGTAATAACCAGGCGGCCTTGTGTTCGGATGCCCAATGCTCAGAGGTTTACAGAGAGATTCGAGGTCGGAGAAGGCTGCGACCGTTGCATGACCTGCATCAGGGACCTGGAATGCCCGGCCTTCCACTACGTCAAGGAAGAGAAGCGGATGGAAATCAATACCGACCTGTGTTCCGGTTGCGGATTCTGCGTGAAGATTTGCCCGGCTCAGGCGATAACCTCAAAGGGGGCGTGATCATGGCCGAACTCATTCTATGCGGGCGGGGCGGCCAGGGCATCGTGTTCCTCACTCGTCTCATCGGTCAGATAATGGCGGACAAGGGCCTGGACGTCATATCGTCCGAGACTCACGGCATGGCGGTTCGAGGAGGCTCGGTCAACAGCCACGTGAGGATCGGTCCGTTCTTTTCTCCTCTGATTCGTCAGGGGCACGCGGACTTCTTGCTGTCTCTGGATTCTTCCGAGACGGCCAACAACATTCATTTTCTGAAACCTGACGGTCTCGTGGTCGAGAACTCGGAGGCGCCGTCCGGGTCGTCGGTCATCCGCGTGGACGCTTCAGGATTGGCCAGGGGTCTGGGCAGGGTACAGCTGGAGAACATGGTGATTCTGGGATTCGCTGCGGCCCTTCAAGGCTTTCCGGTGTCGGATGAAGAGATTTCCCTGCAACTGGCCAAGGACCCCAGAGAAGTGGTGCGCACCATGAATCTGAGAGCAGCAGAGGCAGGTATGCGAGCCGCCCGGTCGGAGAGATACTCCTGAGCGTAACGACCGAACGGAACCCCTGATTGACGGCCTGCTACCGGTTTCTGAGGAGGCAACGTGGGCATCGAAGAAGTATTGCTGGGACTGGCGGACCGCGTGCTGGATTTTGACGAAGCTTCTCTGGCCCAGCTTCAGGAGAAGTATCTGAAAAAGGTGTCGGAATTCTCTCCCACCCGCGAATGGGAACAGTCTATCGTGGTCTATTTCATGATCAATTCCGTTCGGGTGAAGAACAAGATCTTCAACGAGAAGGTGAAGGGCACGGATCCACGCAACAAAGGCAAGTCGCCGAAAAACTTGCTTAAAATCATAAAATAGTTTCATTTATATGAAGTTTTTCATGGAAATATTCGCAGATGACCGAGATTATGCAGCTAAGGAGACGCTCGGAACTTTTTTGGGACTTGATTTTCCAATAAAAAAAGGTATAATGTGAATGCTGTTATTGTGGGTACCTGAAGCGGCTCCGTCAGCATTTCCCCCGGAGTGATCCTCCGGGAGGAACCTGTTTCGTAGAGTCGCCGCAGGGGTCTTTTGCGGAAAGGAGATAATCATGACAAAAAGATGGAAGGTTCTTCTGACCGGCGCCTTGGGTGCTTTGCTCATGGCCGCGCCCGCCGTCGGCCAGCGAGCCGAGGGGCCGGCGTTTTCGTCGGGTTATGAGAATTCTACCTTGATGCAGCAACCCTCGGGGAATCCTGATAACAGCGCCTTTCCGCCCGTCTATCAGCCTTACTGGCAGAACTATCTCGATAATCTCCAGAAGGAGGGAGGATATTATTCCGTAACAGGCAATTATCCAAACTCCGTACCCATCACCAGCTATTATCCGGCCTCCCCCGGTGACGGTGCCATCCAGCAACCCGCAGGTCAGCAAGCCCAGGGAGGGGCGTATTACAATCCCGGCGAGCAGTACCCCCAGTCGGGTGGCTATGGTTACCAGCAGCAGCCCCAGGGATATCAGCAGCAGTCCCAGTATCCTCAGCAGTATCAGGGTTCCCAGGGCTACCAGACTGCAGCACCGCAAGCTGCCACAGGCAAGAAATCATCCAAGAAGCGATCTTCCGCCGCCCAACAGCGGTCTGCGGAAGCAGCTCAGGCCTACCAGCAGCAGAGTCCTTATCAGCAGGCCCAAGCTTACCAGCAACAGCAGTATAGCCAGCAGCAACAGCAGTACATGCAGCAACAACAACAGCAGTACGGCCAACAGCAATATCCACAGCAGCAGTACGGCCAGCAGGGGGCTTACCAACAGCAGCAGGCTCAGGAAAGCGCCGGCCAGTCGGGATTGTCCGGTGATCCTATTGTCCAGGAGGCCCAGCGAAAGGCCTACGAAAGAGCTGTAGCCAGGCAACGGGCCGCTGAGCTTGCGGCTCATCAGCAGGCAGCCGCGCAGGAGCTTCAACAGACCCAGCAGATGTACTTGCAGGCCCAGCAGAAGCTACGCGAGCAGGAAGAAAAGCAGCGTACGCTCCAGGCGGAGTATCATAAGAAGGCCGTGGGCGACGCCTACGAGGGCCTTCGGGCAGCGCAGCAGCGATATTATCAGTTGATGGGAGTTTCCGGGGAAAGCGGCGGCGGGCCGCAACAAGCAGCTCAGGCCCAGCAAGCCAGAGCAGCCCAACAGCCCGCTCAGTATCCGCAGGCCGCTCCGATGCAACCCCAGGCTGCTCAGCAGTATCCGCAGGCAGCGCCGGCTTCGTCTTATGGACAACAGGGCTTTCCCGCAGGCACCGTCCCCCAGGCGGCTCAGCCTTCGCCGTACTCACAGACTCCGCCGGGGCAGGTGACCCCGCTCCAGGTTCAGGGAGGAGCTGCTCAGCAGCAGGAGGGCGGCGGACTCTGGGGGGCTCTCAAGGAGATCTTCGCACCGTCCAACAACGTCATGCCTCCCAGCCAGAGACCCTCGGGAAGTTTTGGCAAGAGAGGCTTGGGCGAGTAGGAAAAGTCTCCAGACAATTCAGCCGACCGCAGGGCATTTTTCCTCTTGAAATGAAGATCCCCGGGGGCACCTGTAGCAGCGCCCCCCGGGTCAAAAGAAGGCAGGATATCAGAGCGCAGCCTCCTGGTCCGCATCGGACTGCCTGTAGGTCTGCTTGATCATGTCGTTCAGGTAGCGTTCAGGGTTTTGGACCGCTTCCACCGGAATGGTGAACTCGTACGCGCCGGACCGCTCCATGACCAGCTTCAGGCCGTGATGATAATTCTGGAAGATCTT
>Ga0172375_10007389_pt1 | contig 15075 bp, 12 predicted proteins | sample LakKiv1m_FD_114537 | JGI IMG/M metagenome (GOLD analysis project Ga0172375, IMG submission 114537) | Freshwater microbial communities from Kabuno Bay, South-Kivu, Congo - kab_092012_11.1m | ecosystem: Environmental > Aquatic > Freshwater > Lake | place: Democratic Republic of the Congo... | reverse complement strand
CGGTCAAAGGATGGCGCGCGGCGCAGGCATGGACGTCGCGCCGGTCATCATTTTCGACCAGCGCGTGGCCTACATGTATCTCCAGAATATCGGAGTGCAGGTCAACCAGCCGGTGATCGAAGCAAGCCTGCGCGTGGAGGGGACAAATGTCGTTGCGCAACCTGGCCAGGTGGGACGTCTCTTGAATCTGGACGCCACGTTGATCTACCTCGGGGCGCAGCTGCAATCCTTTCGCGACGGGGAAGTGCCGCTTGTCATCCAGGAAGCCGCGCCCAAAATACTCGACGTTGCCGCGCAAGCCGAAGCCGCGCGGCGCATCCTCAGCCAGCCGCTCACCCTGACTGTGCCGAATTTTCGCGAGGGCGATCCAGGCCCATGGACATACGACATCCCAGTCGTTGCCAATATGCTTGCTGTGAATTTTGTCGAAAATGGCGGGCAGGCCCGGGTACAGGTGGGACTCGATCCTGTGGCATTGAGACAGGTCCTGAACGACCTCAAACCTTTCGTGGATCGCCAGCCCCAAAACGCAAAATTTGTCTTCAACGATTCCACACTTCAACTCGAATTGCTGGCCTCTTCAAAAGTTGGCCGCATCATGGATGTGGATGCAAGCATCCTCGCGGTCAATGACACGCTCCTGCGCGGCGAGCACACAGTCGTCCTGGCAGTCGCGGAGGCCCAGCCCGGCGCGGTGGATACCGCCACAGCCTCGGAGTTGGGCATCACCCAACTGGTTGGACAATACACCTCGTACTATTATCATTCCAGCGAGGAACGCATTCAAAACATCGTTGCGGCATCCGAACGCTTTCACGGTGTGCTGGTTGCGCCCGGTGAAACCTTCTCGATGGGCGCCGCGCTTGGCGACGTAAGCCTTGAAAATGGCTTTGCCGAGGCGCTCATCATTTACGGCGGGCGCACCATCAAGGGCGTGGGCGGCGGCGTTTGCCAGGTCAGCACCACATTATTCCGAACTGTATTCTTTGCAGGATATCCGGTCGTCGAGCGCTATTCCCATGCCTATCGCGTAACCTATTACGAGATGACGCAGAGCGGCTCGCTGGATTCAAACCTGGCCGGGTTGGATGCAACCGTATATTTCCCGCTCGTGGATTTCAAATTCACCAACGACACCCCCCACTGGATGCTGATGGAAACCTACGCGGATGTGGGCGCGCGCACCCTCACGTGGAAACTTTACTCCACATCCGATGGCCGCAGCGCAACCTGGGAAACCACAGGCCCCGCGAATGTGGTCCCCGCGCCGGAACCGTTCTTTCAGGAAAACCCCGAACTGGCAAAGAACCAGATCAAACAGGTGGATTATGCCGCCAACGGCGCCGACATCACCGTCACCCGCACCGTCACCCGCGGCGGCGCGGTGTATTTCACGGATCAATTCAAGACACATTATGAAGCATGGCAGGCGGTCTGTGAATACGGCTCCGGCACCGAGGACCCTGAAAAAACAGCCAAAAAGAAGGATGCCTGCCTGCCCCCCGGTTCATAGTTTCGCGGCAGAAAATTTCGAACAATTTCAGGCGTGGTACAATCCTTCGCTGAAAAGTACCGCAACCAGATTGCGGGATAAGGAGATAACATGGTTAGTCAGGAACTGCTGGAAATACTACGCTGCCCAAATTGCGTGCGTGAAAAGGATGGCCTGCTTGTCCTGCACAAGGATTCATGGCTCATCTGCCAGGATTGCGGGCGCAAATATCCAATCGTGGATGACATCCCTGTCATGCTCATCGACGAAGGGGATAAGTGGAAGGAAACCGCGCAAGATCAACTCCCCGTTCCCCCGCCCTCGAAATAAAGCGCCCATGCTGGACGACTTATTAGCCGACTTAACCAGCGGGGATGATACCCGCGCCGAATTGGCCATTCCCAGTCTCGTTGCGCTTGGCGCGGACTCAATTCCCGCCCTGGTGGATCTGACCCACTCAACCCATGTTGACCACCGCTGGTGGGCGGTACGCGCCCTCGCACAAACGCCCCAGGCGCCGACCGAAAACCTGCTTCCGCTTCTCAACGACCCAGCCCCCGAGGTGCGAGCCGCAACCGCGCTCGCCCTGTCCGGTCATCCCGATGAAAACTCGATCCCCGCGCTGATCAACTCCCTCGCCGATGCAGACTCCCTGACAGCGGGACTGGCAGGCAATGCCCTTTCAGCAATAGGCAGCCCTGCGGTGCCGGCCCTGCTCGAGGTCATGAAAGAAGCGCCGGTCGGCGTTCGCATCATTGCTTTGCGCGCGCTGGGCGAAATCCGCGACCACCGCGCCATCCCGGCCATGATGAAAGCGCTGGAAGGCGAATCAGCCATCCTGCAATACTGGGCAAACGAAGGGCTGGAACGGCTTGGCCTGAATATGGTATATGTTAAGCCTTGAAAAAACAACAGTCTGGTAGATTATGAAACGATTCGAATTCCTGAAAAACATCAAATTCCCAAAACCCTCGATCGGGGGAATCATCTTCTGGGTAGCGACCATTGCCCTGGCGGTCGGCGCGTCGATCTTTGCGCGCAGTTTCACCGCCTGCTGGACATTTACGAACCTGCCGGGCATTCCGCTTTCCAATTGCGAAGGCGGGACAATTAACCCACTGGCCACCCCAGCCGTCAACGAGCAAGGCACGCCCATTGCGGTTGAGTCCCTGCCCGCCACCCCCATCGTCGTACCCGATAATTTACTGCCTCCCGCCTGGGACGGAGCCAGCCGGATCAACGTTCTTTTCATTGGTTTGGATTATCGTGACATCGAAACGAATGACGGCCCCCCGCGTTCCGACACGATGATGCTGTTCACAATTGACCCGCTGACCAAAACGGCGGGCATGCTCTCGATCCCTCGCGACATGTGGGTGAATATTCCCGGCTACGGATACAGCCGCATCAATACCGCATACTCGACCGGCGAAGGAAATCAACTCCCCGGCGGCGGCCCCGGCCTGGCCATGAAAACCGTGGAGCAGTTCCTCGGGGTGCCGGTGCATTATTACGCCCAGATCGACTTCTATGCCTTTGCAGAAATGATCAACGTGATCGGCGGGATCGATCTTGAACCAACCGAACGCCTGGTGCTCGATCCCATGGGACCCGGCACAGACCATGTTGTGGTCACTCCCGGCGGCATGCGTCACCTCGACGGCTGGAAAGCCCTGGCCTATGCGCGCACGCGCAAAACCGAGGGCGGGGATGTGGACCGCGCCAAACGCCAGCAGCAGGTTATTTTCGCGATCCGCGACAAGGTATTTGACCCAAAATATTTCCCGGAACTGATCGCCCAGGCGCCTGCGCTGTACGGAAAACTGTCGCATGGTATTCATACCAATATGTCGCTGGATGAAGCCATAAAACTGGCCGTGCTTGGAAAGGATATCTCCCCCACCAGCATCAAGGCCGGCGTAATCGACACCAGCATGGTCTCGTTCGACAGCGTCATTCTCGGCGGGCAGAACGCCAACATCATGAAGCCAATCTCGGATAAGATCCGCATTCTACGGGATGAGATATTCACCACAGCCGGGCCGCTCAGCCCGATTGCACAGGGTGACCCGGTATCCCTCATGGCCGCCGAGGAAGCGCGCGTCCGTTTGCTGGACGGCACCTTCAGCGGCAACGAACAGCACTACGGCGAGTTCTTCCGCACATACGGGGTAAATATCACTGAAGTTGGTCAGCCCAGCGAAGTTTATTCCAAAACAATCGTCGTCGTGTACGGACCCAAGTTATATACACTGCGTTACCTGTTCTCACAGTTTGGCATCGGTCACGCACAAATCAGGGTCAACCCAGACCCCGCCTCCACCGTCGACGTTGAAATCCGCCTTGGCTCCGATTTGGCAAGTGTAATTCCGTAAGCAGGCCGGGCGATCCGATAAAAATCGACGTCCCCTCTGCCAAAAAGGCGGAGGGGACGTTTGCTTTATCCCACCATCCGGCAGGTTGCACCGGAAAACCTGCCGGACGGTCTGCAAAAAGCGGTTATTTATTAAGCATACCTCGCGCCCAATCGCCAGCAAGCCAATATTGGAAATCCTGTCCCTGATTCGTTTGAATGCCGCCAATTGTTCCATAAACCAGCGCAATGAGCGGGAGGATCGCGAAGATACATGCCAGCGGCAGGCACGCCAACCCAATCAACGGGATCACACCGGATAAAAGACTGGTAACAATTGCCAGCACACTCCCCCCGAACCAACAGATTCCCTGAAAGATCAAAGCCTGCAGGGAATGGTATGCCACATAATGGGAACGATCCTTGTAGACCATGTAAATGATCAAGGGCACGGCCACACCAAGGTAGCCAGTCACAAGATTGAGAAGCACACTGAAATGGGAAAGCATCGCCCACTGCCGTTCCTCCGCGGGGGTCAATGCCGGCGGGTGTATGGGCGGTATGTTTTGAGGCTGTTCAAAGCTCATAAGTAACTCCTTGTTGAAGGTTGCATATCGTGAAGTGTATCATACGGAAAATGGCTGTGCAAAACGCAGGCTCGATTGTGTGGGTACCTCCTCGTCATGGCGTATCGAAATAGAACCGCCAATCCGTCCCATTTTGTGTGTACGTGGAAGTTTCGCCGATTACCTGGTAAAACGTGCGCCCCGGCCTGAGGAACAATGGGATGCCATCCAGTGTGGCGATCAGGATGGGCTGGTCGATATCCGTGCGATACCAGCGCGCCGGGAAGGCTGTGCCGTCCCGGAAAAGAAAGGCCTCGCCCGACCCCACCATATCGACATGAAAGATCTCGTCCTCCTGCTCATTTTGGGTTGCAAAAGTATGCGGCACAAAAAGCATGACCACATTATCCGCAGTCACGGGCAGGCCGGTCTCCGCGTCGGTCAGCGGCGCGTATGCTTCCGGCTTGCCGTTGATCATGGTCTCTGTTTCCTGATACCGAAAATATTTGCGGGTCGCCGCGTCGTATTCCCAATAATTGTAACTGTACGATGAATACCGCGTATAAATGCGATTTACCTTTAACGCGCCGGTCACAGGCGCATTGCTGAAGAAACCGCTGCGGATGGGCTGGCGGGAATTATCCACGCCCTTTTTTGCGATGCAGGCCGCAAATTTCGTGGTGTCGAAAAAGAAATTATTATAGACTTCCCTCCCCTGGTCAGGGCCCAGGACGAAGGGCGGGCAGGACGCATTTCCCGGCACCACCAAAAAGTCGAGCAGGTCGCTCCCTTTAAAGTAACTGTATTCGCGCGGATCGGCAAATTTGAATACAAAAAAGGCATGATACATGCGCGTGATATGTTCATCGAAATATCGCCCGGAGCGCACCGGGCCGACCTTTTGCGCGTCGTTCCCATACATAACAGCGATAAAGCGCGTGTCCCCCCATTCGATGTAATATTCATAGACTACATCAGCCAGCGTCAGCCCGGACTGCGGGCGGACGTAATCCGGCGCGTTGGCAACCTTGATGGCCATTGGTCTCCGTTCCAACAGCGAAGGATCAGCAACAGGCAGGCCGGTCAGCGGGTTATTTACATTGGATAGATAAAACGGCAGGCCGCCCGGCGTGGGAATATTCTGAAGCGGGGTTGGCAATATATCGGCGGGCACAAGCGGTGTCGGATATGGAGTGAAAGTTGGCTCGACCTGCGGAAGGGACGGCGAATTATAAGGCACATCCGATATTCCACTCTGCGGCTGGAAAGGTGTCGGGGAGGCCGTAACAGCCGGTGTAACGGCGGCAGGCACCAGGCCCGGCTGGGACGTGCAGGAGATTGCCAGGCAAAAAATCAATATCGATGGAATCAGATTAAGCGAAAAAAATCTGCGATGTCTGGAAGTCATGGGAACGATTTTACCAAACAGGCCTTAAGCGCGCATGACGCTTCCCTTTCACTTTCAGTCCAGCGGCAGGCATTCCGCAAAACTGATACAATTGCGGCGCTCCATGTTGACCCTGATCCCCTCTCTCATCCTATTCATCACTGCCGCGGCATTGATGATCCTGCGCGTGATGCGGCCGGACTTTCGATTCAGCTGGCTGGCGGCCATCGCGGGCGTTCTACTCGCCTTCATCGCCACCCTGGCCTGGCAAGGCCGGATGCCGCTTGAAATTTCACTTCCGGCCTGGCAGCCAGAGGGCTTGTTCCAGGAATCACCCTCTTTTCGCGGAGAAGGCCTGACCTGGCCGTATGCACTTAGCTTAATCACACTTGCCATGGCCATACTTCTCACCGCGGTGGCACGCCCATCCCTTTCGAATTCATTTACCTGGGCAGGCACACTGGCGTTGACCGGGCTTGGGCTTTTGGCGGTCACTGCTAATAACCCCTTGACGTTTCTGCTGGTTTGGGCCGCGCTCGATATTACGGAATTGATCACGCAACTGGCGTCCCTGGAAAATCCTTCATCCAACGAACGTGTGGTGATTTCCTTCTCCACACGCGCAACCGGCATCGGGCTTTTATTGTGGGCGAACATCCTCAGTTATTCACCGGGAACCCGGCTTGATTTTCTTTCGATTACACCGCAGGCTGGTTTGTTATTGGTGGCCGCGGCAGGCCTGCGTCTGGGTGTACTGCCCCTGCACCTGCCTTATCCCGCAGAATCCAATTTACGCCGCGGCTTTGGCACAGCCTTGAGATTGGTTTCCGCCGCATCCAGCCTGACAATCCTTGCGCACATCCCGAAGAGCATTGTCGATTCCCCCTTCGCGCCGTTCATCATGGTCCTGACCGTGGTTGCGGCCATCTACGGCGGATGGATGTGGCTGCGCGCCCCCGACGAATTGACCGGCCGGCCCTTCTGGATTATTGGCATCGCGGCCCTGGCAATTGCTTCTGCATTGGGCGGCAATCTTTCCGGCACAGTGGCCTGGGGATGCGCCCTGATCCTCGGTGGAGGCGCCCTTTTCCTTGCTTCGGTTCAATTGGTGTGGTTAAACCGAACGCTGCTGGTCGGCGCGTGGAGTCTTTCAACCCTTCCATTCTCATTGACGGCCCCTGCCTGGCAATCGGGCCGCCCGGTATTCTTCCTGCCCCTTCTGGTCCTGGCCCAGTCATTGATCCTTGCGGGTTTTATCCGCCATGCCCTGCGCCCAGGCGGACGCGATTCGCTCGACACCCAGCCAGGTTGGACCCGCAAAGTCTACCCTGCCGGGATTATCATTTTGTTGATCGCCCAATTCCTGCTCGGATTCGCGGGATGGGATGGCGCCCGTCAAATCGGCCTGTGGCCCGCCGCATTAACCGCATCTCTCCTGACCTTTATCCTGCTCTGGGCAACGCCGCGTTTTCGCCTGCTCAACCCGGTCCGCGCCCATTGGGTACAACCCACCTCATCCATTCTTGACAGGCTGTATCGAAGCCTGTGGTCCCTCTACCAACTACTTGGGCGATTGAGCGCCGGCATCACCGAAACACTCGAGGGCGCCGGCGGTGTGATGTGGACATTGCTGTTTCTGGTTCTATTCATATCCCTCATGTCGCAGGCGAAGCCATAACATGTTTGCCGAAATCGTCTCCTGGATCGCAGTCGCGGTCATCCTCATTGCTTCCGCCGGGATGCTCATTGGCCGCGATTGGCGGTTGAATCTTGGCCTGCTGGCCCTGCAATACATGGCCGCCTTCTGGCTGGTGACGCGCCATTGGCCGCTGGGCATGGCTTCCGTCAAACTGGTGACAGGCTGGATGGCCACCGCGGCCCTCGGTATGACCCGTTTGAGTCTCCCACAGGATGATAATGAACCCGAAACCTCCTGGCCGCGCGGACAGTGGTTCCGTCTCTTTCTGGCTGGAATTATCACTTTACTGGCAGCGGCAGCAGCGCCTCGAATTGAAGCGGCCATCCCCGGCCTTGGAATGCCCGTGGTGGCGGGAAGCCTGCTGCTAATCGGCATGGGCCTGATCCACCTCGGCGTTACCTCCCAGATCTTGCGCGTGATCTCCGGATTGCTCACCATCCTGACCGGTTTCGAAATCATCTACGCAGCCGTTGAAAGTTCCATTTTGGTGGCAGGATTACTGGCGGCGGTAAACATGGGCCTGGCCCTGGCAGGTTCGTATTTGCTCATGGCAAATTCATCCTCGGAGGGATCAGCATGAGCGCGCCAGCCGTGTGGATCGGAATTCCCTTTGTAGCGGGCGCAATGATCCTGTTTATTCCGCGCGTACGATTCGCAACCCTGGCCGGGGGCATTGTCGCGGCGCTGCTGGCTTTGATTGCGATGTTTGTCCCAATTGACACCGCGCTTCTGCTTGGCTCCTTTTCATTCAAGATTTCTGCATCGATCCAGATTTTGGGACGAAGCCTGCTGCTCGGCGCGGCAGATGGGCCGCTGCTGGCCTTGATCTACGGCACTGCCGCCTTGTGGTTCTTTGGGACGGAAGCCGCCGGCGTGGCCAATCGCTTCACTTCACTGGGGCTTGCGATCATTTCCCTGCTGGTCGCGTCCATCGCCGTGGAACCCTTCCTGTTTGCCGCCCCAATCCTGGAAATGGCCGCCCTGCTCATCATTCCATTGCTGGTCCTTCCCTATCAAAAACCCGGCCGCGGCGTCCTGCGCTTCCTGATCCATCAAACCCTGGCCGTGCCTTTTATTCTTTTTTCTGGCTGGATGCTGGCCGGTGTGGAGGCCAGTCCGGGGGACATAGGCCTGACCACCCAGGCAGGCATCATGCTTGGAATGGGCTTCGCCTTCCTGCTTGCAATTTTTCCACTTTATAACTGGATCCCCATGCTCACAGAGGAGACTTCCCCGTATGTGGCGGGCTTCCTGCTTTGGGCTTTACCGGCTTTTACGGTCATTTTTGCCCTGGGCTTTTTGGATCGTTATACGTGGCTGCGAACCACACCGGCATTATCAAACGCCATTCAAACTGCCGGTCTTGTCATGGTCGTCAGCGGCGGGTTATTTGCGGCATTCCAGCGCCACCTTGGCCGCATCATGGGATACACATCCGTTGCCGAAACCGGGCTGATGATCCTTGCCATGGGATTAAAATCCGCCTTTTCGGTGGAGATCACCTTCCTGCTCCTCATCTCGCGCGGCCTGGAATTGGCCATCTGGTCCCTGGGTGTATCGATCATACAGCAGGAAAAAGATTCCCTGCGTTTCAGCGCGGTGCGGGGCATGATCCGCTCATATCCGCTCGCCGCCAGCGCCCTGCTGCTTGCAAGCCTGTCGGCAACCGGTTTCCCACTGCTTGCAGGTTTTCCTCCGCGCCTCGCCTTATGGGAGGGGATCGCAAGCCAATCTCCAAACCTGGTTTTCTGGATGCTGGCGGGCCTTATGGGCCTGCTCACCAGCGCAATCCGCACACTCGCGGTTCTTGTGATGGCGCCTGAATATACACCCTGGAAATTCAGCGAAAACTGGATCCAGGGAATCATGCTCGGGGTCGGTATGATCGGCCTGTTGATTCTGGGCCTGTTCCCGCAGGTCATGCACCCCTTTTTGTCCGGCCTGCCGGCGATGTTCGAACACTTCGGCCAATAGGCTCATTCATCAGGGTCGACACCAGGAAGCAGTATAATTTCACTCAATTCTTTCCGGGAGAATCCCATGGAATTCGAACAAATCATCAAACGCTTGAACTGGCTCGAAAAGGAACGCGGCAAGGACAAGGAAAACATCGCCGACCTGAAGGCAAAGGTTGCCTCACTCGAAACCAGCCTCAACGCCGCCAACAAACAGGTCAAAGGGTTGGGCAAACAGATCGCTGACGTGTCTTCCAGCGCGGCGCGCCTCGAGCAATTCAATGCAATGCTCGTCAAACAGCGCGCCGATTTCAACAAGGCCCTCGAAGCCAACGATAAAAACAGCCAGCGACGCGAGGCGGAGGCCGTCAAGCGCCACCAGTCACAACTCGAAGAAATAAACAAGAGCGTGGCCGAGCTAAGGAAAACCTTCACCCCCGGCGAATTCAACAGGAAATTCAAGGAACGCGCCGCCGAGACACAACGCCTGATCAACAACATCGCCGACCTGAAAACGCGCGTCGAAACCGCAATCCAGTTCAGCGAGTCCGTTAAGCAAAGCCTTCAATCCGCCGAGGAGACGCGCCGCAACGACCTTAAACGCGTGGCGGATATTCAGGGGGAAATCACCGCGGTGCGCAAGCGCGCGGAGGAAAGCCGCGAGAAAGCCACACTCAACGCCGATGGCATTCGCAACATCGACAACCGCATCACGGAATTATTGGCGTCCGAGATTGAACGCAAACAGGCGCAAACGGCCTTTCTCGAACAGCAGTCGCTGGCGCAGGTGGACCGCGACCGCGCCTGGAAGGAATGGCGTGAAAAGGTCGAGGAATTCAAAAAGGATGCCTCCGGTCTCGACGCCCACGTTCAAACCCTGGATGAAGCCTTGCGCGGAGCCAAAAAGGCCCAGGAGACCTACCTCGAACTCAACACCAAACTCGAGCGCCGCATCAACGAAGTGACTGAAATGCAGCGCCTCACCGAAGACCGCCTGAGACAGGAATGGGTTTCCTTCAAGGCCGACGACCAGAAGCGATGGACGGGGTACAGCCTGTCCTCCGAGGAATCCTTCCGCGATATTCGCAAGGATGTGCAGAAATTCGACCAGCGCACCGCGGCGCTCGACGATGCATCCCAGACCATGCAGGATCAATTGCACCAGGTCACCGACGCCACCGAGCAGCAATTGCAGGAACTCATGAACGTCGTGCACGAATGGATGACCGCCTACGAACGAATCATGGGACACGGCAAGAAGGCGAAGAAATAAAACACCCGCCCATCTTTCTTCCTTCATCCTTTGCCCGGGAAGAAGAAAAAGGAAAGAAAAAAATTCATGCGAGTTATTGGCACAGCAGGTCACGTCGACCACGGAAAGTCAACCCTGATTTCCGCGCTTACAGGCACCCACCCTGACCGCCTGAAGGAGGAACAGGCGCGCGAAATGACCATCGAACTGGGCTTCGGCTGGCTGACACTGCCCGGCGGCGAGGAAATCGGCATCGTGGATGTGCCCGGTCATCGCGACTTCATCGAAAACATGCTCTCCGGCATAGGCGGGATCGATGCTGCGCTGCTCGTCATTGCGGCGGATGAGGGCGTAATGCCGCAGACGAAGGAACATCTCGCGATCCTGGACCTGCTGCAGATTCCCGCCGGGCTTATCGTATTGACAAAAACAGACCTCGCGTCCGACCCGGGGTGGCTTGATCTCGTTGAAACAGACATTCGCACCGCCGTGAAAGATACCGTTATGCAGGACACCCCCATCCTGCGCGTCTCTGCAAAAACAAAAAGCGGACTCGACGATTTGGTCTCAGCCCTCGGCAAACTCCTCGAGGAAAAGCCTGCCCGCATGGACCTTGGCCGCCCGCGCCTGCCCATCGACCGCGTCTTTACGATGCCCGGCTTCGGCACCGTCGTCACAGGCACCTTGAGCGACGGCCATCTTTCGCTCGGCGACGAAGTGGAAACCCTGCCATCCGGCCAAAAGGGACGAGTTCGCGGCCTGCAAACCCACAAGAAAAAGGAAGAAAGCGCCGTACCGGGTTCGCGCACCGCAGTTAACATCTCCGGCGTGGACATCGAGCAAATCCGACGCGGCGAAGTGCTTGTTCATCGGTCAATACCAGGCGACGCGCAGGCTGGACGCCCGCTTCCGCTTGTTGAAAGACGCCAGCGCGCCATTGAAACATTCCAGTGAAGTGAAGTTTTTCGTCGGCGCAAGCGAGACGGTTGCCAACCTGCGCCTGCTGGGAACGGAGGAACTCCAACCCGGCGAGGAAGGCTGGATCCAACTCGAATTGCGCGAGGAAGTCGTTGCGGTGCGCGGCGACCGCTACATCCTGCGCCGCCCGTCGCCCGGCGAGACTCTCGGCGGCGGCGTGATCGTGGACCACCAGCCCAGGGGACGCCACAAACGATTCGATGAAAATATTTTGAAATCGCTGGCCTCGCTCGCGCAGGGGTCGCCGTCCGATGTTTTGATGGAAGCCGCGCTTGCGTTGAATGCCGCGCCCATCAGGGAAATCGTCTCACGCTCGCGGCTTATCCCGGAAAAAGCCGAATCCGCGTTGAAGGAATTGCTGGGGGGCGGATCGCTCATCCTTTTGGAAAACGGAACCCCGGCCATCACAAGCGACCTGCTGGTCATCGCGCTTCCCCTCTGGAACGCGCTGGACAACAGGGTCATGCAAATGGTTGAAGCCCATCATAAAGCCCATCCGCTTCGACGCGGCATCCCGCGCGAAGAACTCAAGAGCAGGTTGAAACTTCAGCCGCGCGTCTTCAATGCCGCGGTCTCCCTGGATGTTAAACGTTCGACGTTAAACGAGGCTGCCGGTTTTCTCGCCCTCCCCAAACATGAGATCAAATTCAATGAACAGGAGCAGGCCAAAGTCCAGGCCCTGATGCGGAAGTTCGAGCAGAATCCATTTGGGCCGCCGGGCATCAAGGAATGTCAATCCGAGGTCGGCGAGGAGGTCTTCAACGCCCTAGTCGAATCCGGGGAACTGGTCGCGGTCTCGCAGGATGTCGCATTCCGCAAAAAGGATTATGAGACGATGGTTGCAAAAATCCGCGCGGCGATCCGCGAAAAGGGGGAGGTGACGCTTGCCGAAGTGCGCGACATGCTCGACACCACGCGCAAGTATGTCCAGGCTTTATTGGAACATCTCGACGCCAGCGGGGTGACCCTTCGCGCTGGAGATGCAAGAAGGTTGAAATGAGGAGCCCAAACCATGTGCGGACGTTTTACTTTAACCGTTGACCCGGCCGATTTACAGGAAGCCTTTGCCGATTATCGATTCCCACCACAATTTGCGCCGCGCTTCAACATCGCGCCATCCCAGCCCGTGCTGGCCGTTCCAAACAATGGATCGAACAAAGCCGATTTCTTTTTGTGGGGACTGATTCCCTCGTGGTCGAAAGACCCCGGCGCGGGCGGGCGTCTGATCAATGCGCGCGGCGAAACGCTGGCCGAAAAACCGTCCTTTCGCGGGGCGTATAAATATAAACGATGTTTGATTCCCGCCGACGGTTTCTACGAATGGAAGGCACAGCCCGGCACGAAAATCAAAACGCCCCATTTCATTCACATGAAAGACCGAAAGCCCTTTGCGTTCGCGGGGCTGTGGGATGAATGGCAGGGCCCGGATGGCTCCACGGTCAAATCCTGCACGATCATCACCATCGAACCGAATGATTTGATGGCGACCCTTCACAACCGCATGCCCGTGATCCTGAACCCGGCAGATTATGCGCGCTGGCTGGACCCTTCGCCCCAGACTCCCGACCAACTGCAACCGTTGATCAAACCCTTCCCATCCGACAACATGTCGGCGTACGCGGTTTCGACATTGGTCAACACGCCCGCCAACGACCGCGCCGAACTGGTCGTTCCTGCCGGGTAGCAGCCCATGCGGCAAACGGCGTTCAAGACCATTTCCACACCATGAGCCTTCGCACAAAACTGAGCCAATATTTCCCCGCGCTTGCCTCGCGTGATTTTGTCATCTTCTGGGGCGGGCATTTGATGTCCCTGATCGGCTCTTCGATGCAAAACACAGCCCAGCCTCTCCTCGCCTATCGGCTGAGCGGCCGTCCATTCGACCTGGGCCTGATCGGTTTCGCGGTGACACTGCCCACGTTTTTCCTGGCCCTGCCCGGCGGCGTGCTGGTGGAACATTGGGACAAGCGCAAGACGGTGATTTTTTCACAGACGATCATGCTTGTGAGCGCCTTTGCACTCGCCTTCCTCGCATTAAGCGGGCGGATTCAAATATGGCACATTGTTTTGCTTTCCCTGGTTGCCGGGATCGCCTCCGCGTTCGAGATCACCGCGCGGCAGGCCATGTTGATCGAGTTGGTGGGGCGCGAGGCGCTGCCGAATGCCATCGCCCTGCAATCCACCGCCTTCAATTTATCGCGCGTGCTTGGCCCGGCGCTGGTCGCACCGGTGCTGCTGCTCATCCCCAATCGCGGCGAAGGCTGGATCTTCCTTTTCAACGGATTCAGTTTCCTGACCATCATCGCCGGTTTGTTTTTTGTACGCACGCGCTACAAAGCCCCGCATGAACCGCGCACGCGTCCCATGCTGGAGGAATTCAGGGAAGGCTCCGGTTTTATCGTCCGCAATACATCCGTTGGATCCATCATTATCGTGGCCGCGACCCTGGGAATTTTTGCCTTCCCAATCATCCAGCAGTTGCCGGTCGTATCCACAGACCTGCTCGGCAAAATCGGGGATACCAAATCGGCGGTGGATGCGCGCAACAGCCTGCTTTATACGGCGCAGGGCGCGGGAGCGCTGATGGCGGCATTTTCGATAGCGGTCAACAACACGTCACGCCATCATGCGCGCAGATTGCTTCTTGGGGAGGCCGCGTTCATCCTGGGAATGTTGAGCCTGCCTTTTTCAAGGTCTGTGGCGCTGACACTGGTTTTGATCGCGATGATGGGCTGGGGGGCTGTCACGCAACTGGCCACCATGAACACCCTCATCCAACTGGAGATCCCGAACGGACTGCGCGGGCGCGTGTTCAGCGTCTACCTGTGGGCCGTGCAAGGCGTGGCGCCGTTCGGAAGCCTCCTGATCGGGTGGATGACCCAGCAATGGAACCTGCCCACGACTGCCATCGCCTGCGGAACGATCTCCCTTCTTGTGGTGGGATGGATCCATCTTTTTCGTCCGATCATACACGGCGGGATGACTACCGGCGGGTTAACGCAGGATTAGCGTTTGAAACCCCAACTTGACGGGGCTTTTTTGCCCATGTTATGATGAATCCATGAAAAACGATTTCCAGGAAGACGCGCCAGGGACTCCGGCGAGGGGAAGAAAGGAATCTCCAGAAACCCTTTCTGCGCCAAAAAAGGAACGCGGGGGCTTTTCACGTTTCATGCTTGGCCTGCTTCAATTGGGGTTGGGGGAATCCCTGCTCAAGGCCGGGACGAATATGTTCTCGATCCTTGCCATCGTGGCCGTGGTGTGGCTGGCGCAGGCATTTTCACGTCAGGCGCGCGGCCCGCTCGGGGTGACCGAGGCCCAGGCCCAGGGTCCGACCCCGACCCCTGTCGTCGATCTCGCGTCCATTCCACAACTGGAAAATCCCGCCACGGT
>Ga0172375_10007388_pt1 | contig 15076 bp, 14 predicted proteins | sample LakKiv1m_FD_114537 | JGI IMG/M metagenome (GOLD analysis project Ga0172375, IMG submission 114537) | Freshwater microbial communities from Kabuno Bay, South-Kivu, Congo - kab_092012_11.1m | ecosystem: Environmental > Aquatic > Freshwater > Lake | place: Democratic Republic of the Congo... | reverse complement strand
CAGGTCGCCTTTTACATCCATCAGAAGTACCGGAACGCCCTTTTCTGAAAGCTGTTCAGAAATTACCTGGAGTGTCTTTGTCTTTCCGGTTCCCGTAGCACCGGCAATAAGCCCGTGCCTGTTCATCGTTTTAAGCGGCACCTGTACCTTTGTTCCTGTTACAGGCTGGCCGTCAAGCATTGCACCGCCTAAAATGATAGAATCTCCCTTGCAGGCATAGCCATCATTTATATAAGATCTAAATATTTCATTTTTATCCATGACCGGCTTTTTTAGTTTATCAAATTTTTAAAATGCATCTCGCAATTTAGCTGATTATTTGTACCCGGGGAAGAGTGAAACCAATTTTTTTCATGTTGAAAAAGAAATTATATTTCTGATCCATCTGTTTGAAATTCAATAATGAAATTAATATTTAAAGTATTATGTATTAATTAATATATGATTATCGTTTCTGAATAAAACTATTAATCTTTGAAGGACAATCTCTATCTAATTCAGAAATTTCATGCTTGAAAATTTATTAGGAACATTGAAATCAGAAGTAGGCGGTCAGATATTAAATCAGACCCAGCTTCCGGCAAATAAGCTTGATGGCGTTTTTAAAGTCATCGGGGATGTGACTAAAAAAGAGGTGACCGGTCAGATGAAAGGTGGCGGTATCGGAAACCTATTGAACCTCTTCTCAAATCAAACCAACAATTCAGCTGCAAATCTCATTCAGAATAATATCGCTTCCGGTGTTGTTTCCGGACTTGTAAGTAAGCTTGGGCTTTCACCGGAAATTTCAAAAACTATCGCCAATATCGCAATCCCTGCGGTAATAGGACTGATCACAAAAAAGAACAGCGCAACTCCTGACAATGATCCATCTCCTCTTAATGAAATTTTCGGAGCAGGAAAATCTTCAGCTATTGGTGGAATAGCTAAAGGTCTCCTTGGAAAATTACTAAAAAAATAAGATCGTACACATTTAAAAAGAACTATTTACTCCTTATCAATAATAACCTTTAAAACTAAAAAAATGGCAAAGTTTGAAGTTTACCAGAGTGGTAAGAAAAATGAATTCCGTTTCCGTCTCAAGGCCGATAACGGACAGGTCATTTTAAGCAGTGAAGGATATAGTTCCAGGGCTGCTTGTGTTAACGGCATTGCTTCTGTAAAGAAAAATGCTAAGGACCCTAAAAGAGTTACAAAAACACAGACTCCAAACAAGATGTTCCGTTTTGCAGTAACCGCAGGTAACAATGAGACCATTGGTATAAGCCAGAATTACAAGAGCGAATCCGGCCGCAACAACGGTATTGACTCCGTTCACAGAAATGCTGCGAAAGCAGAAATCAAAGATGTTAAGAAATAAACGTCTTTTTGTATTTTAATGAAAATCAAATGCAGCCACGCATGACAAGGCTGCATTTGTTATCTAACCATTACAACATAAAGAAACCTATTCATGAAAAAGAAATTCATTATAGCAACTCTCTTATTATCAATATCATTTGCCCTTGCAATCGGACAAGTGACTGAAACCGAGAAAAATCTCAGAACTATTACCGCTGATACAATACAAGGCTGGAAAACCGGCGGTGTTTTTGCCATTAACCTGGCTCAGACATCCTTGAAAAACTGGGCAGCAGGAGGACAGAATTCCGTTGCCGTTAACGGATTATTCAGCATGTTTGCAAATATGAAAAGAGGTAATTCAGTGTGGGATAATTCACTTAATGTGGGTTATGGTCTTCTCAAACAGGGGAAGAATACTGACTTCATGAAAACTGATGATAAGATTGATCTCCTTTCAAAATACGGGCAGAAGGCGTTCAAAAATATCTATTATGCAGCCCTCCTGAATTTCAAAACCCAGATGACTGCCGGGTACAATTACCCGGATGTATCAAATAAGATATCCGACCTGTTTTCTCCGGCATATCTTCTTCTGGCAGCAGGGCTCGATTATAAACCAAATGCAAATTTCAGTGCGTTTGTTGCTCCTTTTACTGGTAAATTCACTTTTGTGACTGATGATACACTGTCGGCTCACGGAGCTTATGGAGTCACTCCCGGGGAGACATCAAAAAGTGAGATCGGAGGCTATATAAGAGCAATCTATACAAAAAATGATTTCAAAGGTGAGTTTATGAAAAACGTTGCTTTCACGACCAAAATAGACCTCTTTTCAAATTACCTCGATAATCCTGAGAATATAGATGTAAGCTGGGAAACTTTAATCTCCATGAAAGTTAATAAATATATCTCCGTTAATTTTAACACACATCTTCTGTACGACGATAATATATTGATCGCTCTCGACAGGAATGACGATGGTGATATGACAGACCCCGGAGACCTCCCCGGAAAAAGAATTCAGTTTAAGGAAATTTTGGGAGTCGGATTTTCTTATAATTTTTAATCTTATAAACCAAACCCTTATCTTATGAAACTAGCAGACGAATTCAAAGCCTTCGCTATGAAGGGAAACGTTGTCGACATGGCTGTAGGTATTATCATCGGTGCAGCTTTCGGCAAAATTGTTTCATCTCTTGTAGGCGATATTATCATGCCCCCTCTTGGAATGCTTATCGGTGGAGTAAATTTTACTGAGTTAAAGCTCGACATCAATCCTGGTGCCAATGAAGTGTGGTGGAACTATGGTAACTTTATTCAGGTGTGCTTCGACTTTCTGATCGTTGCTCTTGCAGTATTCCTTGTTATTAAAGCCATAAATTCTGCTCAGAAGAAAAAAGAGGAGGCTCCTGCTGCCCCACCGGCACCTCCGGTTCCAACAAAAGAAGAAACTCTTCTTACAGAGATCCGCGACCTGCTGAAGAAATAATCGGGGCGTTCGAAAAAAAATATTTAAGAACTTACACTGAGGAAATCCGGAGAAGACACAGAGCGCCACAGAGGAGAAATTATTTGGTAATTAATGTCCCTGTGTAACTCAGTGCTTCTCTGTGACAGTTTGAGCGAAGCGAAGACCTCTGTGTAAGTTCTTCTGTTTTTTATATATTAGGATTCTAATTGAACTTACAAATGAAGACTAAATCCCTGCCTTTAACCATCTTTCTTTTTTTATTCGTTTTCAATCTGCATTGCCAAAATACTCCTGCCGAATTAAAGATATGGTTTACAAAACCTGCAGAGAACTGGAACGAAGCACTTCCTGTCGGTAATGGCCGACTTGGAGCGATGGTTTTCGGCGGTATTGAAAATGAACGCCTCCAGCTTAATGAGGAATCCGTATGGACCGGCCAGCCACGCTGGGATGCCAATCCCGATGCCCTGCAAAATCTTCCAAAGGTTCGACAGCTTCTATTCGAAGGTAAATATTTGGAAGCGGAAAAACTAGCCCAGGGAGGTATCCTCGGTAGCTTTCGCCGCGACAATGCTTCATCATATCAGACACTTGGTGACCTGACTTTGGATTTCGGATCCCTGCGAGGAGTATCAAATTACCGGCGTGAACTGGATATCGAAGAGGCACTTGCAACTGTGAAATATAGAGCCGGCCAGGTTAATTTTACACGTGAAATATTTTCAAGCGCGCCTGATCAGGCGCTGGTTGTCAGACTGACAGCTGACAAACAAGGTGCCCTGACATTCACCCTGAAGCTTGCACGTCCCGGGAATAAAGCTTCTGTCGCAGCTGAAGGAAATGAGATTATCATGAAAGAACATGTTGGCGAAGGAATTGGTGTAAAAATGGAAGCAAAGCTGAAACTTGTCGCTGAAGGCGGAAAAATTATTGCCGGAGGAGACAGCATAAGAGTTGAAAAGGCAAATTCTGTTACTGTTTTTCTGACTGCTGCAACAGATTATTTTGGGAAGGATCCTGCGGTAACTACTGAAGATCAAATAGAGACAATATCAAAACGATCATTCGCTGACATAAAGAAAGATCATATTTCTGATTACCAGTCATTTTTTAAACGTGTTTCAATTGACCTTGGATCAAGTCAGGGAAGTTACTTCACTACTGACGCAAGGCTTACTGCAATGCAAAACGGTTATGCTGATTATGATCTGATAGAACTTTATTATCAGTTTGGAAGGTACCTGCTTATAAGCAGTTCCCGACCCGGAGATCTGCCGGCCAATCTGCAGGGTATCTGGGCTGACGGATTGCGGGTGCCATGGAGCGCCGATTATCATATCAATATTAATATTCAGATGAACTACTGGCCATCTGAAATAACAAACCTTGGCGAGCTCCAGGAACCATTCATTGATTTTATAGACGCATTGCGGACAAGCGGAAGGCGTACCGCCAGGGAAGTGTACGGGATGAAAGGTATAGTGGCTCATTATACAACAGATGTATGGCATTATACTGAACCTTTGGGCGCAACCAGGTATGGAATGTGGCCTATGGGAATCGCATGGAGCTGTCAGAACATCTGGGATCATTACCAGTTCGGAGGAGATATTGAATACCTGAGGACAAAATCATATCCGATTATGAAAGAAGCTTCAGAATTCTGCATCGCCTGGCTTACAAAAGATCCAAAAACAGGATTACTCGTATCCGGCCCGTCGATCTCTCCCGAGAACAGCTTTGTTATTCCGGGGGGAGGGGGAAATGCAAGTATGGTGATGGGTCCGACGATGGATCATATGATTATTCGTGACCTTCTTCAGAATACAATAAAGGCAAGCGTTGTTCTTGATGCGGATAAGCCCTTCAGGAGAAAAATGGAAAAAACACTCGAAAACCTTACCCCTGTAAAAATCGGTTCTGATGGAAGGATTATGGAATGGTCGGAAGAATTTGAAGAAGCGGAGCCGGGACACCGGCATATTTCTCACCTGTACGGACTTCATCCCGGAGACCAGATCACTTCGCAAAGAAATCCTGAATTTCTTGAAGCAGCCAGGAAAACGATAGAGTACCGGCTTGCAAATGGCGGCGGACATACCGGCTGGAGCCGTGCATGGATAATAAACTTTTATGCCCGACTTAAGGATGGTGATAAAGCATATGAAAATGTTATTGCTCTTCTTACAAAATCAACCCTTAATAACCTGTTCGATACTCATCCACCGTTCCAGATCGACGGTAATTTCGGAGGCACTGCAGGAATTACAGAGATGCTCCTTCAGAGTCATGCGGGAGAAGTTGAATTGCTTCCTGCTCTGCCTTCAGCATGGAAAACAGGTTACATTAATGGTATAATGGCACGCGGTGGATTCCAGGTTGATATCAGCTGGGAAAACGGTATACTGAAACAGGTAAAGATTTTATCCCGACTTGGCAATCCGCTAAAAGTAAGCTGCAATTCAAAAATACTATTTGACCTTGCTTCCACAGAAAAAGGCAAAGTCTATTTTCTGGAATTGTAAAAAAAAGTTGACGGATTTAGAAGATCCCTCGCTAGCACTCAGGATTTAAAAGTTATCTTTTGCCATCACTTCTTCCTTCTTTTTAGGGAACAGGATCGAAGCTATAATGCAAACGGCCAGGGTAGCCAGAATAACGAACAGTGAATATACTGGTTTGAACCCGAGATGTTCCAGCTGGGTGTGGAAGAGCAGTTTTATCCCTACAAAAACCAGTAAAAATGAGATGCCGATTTTCAGATAATGGAATATTGTAACTACCCTCGATAACAGGAAAAACAGCGACCGTAATCCGATGATGGCAAAAATATTGGAAAAGAAAACAAGGTAAGGATCGCGTGTTATGGCAAATATTGCCGGAATAGAGTCCATGGCGAAAATAACGTCGGTAAATTCAATAAGTATCAGGACAATAAACAATGGGGTTATATATGTCTTATGCCTGGCCCTTACAAAAAAATGATCCTTGAAAAAGCGGGGATATACATAGGTGTGACGAGATAAAAATTTAACAAGCGGGTGATTCTGTGACTGAATTTTTTCTTCCTTGTTGCGTGTCAGAAAAATCTTAATCCCGGTAAAAACAAGGAAAGCGCCAAATATCAGCAATATCCATTCAAATTTTTGAATAAGCGCCGCTCCGGTGAAAATAAAAATAAACCGTAAAACAATAGCTCCTAATATCCCCCAGAAAAGTACCTGTTTATAATATTTCTCTCTTACTGCAAAAGAAGAGAGAATCATCATAATAACAAATACATTATCCATCGACAGGGTATACTCAATAAGATAACCGCTTAAATATTCCAATCCCATATTTTTACGGTAAATCAATAAGCTGTTCTCAAAACTGGAAAGGTCGAGTTTCAGGTGGGGAGCATATTTGTCCCTGATTGCAACTAATTGGTCGAGATTGGTTATTCCATGCAGCCGGTCGCCGAAATTCAAAATAATTAAATAGAAAATAAGGGCAAATGACACCCACACTGATGTCCAGATAATTGACTCCTTAAACGAAATTATATGGCTGTTTTTTCCGACAACGGTTAAATCGAAAATTAGTATGCCTACCACAAAAATTGCAAATAATCCAAAGTAAAGTACCTCCTGCGAAATCATTTCAATCTGTTGCTAATGTTAAAACCGTTGTTATTTTCATCAATAATACTAATCCCGGATAGTCTGAAAAGGTTTCTAAAATATCTTTTCGGTTGTTTCAAATCCTCATTTTTCAATGATTAATCCTTAAATAAATTTGAATTATTCTGCATTCAAAAACTTTGCAAAGTTATAAAAATTCGGCTTCTACTGTTCAATCCCCGGTTTAGACTTTATAAACCCCTTCCCGAAGCTCAACCCTATGCTAAACATTTTTAAAAAACAACTTATAATTAGTACAATGCAAAGATTTGATTTATAATGAAATTTTAATTTGCAGGATTGGTAAAAGTTCCGAAACCATGTCGCCTGGTGGCACTATGCAGATCAGCATTAGTATATTATATTTGTACCTTAATAATACTTAAATTAATTCAGAGAGAAATAAGTAAATGGCAAATTTCTTTAACCGGAATATTGTCTTTACAGGCATTATCAGCTTCCTTACCGACACATCAGTGAAGATGGTCTACTCGGTAATGCCAATGTTCCTGATGTCGATAGGGGCATCTAAAACCGCCCTGTCGCTGATCGAAGGCATTGCAGAAAGTACATCATCTCTTGTAAAAGCAGTTTCGGGCTTTTGGAGCGATAAGATAGGCAGGAACAAGCCATTTATGATAATCGGATACGGACTCTCGGCGCTTATCATACCTCTCTACACGTTTGTCGTCACTCCGGTCCATGTACTTATTCTCAGATTTATTGAAAGATTTGGAAAGGGAATACGGACAGCTCCCCGCGATTCACTTATATCCGGGTCAATACAGGATAATGAGAGCGGAAAAAGCTTCGGGTTACAAAAGGCGATGGATAACAGCGGAGCCATTGCAGGACCTTTACTTGCATTTATACTGCTATCATTATTTCATGATAACTACAGGCTTATTTTTCTACTTGCCGGAATACCTGCCATCCTCGCTATTTTTGTTATTATATTCCGGATAAAAGAGGCAAAAAAAGAAAAACATGAGCTCTTTACCAGGTTTCATTTCAGGGAGTTCCCTGCAAAGTATTATTTATTCCTGGTTATTATATTCATTTTCACTCTTGGCAATTCAACAGATGCCCTGCTTTTGGTTAAGGCTAACGAGGTCGGAATAAAAGTGGCTCTCATCCCGATTGTTTATCTTACAACAAATTTTGTCTCGGTAATTGCTTCTGTACCAATAGGAATTCTCTCCGACAAAACCGGGAAAGAGAAGATACTGATAGCCGGATTTATTATCTATTCTGTTGTCTATTACGGCTTTGGAGTTACAACAAGCCTGGGGGCAATTGTTTCACTGTTTGCTCTTTACGGGCTCTACTCAGCTGCTACCGACGGGATACAGAAGGCTTTTATTTCCGACATGATCGACAAAAATAAAAAAGGTACCGGGCTCGGTATTTATAATGCTTTGCTTGGCATCACCCTTTTACCGGCCAGCCTTATAGCCGGGTTCCTCTACGATAAAATAAATTCGTCTGTTCCATTCTATTTCGGTGCGGCCACGGCAGGACTTTCGGCAATATTGATGCTTATCTATTCAGTGAAGTTTAAAAAAGCCGCCATTTCTTCATAAATTTGATACAGGAAAAACAAACACAATGAAACAGGTTTTAAAATATACCGGGTACATACTGGCAGTACTCCTTCTGGGATATCTCGTCTACCGCTTCTCTTACATTATAGTCTGGGTTATTGTTGCAGCCATGCTTTCATTTATTGGTCAGCCGATGGTTAAATTCTTTGACCGGATCCATATCAGGAAATTAAGGATGCCGCATTCATTAAGTGCCATCCTGGCGCTTCTGATCATCGTTCTTGTCGGTGCAGGTTTTATGGCAATCTTTGTCCCTCTTATAATAAAACAGGCTGAGGCAATTTCTTCAATTGATGTCGACCTGCTTAACCAAAACCTGCAGGGACCGCTCCATTGGCTCGATGAAAAATTACATAATATCGGTGCTATCCCTGATGCACAAAGTGTACAGGATTTTGCCCTTGAAAAGATCAAGAGTGTTGTCAATGTCGGAAGCGTTGGTTCGGTAATCGGCAAATTCATCAGTGCTGCGGGCAATGTTTTTGTCGGCCTCTTCTCGATACTTTTTATATCATTCTTTTTTCTGAAAGAAGAGAATCTGTTCCAGGAGAGCCTGTTCGCTTTTATTCCCGAAAAACACCATAAAGCCACAGAAAAGGTTGTCTCAGAGTCTAAAGGGCTGTTGATAAGGTATTATCTCGGAGTATTGCTTGAGGTCATAGGAGTTATGACATTAATTACGATCGGCCTGAAGATATTCGGGATAAAGAATGCCCTTCTGATAGGATTTTTCGCCGGTATCATGAATATAATCCCGTATATAGGTCCATTAATCGGTGGCGTTATAGGGATAACACTGGGCGTTATCTCAACACTTGCACTCGGATCTTATAATGACCTTTTACCTGTATTCCTTAAAACTCTTGGCGTATTGCTTGTAGTGAATTTCATTGATAATAATATCCTCGTACCTGTTATTTATTCAAAAAGTGTTAAATCCCATCCACTTGAGATCTTCCTTGTAATAATTATTGGCGGAGGCCTTGCAGGACTGGTAGGGATGTTATTCGCCGTACCGGTTTATACGCTTCTGCGGGTTATTGCACGGGAGTTCTTCAACCAGTTCAGGGTTGTTAAAAAACTTACCGACCAGATCGACGGGAACTGACCCGGGAATAATCTTAAATAATACAATCATTATCTATGACTGACAGTAAAAAAGCAGTTATCATCGGAGCTGGTATTGGAGGACTTACAACTGCTGTTCATCTGGCACAAAAAGGCTTTTCTGTAGATATTTATGAGAAAAATTCATCACCCGGAGGCCGCTGTGGCCAGTTCATCCGTGATGGCCATCGTTTCGACCTTGGAGCAACAATGCTCCTGATGCCTGAAATATACAGGAAGGTTTCCGGATCGCTGGGGATTAAGCTGGAAGAGGGAAAGGATATTTTTCCGCTTCAAAATCTTTATACAATTCATTTTGATGACGGAACAAAGCTTGAATTCACTTCAGACACTGAAAGAATGAAGCAGCAACTCGAAAAGATAGAACCCGGCAGCTTTGAAAAATCCCGGCAATATGTTTCCCGGGGATATAAGATCTTCAGGCTGGGAATGGATAAGCTTATAGGCCGTAATTTTTACAATCTTTTTGAGCTTGTTAATTTCAGAAACATAGGATTGCTTTTCAGGCTTAAGGTCTTTATTTCGAACTGGAGGTATGCCCGAAAATTTTTCAGGCATCCTCATCTGATGATGGCTTATACTTTTCAGAACATCTATGTTGGTCAGAGCCCTTTCAATTCCCCTGCACTTTTTTCAATGGTCCCTGCAGCAGAACTGACTGAAGGTTCATTTTATGTAAAAGGAGGTATGTTCGCAATTATACAGAAACTTATGTCGGCAGCCGGATCAGCCGGTGTCCGAATTCATTTTAACAGATCAGTAACTGAAATAAGGATCAGAAACAAGAGGGCAGAAAGAGTGGTACTGGAAGAGGGCCGGTTTGAAAATGCGGACCTTGTGGTTGCCAATGCCGACCTACCCTATGTTTACAGGGAACTCCTGCATGATAAGAGAAAAACCCGCCATCTTGAGAAGCTCAATTATTCCTGTTCTTCTGTTTGTCTCCACTGGGGTCTTGACAAAACTTACCCCCAGCTTGATCATCATAATGTTTTTCTTTCAGACGGATACAGGGACGGGCTCGAAAGGATCTTCAGGGATAAGACAATTGGTGACACTCCCAGTTTTTATGTTCATGCCCCTGTAAAGACTGATCCGGAAGCTGCGCCGCAGGGCCATGATTCTATTTCATTCATTGTTGCCACAGGTCACATCGACAGGAAGAAGAATCAGGATTGGCAGGCAATTAAGCAGAAAGCCCATGATTATGTACTGGAAAGACTTAAAAGAGCAGGGCTAGACGATATTGAAGAGCACATCAAATTTGAGCTGGCATACACACCAGAGAGCTGGGAGAACGCATGCAACGTTGCCAGGGGATCGGTTTTTGGCAGCCTTGGACATAATATCCTTCAGATGGGATATTTTCGCCCTCATAACCGCCACGACAGATATCATAATCTGTACTTCGTCGGAGGAAGCACTCACCCCGGAAACGGGATACCAAACATTTTAATGTCGGCAAAACTTGTCACCGAAAGGATCATCTCAGGAAAATAATTAGTTTTGTTCCTCATAAGGTTTTTTGATGAAGTCCGATAAACAGACATTCCTTGAAATATTCGAATCAATAGATTTCCACAAGATCATTGATCATCCGAACATACTTATTGCTGCAAGGTTTTGGGAAGAGGAGAGATACGACGCAGCAAAGACTTGCTATAAATTCATGCGGTCTATTGATGACCTTATTGATAATTACAAAGCCGAAAATAAAGTTATTGCACCGGGATACAGAAAAAACTTCAGCGCTGATGTTAATTCCTGGATAAACATGGTCAGAACGACACAGGTCAATAATCCGTTTCAAAAAGAGCTGACAGGTTGCATTGATAAATTCAGGGTGCCCCAATGGCCTCTTGAAGCATTTGCGAAATCAATGCTCTACGACATCAATAATGATGGTTTTGCCACACTGAACGATTTCATTGATTACTCGCAGGGAGCTTCAGTAGCCCCCGCATCCATTTTTGTTCACCTCAACAGCATTTCTGAAAAAGACGGTAAATATTTTGTCCCGCCATTTGATGTAAGGAAAACCGCAACTCCTTGTGCTTTATTCAGTTACCTTGTTCATATAATACGCGACTTTCAGAAGGACCAGCTCAATAACCTGAACTACTTCGCTGACGACCTCATCCTGCAAAATAACCTATCCAGGGAAAACCTGCAGGAAATCGCTCATGGCAAAAAAGCATCATCCGGCTTCCGCAACCTAATAAGGATATATCACTCCCTGGCTGACGAATACAGGGTAAAAACTCACAAAAAAATAAAAGAGATCCGTCCCCTCCTGGAACCAAGATACCAGCTGAGCCTGGAGATTATTTTCAGCCTTTATCTTATTGTTTTTGAAAGAATAGATCTTAATAACGGAAGCTTTACAACAGAAGAGCTCAATCCAACACCTGAAGAAACCAAGGAAAGAGTATACCAGACAATAATAAATTTCACAAAAATAGGCTGATCCTGGTGTAACCTGGTGCGTAGAACCTTTGCGCCCTTTGCGGTTAAATTATTAGTTTTCAGAAAATAGTCAAATAACTTTTATCATATCTCTTTAATTTACAATCTTATGAAAACGATATCAAAAGTCTTGCTTCTCCTGATTATCATCTCATCTGCGACTATCACAGTAAGCGGCCAGAAGCGTTCTTCAAAAACTCCTGCTCCCCCGCCGGTTCCTTCATTAACAAAGGAGCAGGTGTCGGAAATGATAATGGACAAATCGCTGTATTATAATGTCAGGCATTTCGGAGCCAAAGGCGACAGTGTCACTCTCGACACCGAAGCAATCAACAAAGCCGTTGAGGCAGCTGCAAGTGCAGGCGGCGGAACAGTATATTTTCCTGCAGGCGATTATCTCAGTTTCTCGATACGACTTAAAAGCAATATTACACTCTGCCTCGATAACGGGGCATACCTCATTGGCGCCGTCCCTGTTGAAGGCCAACCCGGATATGATCCCCCCGAACCTAATGAATCAGACAAATACCAGGATTTTGGCCACAGCCACTGGCATAATAGTCTTATATGGGGAGAAAATTTAGATAACATTGCGATTATCGGTCATGGCTGGATAGTAGGAACTGCCGGACTAACACGGTCGGGCAGGATGACTCCCGGGCTGGGCAATAAAGCAATTGCACTAAAGCTTTGCAGGAATGTAACCCTGAAAGATTTCACGGTCCTGAGAGGAGGCCATTTCTGCCTGCTGGCCACCGGTGTAGACAATATGACCATAGATAATGTAAAACTCGACACCAACCGTGATGGTTTCGACATCGACTGCTGCAGGCATGTTCATGTATCAAACTGCAGCGTCAATTCCCCCTTCGACGATGCTATTGTGCTGAAGAGTTCTTTCGGACTTGGCTTTTCAAGGATCACAGAAGATGTCACTATCACCAACTGCTCGGTAAGCGGATTCGATATAGGAACTTTTCTCGATGGAACTTACCAGAGAAAAAACTTTAATATGGTCCCTGACCGGGGAGTTGTAACCGGAAGGATAAAATTCGGCACCGAGTCGAACGGTGGTTTCAGGAACATTACAATTTCGAATTGTACATTTGAATTCTGCCGCGGCCTGGCTTTTGAGACTGTCGACGGGGGTTTACTTGAAGACATAAGTGTAACAAATGTTACAATGCGCGACTGCATGGGAGCTCCCTTTTTCCTTCGTCTCGGGGCTCGTATGAGAGGCCCGGAAGGAGTTCCCGTGGGAAAACTCAGAAGGGTGAACATCAGCAATATGGTAATATATGCAATAAATCCTGATTATGCTTCGCTGATCCTGGGGATGCCGGGTTTCGATATTGAAGATGTGAAAATCAGCAATATAACCCTGCTTATTAAGGGCGGAGCCCCAAAGGAACAGGCTGGTCTGATAGTTCCTGAAAAGGAAAATGCATATCCCGATCCACAGGAATTCGGTAAAATGCCGGCATACGGTTTCTTCATAAGGCATGTGAAAAACCTCGAAATGAGCAATATAGAAATGAAACTTGAAAACGAGGATTTTCGTCCTCCCATAATGCTTGAAGATGTAAAAGGGGTTACCTTCACCAATATTAAGGCGCCTCATGCAAAGGACGTCCCGACATTCATTCTGAAAAATGTAACTGATTTTAAAACCATCCAGTGCGGATCGTTGCCTGACAAAAAAATTGAAAAAGCTGATAATATAAAACTTTAAGAAAATTTAACCACGGAGTTACACAGAGTCTGCACGAAGTTTCGCTGTAAGACTCCGTGTATTCCTCCGTGTAACTCAGTGTCCCCGTGGTAAAAAAATTTAATCCTCAAACAAACTAAACTATGAAGCGCTATTTACTAATTTGCCTTTCACTTTTCTTCCTGACCTCAGCAATGGTCCCTGAGAAAAAAGCCAAACCGACAATTTATCTCATCGGAGATTCCACGGTAAAAAACGGCCAGGGGAAAGGCGACGGAGGCCTCTGGGGCTGGGGCGCTTATCTCGACATGTTCGTGGATACAAACAAAGTCGCTGTCAGAAATCATGCCCGCGGCGGAACAAGCAGCAGTACCTACATAGACATAGGATTATGGGACAATGTATTTACGAGGCTTAAGCCTGGTGATTATGTCATTATGCAGTTCGGGCATAATGATAATGGTCTCATTAACGACAATTTCAGGGCAAGGGGAACAATATAGGGGAATGGCGAGGAGGCGGAAGAGATCGACAATATCATGACTAAAAAACATGAGGTCGTTCATTCCTACGGATGGTACTTACGAAAATATATAACAGAAACAAGATCGAAAGGAGCAATTCCGATAGTCTGCTCCCTTGTTCCAAGGAACAACTGGACCAACGGAAAGGTTAACAGGTCGGCTGATGACTATGCAAAGTGGGCTCAGGAAGCAGCGCTGCAGGAAAAAGCCTGCTATATAGACCTCAACGGAATGATAGCTGACAAATATGAGTCGCTGGGTGAAGATTCTGTAAAATCAACTCTTTTTGGCAGGGACAGCACGCATACCCTTAAGGAGGGTGCCATCTTTAATGCACAGGTTGTTGCTGAGGGGATCAAATCGCTTAAAGGGTGTAAACTTAAAAAGTATCTCAACCTATAGCCTCCCCCGTCATTGCGAGGATCCGCCGGTTGGCGGAGACGAAGCAATCAGAATGCCGAAACGAATCCGAAATTAAGTGATCCGTACTTTGTTCCGGTAAAACGATAGGTGTATTCCCCGACAATCCTCAGGTTTCTCCTAAGCAAATAACCGGCATGAAATGTCCCGGCAGTATAATCAAGGGCATCTGCATCTGAATCCACCCAGTTGAATAATCCGGTGAGGTACCATTTGCTCATATCGCCTTTCGGTGAGTAAATTAATTCTGCAAATCCACCCTGGGTTTTAACATCCATATAATTTAATTCAGCATCTGTATCAAAGACATGAGAATCTGTCCTGTAAACGTACTGTGCATTTAAAACGAATTTGTCGTTAAAATTTATTTTTATATCGGGGCCATACATCAGTATCTTGTTGTTGAATGCATTCAGAGTATCGCTTAATCCTTCCTTTCCAGTATATAAGAATCCCCCTACTGCGATCTTCTTGCCAATGGTCTGAGAAAGTCTGAACATGTAGTTTTTATATTTATCGATATCAAAAACCGACCAGTCGAGTCCGCAGCATCTTTTAGCTCAGGTTTGGCCTCTGCATGACCTACTGCCAGTTCGAAATATTCAATCTCGTCCCAGTGATGCGTGTATGCCTGCGACATCATTGCCTGTGACCATTGCTCATAGATGCCCGGATGGCATGAACGGCATTTCTTTGCTGATTCAAAATCCTTGTAAGCATATTTGCTTTTAAGGTCTTCCTGAGGT
>Ga0172375_10007387_pt1 | contig 15077 bp, 14 predicted proteins | sample LakKiv1m_FD_114537 | JGI IMG/M metagenome (GOLD analysis project Ga0172375, IMG submission 114537) | Freshwater microbial communities from Kabuno Bay, South-Kivu, Congo - kab_092012_11.1m | ecosystem: Environmental > Aquatic > Freshwater > Lake | place: Democratic Republic of the Congo... | reverse complement strand
TTTTCGAGAGCGGCCCTTTCAACCACTCAGGCACCCTTCCAAAATTATTTTAGCATTTTAATTAAAAAAATAAAAAGGCCAAAAAATTCCGGCCTAAATGCTTGTCAATCAAGCAAGCATAAAATTTTTGCCATTTATTCTCTTTTTAAAAATTCGTCTACTATTTCTTTTCTCATTACTCCAAATAGATAGAGCAAAAAAAAGTAGACTATGATTGCAATAGCAATGTTAGCTAATAAATTTAATTTTGTCAAGGAAATAACAATTGCCATAATTAAACTAGCCAAGAATGATTTTGCGCTATTGTCTAAATTAATTTTAATGCCAGTTTGTTTTTTTATTGTCAGCCAAGAAGAAATTAAAATAAAAGATTCTACAATAACAGTAATAATGGCAGCGGCCCAATAAGAATATTTAGGAATAAAAGCAAAGTATAAAATCAAGGCAGAAACAGCGGCAATAATATAATATTTCATCATTGTTTTTTGTTTATTTATGGCCACCACGGAAAAAGTAGAAAGGTGCGTCATAAAAATTATACCTGTAGCAATGATTAAAATTTTAAAAATCGGCGCTGCAGGCAAAAATTCATTGCCAGCAATAAAAATCATAATTGGTTTAGCTAAAACTAGAACACTAAAAATCATGGGCCAGACAAGAGCAGAAAGCAAATCAAATGCTTTTTGGTAAACTTGCTTAAAATGCGCAAAATTATTTTTTGCCCAGGCGCGAGACAGATGCGGAGAAACAAGACCCATAAATATCGCCGGTAGAGTAATTAAAACTTCCAAGATTTTGTAACTGGCGCCATATAATCCAACGGCTGCTTGCGAATGATAAAGAGAAAGAATAATGGTGTCAGCTTTAAAATATATCATGGAAAAAATTAAATAAGTGGCAATTGGCCAGGAATTTTTCAAAATTTTTTGCCAGGTTTCTTTATGATAATTAAGTTTAAATTTTAAAAATTTGCGGGCAAAAAATAAATTAAACATAGCATGAAAAATTAAACCAAAAGTTGTTGCCCACAAAAGATAAATAATGCTTAAATTATTTTTTATAACCAAATAAATCAGAAACAATGTCAAAACTTTGCCTAAAAATTCTGCCAGAGCTGCAAATTTTGTTTTCATCTGTTCCTGAAAAATTGCCACCACTACCTGATCAACCATCATAGCTAAAACAGAAATAGAAATCACAAGAGTGCCTAATTTAATAAGATGACTATATGGAAAAAGCCAAATCAACAAATCAGCCACAATCATAAAAAATATGCCTGACAAAAATCTTAAAGTAAAGATATGGCTGTAAATATTTTCTTTGTCTTTTTGTTCGTTGCGACCGAGTTCTGTAATAGATATTAAATAAAGCCCCAAGTCTCCTGCTGTGGCGAAAAAAAATAAATAACTGAAAATAGTAGTGTAATAGCCAAACCCTTCGACGCCCAAATAGCGCGTGATCAGAGCCACGATAATTAAACCAATTCCAGAGGCAGAAAATTTTCCAAGAGTATGAATGAGTGTGTTTTTGGCAATAGTGGTGGAAAGAGACATAAAAATTTTTGTATTTTTTTATTATAATATTTTGTAAGAATCCCAAGCATTGTTTACACCTTTAACCTTTTAATTTTTCTAATAATAAGAATTAAAAAAAGATTCAATTCAGGCCTTTAATATCTTATCAGAAGATTTGTATTAAAAAAGCTTATCTTTGATTGGCCTGCTTTAAATGTAAACAACGCTCAGAATTCTTACACATTATTTCTATCATTTTTCCAATTCAATGGATTTGATAAAATATAATTTTGGATATTTACCAATTCTTTTTCATTTCTAATAATGCGATCGTAAATTGATCGCTGCCAATGAAAATTTAATTTAATGTTTAATTCGTTTATTTTTCTGGATGAAAATGTTTTTAAACCACGAATGATTTCTGATAATGAATATGGTAATTTATTTTCGTTTGTAGGGACAGGTTTCAAACCTGTCCCTACGGAATCCAAAAAATTATTAATCTCAATAATACCATGCATGTGACTGGGCATAATAACAAATTCATTCAAACAACAATTATGATAATGGTTTAACAAATCAAACCAACAATGATTTAAAATCTTCCCATATTCATTTAACGCCATTTTTTTATCAATAATTTTTCCAAAAACATTTTCTCCCGATTTTTAACACAAATGGTCACAAAATAATAATGACTGGTGGCGTAATTAAAATCTTTTAAACGATTTGATTTTCTTTCTTTGGCTACCATATTTCTATCTTATCATTTTATTTTTAGCAAAGCAAAAATCACCCCGCACAATAGACGAGGTGACTCTTTAAAATGCACTATTAATTCAAGCAATTATCTTATTCGTTAGAATAATATCTTTTGTAGGATTCTAATAAAATCTTTTTGATATTTTTTGCCACCTTGCTATCAAATCCACCGGCTGTTTTAATTATATTTTCTAAATTATCTTTCTTGTCAATAACTCTAAAAAAAGAATCTAAAACTCTTGCTGCTTCCTCTATATCTTTTCTCTCTATTATCTGTTCTCCTTCAACATTATATGTTGTTTCTAAGCCACTCTGTTCAGTAGTTATTTTTAATCCACCCTTTAAAAGACCTGTCACTGTTGGCATCACTTCATTTCTATATTTATTGTCTAAAGAGCTATAATATTCATATCCTTCTAAATCAGAAGTCCCATATGATCGTTGTGCTTCTGCAATAATACTTTTCGCGGAATTAATAATATACGAATCAATTTGTTTTATTAGAAGCTCTTTAATTATGGATCTCTCAACATCTGATCGATAATTTTGTGCTAAAATTACATCTATTTGTGCCATTACATCTTTTTCTATTTCCAATCTTTTCTTCTCCGAAATCAGGTTCAAAAGACGGCTTATTGATTTAACCTCTTTTTCTCCTCTCTCCTCACTTTTTATATTCTCTTGCGCAAAACTAACCTTAGTAGGAGCTAATTCAAATGCGGCTAGAGATCCTATCAATAAAAGCATTTTCAATAACCTGCTTTTGCCCAATCTTGACATCAATCCATTAGTTCTTTGTTCAACTAAACTTTGAACTTGTTTTCCTTTCTCTGAGGTAAAAAAACGATCTACTTCTGTATCAATTTCTTTTCTTATTTGAGTTTGGTCTTTGCCTTCTATTGAAATCTCAAAATACTTGGCTAAATCTTGTACCTGTGCATCGGTTAGCTCATCTGTCTGCTTCTCAGCCAATTCATTATCAATCTCGTTAGCTTTAATCTGGTTATCTTTTTTGTCTAATGGAAAATTTTCAAATTTCTCTCTCATATGTTTAATTCTTAATCTGATAAATCTATCAGATTTTAATTTATACCTTAAATTCTACCCCCCCCAGCCAAAACTGTCAAATTAACAGATTGTGGATAACTTTTTGAAGATTTTTTCCAATTAAAAAAGCGGCAATGTTCTGGCGCTGGCCTACTTTCGCCTTATTGGACTATCATCAGCGAAGAAGTGCTTAACTGCTGTGTTCGGAATGGGAACAGGTGTGGCCACTTCTCTTGAAGCACCAAAACAATGCCGCTTTTTATACATTAAAGTAATTAAAATAAAAATTTCTGCGTAAATCAGCGTACAAATCCGCGTTAATCCGCGATTCATAAAAGATTTTTAAAAGGATATTAGATTTAGTCATATTAGTACAGTCTAAGCTCAATCCTTTGCAGGACTTACACTAGACCGCCTATTAACCTCATAGTCTTTGAGGTGACTATAAATCCTAATCTTGGAGACGGCTTCACGCTTATATGCTTTCAGCGTTTATCCAACCCGAACTTGGCTACCCGGCGCTGCCACTGGCGTGACAACCGGCTGACCAGAGGTTCGTCCTTCCCGGTCCTCTCGTACTAGGGCGGGGGCTCCTCAAGATTTAACGCTCACAGTAGATAGGAGACCAAACTGTCTCACGACGTTTTGAACCCAGCTCGCGTACCGCTTTAATGGGCGAACAGCCCAACCCTTGGGAGCTTCTTCACCCCCAGGATGCGATGAGCCGACATCGAGGTGCCGAACCTTGCCGTCGCTGTGGACGCTTGGGCAAGACTAGCCTGTTATCCCCGGAGTAGCTTTTATTCAATGATCTTTCAGCCACCTATATGGCGTGATCGGTTCACTAACTTATGCTTTCGCAACTGCTTGTCTTGCTGGACTTGCAGTAAAGCAGGCTTTTGGGTTTGCCCTATAAGCTCGATTTCCATCCGAGCTTAGCCTACCTTTGTAAATTTCTCCGTTACTTTTTAGGAGAAAACCGCCCCAGTTAAACTACCCACCAGATACTGTTTTCCTGCTTTAAACAGGAGTTAGACTTACTAAATAACAAGGGTGGTATCTCACTGTTGACCGCTGCTCCGCAGCGGAAATTCCAATTTCCAAGATACAATTTCCAAATAAATTCCAAGCTCCAAAATTTAAATTCTAAATATTTTTAGAATTTAAAAATTGAAATTTGAGATTTATTTGGAAATTGGAAATTGGTTATTGAAAATTCCAATGCGAAGCATTGGCCTCCCACCTATGCTGAACAAGTTTTTCAATAAGTCAATATCAAGTTGTAGTAAAGCTTCACGGGGTCTTTTCGTCTAACTGTGAGAAGCCAGCATCTTTACTGGCATTGCAATTTCACCGAGTCCCTTTTTAAGACAGTTTTCAGACCGTTATGCCATTCGTGCAGGCGGGAACTTACCCCGCAAGGAATTTCGCTCTGGTTCCTTTAATGTATCGCTACATTGCCATGGACTTTATTTTGATCTATTTCTTTTTCTAAAATTAAAGCCTTCATTTTTTCTTTTCTGTTCATTTTTTTGGAAATTTTAATAATTTCAAGCAAATCTTGATTATTCATTGGTGATTTAATTAGACTTTGAATAATAGTTCTAAATTTTAGAAAATCAAATTTTTTCTGAGTTTGCAACTCATACTTTTCAAAAAATGGGATGATAATCTCCCTTAAATGCTTTAAACTTCTAACACGCACTTCATACCGATTGTCATGATTTTTTCTAACCACACCGCAATTAAAATAATCTCTGATCGCGTATAAAAGTTTAATATCTTTTTGATGTTGTACCACTCTAAATTCTGGCAAAATTTGATAACCTATTTTCATGCTGGGTTGCTTATTGATGCCGATATAAAAAGTTCCTTCGCCATCAACAAAACCAGCAATCCAATATGGATTTAAAATCATATATTTGATAGATCTCAGCATTAAGTCTCTGAGGATTCTAAATAATTTTAGTTTCCTGCGAATTTACTTCGTGTATTTTTACATTTTTACTATTTTTTATAAAAAATGAGTAGTAAAAATCTTTTGAAGCTTTCTTCGCATACAGCTGATTGTTTTAAGACGTTTTTCTGTTATAGAAAAACAGGCGGCATTTATTTTTAAATCGTCCCAGTCCTTTTCGAGACTAAAAATTTAATCTCGAAAACCTTAGGACGATTATAGTTATCGCCGGCGTTCATCCGCGCTTCAGATCAGGGCTAGATCAATAAATTGATGTTCACTCTTCACTTTAACGTTCGGACACTGGCCAGGCATCAGCTCCTATACATAGTCTTGCGACTTAAGCAGGAACCTGTGTTTTTGGTAAACAGTCGCCTGAAACACTTTAGTTGCACCCACTCAAAAGCTTACGCTCTAAGTGGGAGGGCTTATCCCGAAGTTACGCCCGCTTTTTTGCCGAGTTCCTTAAAAAAGGGTTCTCTCGTACACCTTAGTATTCTCTACCCGCCTACCTGTGTCGGTTTGCGGTACGGTTATTATAAATCATAATTCAAAATTTTTTCTTGGCATTCAATTAAGCGAATTTGATCCAGCCGGAGCTTTCACTTTTATTACCAATGCAAAAGCATTGGTAAAACGTCATAGCCATAGGACGCTCACGCACTTGAATGCGTCAATTAAGAAATAAATTTATAACAGGGCAGGAATATTAACCTGCTCATCCATCTTGATTAACCCTTGGGTCAACCAATTAGGACCGCCTAACCCTGGGTTGACAGTCATTGCCCAGGAAACCTCAGGCTTTCGGTGAGCTGAATTCTCATCAGCTTTTTTGTTACTCATGCCAACATTCTTACTTCTGTTTCCTCCATCCTCCCTTGCGGGATAGACTTCACAGGTGAACAGAATACTCCTCTACCACATTCCGCCAAAGGCGGAACATCCTCATCTTCGGTACATAACTTAGCCCCGATACATTTTCGGCGCATTTTCTCTTGACCAGTGAGCTGTTACGCTATCTTTAAAGGGTGGCTGCTTCTAAGCCAACCTCCTGGTTGTATGAGAAAAAACACCACCTTTAACACTTAGTTATGATTTAGGGACCTTAGATAGAGATCTGGGCTGTTTCCCTTTTGACTAACGAAGCTTAGCCCCCGTAGTCTGACTACTGGAAATTTTAATCAGTATTCGGAGTTTGGTTGGGGAGGATGCCTTGCGGCTCCAAACCCCATCCAGTGCTCTACCCCTGATTAAATTGTGCCAGCGCTAGCCCTGAAGCTATTTCGAGGAGAACCAGCTATTACCAAGTTCGATTGGAATTTCACCCCTAGCCACAACTCATCCCCGCGTGTTGTACGGCGCGTGAGTTCGGACCTCCCCCTGATTTTCATCAGGGCTCATCCTGGCCATGGCTAGATCACCTGGTTTCGGGTCATACTTATGCTGCCAAAATCGCCCGTTTAAGACTTGGTTTCCCTGTGCCTAATTCCAAAATAGGATTTAGACAAGCAACATAATGTATACTCGTTGGCTCATTCTTCAATAGGCACGCCATTACCCTTGCTATCGCAAGGGAAACCCAAAATTCTAAATTCAAAATCCTAAATGAATCTAAAATTCAAATTTTAAAATCCAAAATATAAATTATTATTTTTTTAATTTTGAATTTTATTATTTGAATTTATTTTGTATTTAGTATTTTGTGCTTTGGATTTCCATTTGCGACAGCAAATGGCTCTGACTCCTTGAAAGCGTATGGTTTCAGATACTATTTCATCCCCCTCACCGGGGTGCTTTTAACCTTTCCCTCACGGTACTAGTTCACTATCGATCTTTGAAAGTATTTAGCCTTGGAGCATAGTCGCCCCTGTTTCAACCAGGATTTCACGTGTCCTGGTTTACTTAAAGATCAGTTAAACGAGATTTTTTCTTTTAGTATACAGGGCTATCACCTTCTTTGGCCGCAGCTTTCCAGCCGCATTCTTTTAAGAAAAAATTTTGTAACTCGTTATTTGTGTTATAAGCCACAAAACATAACTGCTTACAACACCAAAAATAACAACAGCTTATACTTTTAATTTACTCATCACTGCATTGCTGCGGTAAATTTGTAAAAACATTATTTTTGGTTTAGGCTTTTCCCATTTCGCTCGCCACTACTTTGGGAATCTCTTTTGATTTATTTTCCTCCGCTTACTGAGATGTTTCACTTCAGCGGGTAAGCACTACGCCTCGCTTTTGCTTGGCTAAAATTAACTAAACAAAAGTGAAGCGCAGTAATACGGGTTTGCCGTATTGCGTTTCCGCATTCGGAAATCCCCGGATCAAAGCTTGCTTGGGAGCTCCCCGAGGCTTATCGCACCCTGCCACGTCCTTCTTCGCCTTTCAAAGTCAAGGCATCCACCATACGCCATTTATTCTAATATCCTTTTAAAAAATCTTTTATTTTATCCCGCCTAAGCGGGATTAATTTTAGGTGTACATTTTCCAGCACTAATTTTTAGGTTTAATTTGACAGAATCTAGATATAGTTTTAGTATTTAAATAAAATCATTAAAGTCTTTTAAAGGCATCTTTAACACATCTAACACAGGAGACTCAAATGAAAAATGCTATTGCTAACGTCAAAGCTGTTATTGAAAGTGTGGCAGAACTTTTTTTTAAGATATTTTTATTGATCTGCGGAATGGCATGTTTTTATCTAATATTTTCCGATGCTCCAAAAGTGCACAATCCGCTTTCGGCTTTCCTACTATTCTTTGTGGGTATAGGCCTTTGTTTATTAGCGACTGCAGATTAATTACAAATTTCCGCCAAAATTAAATAAATAAGCCACACAAAAAAAGTGGCTTTTCTTTTTTAAACTTAAAAATTAGTGCTGGATAAAATTGCTATTTCTCTTTTCTCCTTGATATTAAATTTTAAAAGTCCTTTCCTTATCAACTAATATCTAACTTATTTTATAAGCCACATATCAATTGATAAATACGAATTACGAATTTTATTGATTCGTAATCCGTATGTAAACAAAATAACCCGCCTTTTCCAAGCGGGTCAAAAAATTACAGGTATGCTAAATTTAACCGCTTGAAAAAAATAGAGTTAAAATGTTTTTCTGCATAAAAAATATTTAAAGTGGATAAGTAATTCTGTCTTTATTTATTATAAACTTAAACAAAAATGCTGTCAAGTTTTGATAAATGGTAACAATCCCATAACACGCGCTCTTTTGACAGCCCGCGCCACTTTTCTTTGGTGTTTTGCACAAAGACCAGTGCGTCGACGCGGCACAATCCTCGCATAATGTGAAACAAAACGCTGTAATTCTTGAGCGTCTTTAAAGTCAATGTCAATATTTTTATTAACACAATAATAGCAACTTTTGAGTTCTTGATTATTATTAACTATCATATTTTTATTAAAACGGCATTGGCTCTCCTGGTAAATCATTAGCCACATCAGCAGGAGTATTAACTGAAGAGGTTTCTTCAATTGGATTACCAAACTCATCCAAATTTATAGTTTCAATTTTTTCAGTCTGAACTTCTGGAGCGCGATACGGCGCTGAATTATTCACTGGCGCAGACGAGGAAGTGTTTGGCATATAAGTTGAGCTAGGAGCATTGGAAGATTTGGGACCTAATTGAATATTTTCTGCCACAATTTCTGTGCGATATTTTGTCGTGCCGTCAGTCGCCTGCCAAGAACGAGTTTGTATTCTGCCTTCTACCATAATTAAACTGCCTTTTCTTGTGTACTGACTCATAACTTCTGCCAGTCTTGCCCAAGCCACCACATTATGAAAATCTGTTACTTCTTGTTTTTGTCTTTGATCATTATACCAAACGCGGTTAGTAGCCAGACCAATCTGCGCCACTGTCTGGCCGGAGGTTGTTGTCCTGATTTCAGGATCTCTTGTTAGACGGCCGATCAAAAAAACTTTGTTAAGATTCATAAGAGTAAAGGTTAACTAGGGGATTGTCATCCTGAACTCCTAAAGGGAGTGAAGGATCCCATAGATGTTTTTAAAAAATAATTTTAAATATCAAATTTCTAATATTAATTAAATTTCAAATTCTATTTTGACATTTAGTTTTTGACATTGGTTTGACACATGACACATGACATTAGAATTTTATATTTCATAGATCCCTCGCTTCGCTCGGGATGACAATAGTCTTGTCTACACACTCTCACTTTCCAATAAGTCATCTAACTTTTTATCCAAATCATCAAGACTAATTTTAGCTTCTTTTTTATTTTTCTGCAAGATTGAATAATCGGTTTCTTTCTTAAAATCAGAAACAATAACTACTCCTCTTTCTTTTTTTGCTGTTATTTTATTTTCTTGGTATTTAGAAAATTCAAAACGCAAGATATTAATATTTTGTTTTAATTCTTGCCACATTTTTTTTAATTGTTCGGAATTGACATTACTTAAATCCAAAACATAATTCAAATAAAACCCGTGGCGAACTTTTTTAATCGGGTATGATAATTTTCTTTTGCCTAACTTTTCTTCCATGATTACTGCGCCATTATTTTTTTTTATCAATTCCATAACCGTTTGATTTGTTTCCTCAACTTGCTCGTCAGTGGTGTTGGGCGAAAGGATAAATAAGTTATATTTTTTCATATTTTCTAATTTATCACATCAGTTATTTTTTGACAAGGGCCGATGCTGGCGCCAAATAATCAGCGCTAAAATAATGATAATAGCAAATGCCAAAGCCAAGATGTATTTTAATAAACCAGATACCAAAAATTTATTTCCTTTATTGTTTTCTTCGGCCGCGCCTAAAACTTTTTCTATAATTAAATCATCTTTGCTGCGCGGCAATAAACGCAGGCCAGTCGTAGTTTTTGACAAAATGCCAGTCACTTGAGTTTGGCCACCTGTGGTAAGAGATAGATTTTTTAAAGAAATGTCAGTAGTTGGTTTAATCACAATTTTAATTTCTCCTGTTTCATCGTCAAGATAAAAATAATCGCTTTTCACTGATGTAATTTTTCCTGTAACAGTTAATAATGAACCAACTAAATTATCATCCGCATTTTCTAAATCTCCCAAACCTATTTTTTCTGGCTCTGGCGCGGGACCAGAATTTAGAATTTGCAGGGAATTTTTGTCTTTGATTTTAATTCTTAATTCGCCATAAGCAGAATTTAATTCGCCAATAATTTTTATTTCATCCCCAAGTTTGAGTTCTGGAAAATCTTTTTTATAACAATAAATTTGGATGCCAGAACCAGCCACATAAAAAATATTAACGCCAAGCGTCCCGGGCAAGACAGAGACCATCCCCTGCGTTTCTAAAATTGTACCCAAAGCCAAATTTTTTACTTGCTCCAAATTTACTTTAACAACTTTGGCACCTGAAACTTTTATTTTGATATCAGACTTATTAGACCCATTAGACTCATTTACTTCCTCATCCCACCAAAAAACATTTTCTTTAACTGGTTTAATATTTTGTGTTTGGTCATCATACCCATATTCTTCATCAATTACTTTTAAACCAATTTTTATAGTGGCTGTTTTATCTAAAATAATTTTTACCATCGGAGTTGTCGTGGCAAAAGTTGTAGTAGTAGAATTATTAAATAAAACTGGCGCGTTAAAATGCCATTCGTAAATTAAATTACTATTTTCCGGATCATAAGATTCAGTAGCGTCTAATAAAATTTCCTTGCCCAAATTTATCTCGCCGCTGACTTCAAAATATGCTTTGGGCATTAAATTGTTTTTTGTATAAATATTCTCAGATAATGGAGTGGGGCTTGTTGTCCATTGCCAAGTATCCGATCCACCAGACCTATTAGCCCTCTCCAACATATATGCTAATCCTTCAATTACTTCGCCAGAATATTTTATTTCAGAAACAATTTTGCCAGTCGGGTCAATTAGTTGAATTTTATCTCCGCCACTATTTTTCAAGCTTATGCCAGTAATTAAGCGCGGCAAAAGAAAAAATTTATTAGCTTCAATATATGGCCATTTAAAATCTGCTTCCTTAATAAGGTATTCTCCAAGCTCGCTTTTTATTTTCCACCCAACCAAAGGAAACATTTCTCCTTCAAAACTTTTTAATTCAATCCATTCATCAATATCAACACCTTCTGGATTTGGAAAAACTTCATTTATTTTTATGCGCGTGGGGTATTTTTTTGTCTCTGCTCCAGTGCCTCCGCCTCCTCCGCCAGAAGATTCTGGAGCAGTAATAATATTTTCTATACCGGAAGTTTGTGTTGTGCTCCAGTGCCAAATTCTATTTTCGTCTCTTGCCCAAACTAAATCATCAAGCGCAGTATCATTATAAGTAGTTTCGGAAACTAAAATATTTTGACCGTCAAACAAACGAACGGTTTCCCCGCCTGAATTATTTAAAGAAATGCCAGTAATATTTTTGGGTAAAATAAAAAATCCGTTTGCCAAAATTGTGGTCGTGGCAAAGTCAGAATTTTGAATAAGATAACTTGTACCAGCCAAGTCACTTATTTTCCAATTTATTAAATCAATGGTGGTGGTTCCTAAATTTTTTAATTCAATCCATTCATTATCATCAACGCCAGAGGGATTGGGCAAAAGTTCATTAATAATAACATCGGTGGTCGTAGCGGTTTGATTATTTTCATTACTTTGATAACCATTACTGTTTTGAGCTTTTGGTGTGCCCCCAGATATGGCACTACTTTGCCAGCTTAAATCTGATTTTCTTTCCATGGTTAATTTATTTTCATTATTGCCAGCTGGCCATTGGTTTTCCGTGCACAATATTTCATCAACTAAATTACCGTCGTTATCAAATAGCTGTAAATTTTCTCCGCTATCGCTTAAAGCCCCAGTATAAATCTGGTCTGCCGTAACATTGGGAACGCTATTATCATCTGTGCGCTCTAAAAGATAATAATTACTAACCGCCAAAGTTGTACTTGCCAACTTAATCAATGGTGTCCCGTCTTCTGCTTTTAAAATCCAGCCTGTCAAATCAACATTCTGATCAGTATTATTTTTCAACTCAATCCATTCGTCAAAAGAATCAGCACCGCCCATCCAGGCTACTTCATTGATTAAAACATCATGCAAACCAGCCGCTTCTGTTTGATGAAAAAATAAAAAAATACCTGTCAAAATCAATGTTATAAAAATAGACATCTGTCGTCCATTATTTTTACTCTTAAACATAAAATTATTCTAACATACCAAACATTAAATTCAAAATTTTGAAACATTTCCCTTAATTTTTTGGTTCTTAATTTCTTAGTTTCTTTTACTCCTTTACTTTCTTCTTTTTTAAATCTAAAATAATTACAAGGGCTGGAGTGGCGGAATTGGTAGACCTGCCTGCCAGCAGGCAGACGCACTAAGTTTTGTTTAGATGCCTTGGTGGCGGAATTTGGTATACGCGCATGGCTTAGGACCATGTGGGGCAACCCATGAGAGTTCAACTCTCTCCCAAGGCAATTATGTTTTTCTTTTTAAATCTGGTATAATTTATTTAGCATTAAATAGCGTCCATCCATATGAAATCCAAGCTTGTCATTCTTTTTCTTATTGTTTCACTATTTCTCACTACAGGTCTTGGCTGCAAGGGCGGAGACCCCACTGCTAAAAAAGCTCTGCTTGAACCAGTGGTTTTAAATTTCTGGGGATTTTTTGATTCGTCAGATGTTTTTAAACAAGCAATTAATAATTATAAATTAACGCATCCCAATGTAGTTATCAATTACAAAAAACTGCGCTTTGAAGATTATGAACAAAAACTTTTAGAAGGTTGGGCTAATGGAGAAGGGCCTGATATTTTTGTAATGCACAATACTTGGGTTAGATCTTATGAAAATAAAATTTTGCCATTGCCAGAAAAAGTAAAATTGCCAGTGATTGAGGTCTCTGGTGTTTTAAAAAAAGAACAAAAAGCGGTTTTAAAAGAATTTAGCACTTTAACTCCTGAAAAAATCAAAGCTCTTTTTCCAGATGTAGTTTATAATGATGGAGTAAAAAATAACAAAATTTATGGCCTGCCTTTATCAATGGATACTCTTGCTCTTTTTTACAATCGCGACCATTTTAATGCTGCGGGCATAATTGAAGCGCCAATAACTTGGCAGGAATTTAATGAGATGGTAAAAAAATTAACTATCCTAAGTGGCGAGGGAGAAATTATGCGAGCAGGCGCGGCCATAGGCGGGGCAGATAACATTAATCGTTCCAATGATATTTTATCTCTTTTGATGATGCAAAACGGGACAACAATGGTTGATGATAATAAAAGCATTAGTTTTGCCAGTTCCATTGGCAACAATCGCCAGATTTACCCAGGAGAACAGGCTTTAAAATTTTACACTGATTTTGCCTTGCCAGCGAAGGAAGTTTATACCTGGAATAGTAAATTGCCAGAAGCTATGGAAATGTTTTCTTCTGGCAAACTTTCTTTAATGTTTGGTTTTGCTTACCAAATTCCTCTTATTAAAGCCCAGGCGCCGAAAGTAAATTTGGGCATTGCAGAAGTGCCGCATTTAAATCCAGACAAAACTGACGCTTTGGGGCTGCCGATAAATTTAGCCAGTTATTGGCTCTATACTGTTTTCAAAAATTCGCCGCACACTGACGAGGCTTGGGATTTTTTGGTTTTTCTGACCACAAAACAATACACTGATGAAAACGGTAAAACAAAATATTATGCCGAGGATTATTTAACAGGCAGTTCAAATCCGCCGGCACTTCGCAATCTATTAGCTAATTTTAAAAATCAAAAACCAGAACTGGCGCCTTTTGCTAATCAAATTTTAACAGCCGTCTCCTGGTATAGAGGCAGAAATCCAAATGAAATGAATAAAATTTTTAAGCAGATGATTACGCAAGTTATTAGCGGAAAAGTTTCTGCCCACAGCCAACATCCTATCCGTGACGCTCTTAGTTCTGCCGCCAGCGCGATTGAAAAAACATACTAATATGAAAAAATCGGTCTTATTCGTCTTATTAGTCCTATCGGTCCTATCGGTCCCATATTCCGCCGCCGCAATCACCATTCTTCCTTCCTGCGCCTTGGACGGTAATGGCGGCTTTTGCTGCGCGGTGCAAACTGCTTCAAACATTGCTCGCGCCATTCTTGGCGCGATGGGCGCGGCAGCACTTGGTTATTTTATTTATGGCGGCTACAAATGGATTACTTCTATGGGTGAATCTGGAAAAATTGCTGCTGGCCAAAAAATTATGGTCAATACTGTCATTGGTTTGCTTTTTATTATTTTGGCCTGGGTAATTGTGAATATTATTATTGTTTCATTTGCCACAGGAAAACCAAATAATATTAAAACAGTTTTAAAAGGTGCGGACTCTGCTTGGTATGAGATGTGCAGTAAGAAGAAATAAACCCAACTTTACTAACCTTTCCCTTTTCCCTCTCCTAATTAGGAGAGGGCTGTTGAAAAACTCCTTAGAGTTTTTCAACAGGGTGAGGTTTAAAGCTATGAAAACTATTTTCTTTCTTTTAATATTTTTTTTAATTGCCTTCCCTGTTTTTGCCGCTGACGAAACAGTCACTTTTGATAATCCTGTTCCTTCTCTGCAAAATAAATCTGTGACAGATATTGTGGGCAAAGTTATTAAAACAGGACTTGGAATTGTTGGTAGCATTGCTTTAGTTTTATTTATCTTTGCTGGTTTTGTCTGGATGACTGCTCAAGGAAATTCTGGTAAAATTCAAAGTTCTCTTAAAATTATGCAATGGACCGCTATCGGACTGGCCATTATTTTCTTTTCTTATGCAATGTTGAAATTTGTGTTTGGCATTATT
>Ga0172375_10007386_pt1 | contig 15078 bp, 17 predicted proteins | sample LakKiv1m_FD_114537 | JGI IMG/M metagenome (GOLD analysis project Ga0172375, IMG submission 114537) | Freshwater microbial communities from Kabuno Bay, South-Kivu, Congo - kab_092012_11.1m | ecosystem: Environmental > Aquatic > Freshwater > Lake | place: Democratic Republic of the Congo... | reverse complement strand
TGACCTGCCACCGGCAGCTCAATGCTCGCTTCTTGGCCCCGATATTCATCGGAGCCGTTCGCTCATGCCCGTTCGATTCCTGCTGAACACATTTTTATTCCATTTACTGCCCCCAGCAGGAATCGAACCCACATCGCGAGTTCCGGAAACTCGTGTTTTATCCATTAAACTATGGAGGCGTATTATTTTAGTGTTCAAGCGCTCTGTCCACGATTGAGGAGGCGCCATATCGGCCTTCCCCACTGATATAGCATATAATACGGGTAATTTAATACAATATCATATGTCCCTGGGTACAAAAGTTGTTCGCCACCAAAACCTTTTTTGAATCGCGTAACACCCAAGAGTGGGTGCCCGACTCTCCCCACAGGCGCGACCCCTCCAAAATTATAATATCGATAGCCCTGATCACGTGCGTCTTTCATTGCCGTATCGTGGAGCAAAAATGGCGCCATAAAAGAAGAGTAACGAGAATCCGATCCGCCATAGATGTAGTATGCCGTGTCGCCAAAGAAGATGATCAGTATGGCAGCAATCATGTCGCGCCCAATAGCCGCGGAGTAAAAACGAATGAAAGGATTTTGAAAATTTGTTACCGCTTCTTCTTTCTGAAGAAAAAATGTGATCAGCTTTTCGTAATATTCTCGCTCATGCAATCGATACGCTTTACTTCGGGCGGTTTCTAATAACATAGCGTAAAATAAATCAATTTTTGCTTTTAATGTTTCATCGCCGGCATATATTTTATTCACCTGAACATTTTTTTTACTCGCGAGACGAATATTATATCGGGTCTTCGGATGCATATTTTCAAGAAGGTCCCCGGGGCTCTTCTTGAGATCAACGATCCACTCACATTCCGGCTGGGTCGATGTCACACGCCGCTCACGCGGAAATAGTACATTTTTTTGGTCAAAACCAGGCTCATATCGAACAAACAATGGCTGCACAGCTTTTCCCTCCTTCTGAGATTGCGCATATCCCGTCAACAGCTCATTGAGTAGATTATTTGAAAAATGGCCAACCGGTCCTCGGGGACAGTAGAGATATGAATGATTAAAAATTGGTAATTCCAAAAAAAGTGCGCATTCTTTGATTTGATTGTTTGAATCGCATAGTGCTGCGTACTGTACTGTTCTCTTCAGTGATCGTTGAAACAACCCCCACTCCCAGCTTTGAAGAAACTGCGCATGCAAACACGACGCAATAGAACTATTCCATCCCTCTCGGGTAAGTGTCTTCATACCTATGCGATATTCCTAAGCGCGTATGTTAGCTTCTCTTCCACTGTCTTTAGATCTCCCGGAATCGCCTGCACTATTCGTTGCGCTTGAACGCGCGCATATCCCATTCGGACAAGCGCATCAATCAATTCTTCATGCGCCGAAACATTTTGTGTCGATGCCTGCTGCATTGGAGAGAGCCCCTGAAAAGTTGCCTTCAACTCCACGACTATTCTCTCGGCAGTCTTTGTGCCGATGCCTGAGACTTTTTTGAGTAGCGTTGGATCTCCCTGCCCGATTGCAGAAATAATGTCAGGTACCGATGCAATTCTGAGAACTGCAAGTGCGCTTTTTGGCCCAACTCCTGATACCGAAAGCAGATGTTCAAAAAGCATATATTCTTCCTCGGTAGAAAATCCGTACAGCTCCTCTGCGTTCTCTCGTATATGCTGATGCAAAAACAGGGCAATATCATCACCAATATTTTTTTTTATCATACTATCCTCCGGAACAAAAATACGGTATCCAAGATCCCCTGCTCGGACAATAAGCGATGCGGCGCCGCGAGAAATAATAGTTCCTTGTATGTATGCAAGCATAAAATAAATATGACCTTCTTCAACTATACGCGATAGCGGTGTTCGAATCAAGATACCGCTCACTTTTGCCATATTATACACACCCCACTGAATGCGAAGCGCTATTTTTTGTGGTATACTATAAGAACATTTTTATTTTGTTATTTTTTAAAAAGTATGCCACGCACCAGTAAATCTCCCGAACCAAAAAAACCGCGCGCTCCGCGCAGTGAGAAAAAAGATGCTGTCAGCACACTCAACAGAGCAGCCACTCTTTCAACAAGTACTCCACTGAAAAAAAAGCGACCTTCCCGCGCTACAACGCAGAAAAAAGCTCCACCAAAAAAGCGCGAAGCAAAAACAGTCCCCGCAACCGAGCCTTCGAGTGCACCATCTTTCCCTTCTTTGGCGCCACTTACCTCCGCAAAAATTTCAGAACAAAAAACGCCGTTGCGCGCGCCGACAAAAATGTGCATGAGCTCTGCGCAATGTTTTCTCTATGGTGGCCTGGTCTGTCTTGCAGGAACAATTATTCTGGGTCTTTTCCTTGGATTTATCGTCCTTGCCCCTCTTGCTACCCAATATGAACAAACGCATTCAACATCTTTGGCTCCGGCTGCAAATCAAGCTCAAGCACTCAATGAACTAGAAAATACCGTTGCTCAAACTGCGCCGAGTGCAACCCAAAATGAAAATGGATTCTATGGAACGCTTCTTTCACAAGATAATGGTGTGCTCATGGTAAAGGAGCTCAATCCTTCATTACCACTTGAAAAAAAGAGCACACCATCTCAAGAAAAAACATTCGCCGTTAAAATTTCCGATAAAACAGGGTATACTTATCAGCGTCCTCGCGACGAAAAGAATAGTGCCGCTCCTTTATTTACGCCCGAGCAAGGACAGCTCACAAACCTAAAACAAGGCATGTATGTCTTTGTCTCGACCCCGGACGATACCAGCAAGGCAGAAACGGTAACCGCATCTCACATACTCTATTCGGAAAAAAGTCCTTTTGCAGAGTAGATTTACGAAACGCTCTAATACATCCCTCCCCAGAACATATGATGGGAGGGATTCTTGTATATGATCAGTGGTTTTTTCTCTCGGCTCCGCTCTCGCTTGAATAATCGATCGACCCCTCAACATCTCGGGCGCGAAGCGCTCTGCGTTTTTTTTGTGAGCGGTATTTTTTTTCTCCTCCTTGCATTTAGCTCATCATTCCCTGACCCCGATTCTTTTTATCACGCTCGGATGGCCGCGCTTATGACACGTGGTCCGCTTCTTTCATTTTCCTGGCTTCCACTCACATCTCTGTCAACTATCTTTATTGATCATCACTTTCTTTATCACATTCTTTTAATTCCTTTTGTTACTTTTTTTGATCCGCTTGTCGGTATTAAGATTGCAACAATACTCTTTGCCGCGGCGTTTTGCACCCTCTTCTATTTGCTTGAACGCCGACCATTCTTTCAGTCATCGATTTCGCGCTCAACGGCGCTGCTTTTTTTATTTCTTCTCCTTATCAATACCGTATTCGCCTTTCGACTCAATCTTGCAAAAATACCGGCGGTTTCCCTCTTTGCTTTTTTCCTGGGTTTGCGCGCGCTTTCATGCTGCAACCGTAAAGCGATTTATGCAGTTTCGTTTCTTTTTGTTTGGCTGTATGGCGGCTGGCCACTTATGCCGCTTGCCGCGTGCATTGCGTGGGTTTCAAAAACCGGCGTCGAGCTTCCTGAAGATACCAAAATTCGTTTTGCTTCCATCGTATCACGTACCAAACCATTATCACATTTTAAAAAAACCGTGAGCGTGTATATTCGCACTTTGTTTGAATGGAAAAATATTTCAATACCACTTCTTTCATTTGCCGGCGCTGCGAGCGGACTGATACTTAACCCTTATTTTCCAACAAACATACATTTCTACTGGCTTCAAACAATAAAAATTGCGGTACTCAATGTTATTTCCGATGTCCCGGTTGGGTCTGAGTGGTACCCCGCCGGCATGTCTTTTATTCCGGCGCACGGGCAAACATTGATGATTCTTGTTTTTGCTCTGTGTATATTTTTTTTACCAGACCTTTTTGCTTCTTATCTTCGCACACGCATTCCGAAGCGCACGTGGCAGGGATGGATGTTCTGTCTTTTATCTCTTATCTTTTTGGTGCTTACACTCAAATCCCGCCGCTACGGAGAATATTTTGCTCCCATCGCAACGCTTTTTTGCGCATATACCCTTTCTCCGATTCTCGAAAAAGATCAATGGAAAAAATTCTGGAATTTTCTCAAAAGAAGTACCCACACCCTGTATTCATTTCGCGGCCTGACAACCGCTTATTTTCTCATCATGATTCCTGCGATTATTTCAACAAACCTCTTTCAAATTTTTGGTGCCTTTCAAGGAGGATATGAAATGGGACAGTATTCGCGCGGCATGGCATGGGTAGCTCAACACACACCGGAAGGAACGCTTATCTTCCATAATCGGTGGGATGACTTCCCGGTCTTTTTCTATTACAACCAGCACAACCGATATGTCTCAGGGCTTGATCCCCGCTTTCTTCTCGATAAAAACAAAATGCTGGCAGAAGACTATGCGACCATGCAAAAGGGTGAGGATTTTGAAAAACTCTACGGATATCGCTCTCTCTGTCTTACGGTTGAAGGAGTATTGGGAAAGATCGTCGGACAACAAAAAAATAATGAACGAGATGATATATCAACTCCAGCCGAGTGCTTACCACCCGCAGAAAAAACAAAGATTGCCCAAGTAATACGATCGTTTGGCGCGTCGATTGTTGTTTTGACCCATCTCGATGATCCCCAGACAAAAAAAATCCGGGAATTACCCGGATTTGTAGAGCGGTACCATGATACCGAGATGGTGATTATCGAGCCGTCCCAATAGCAAGTGTGAGCTGGTAGATAACAAAGTAGGTTAAGGAATACGCAGCTAAGATAACAGCGAGACCAATGGCAGACTGAAAGAGCAACGTCGTTGCTTTTTTTGTTTTATCTTCTTCTCCCCCGGCAGTGAGCCACAAGAATCCGGCATAGATAACCATAACAACGGCAATGATACCAAGAACGCCAAATATAATTGCCGTAATGCGCTGAGCAAGCTCGCCGGGCGGAACAACATCGCCATAACTATTCACCCCAAACCCCTTCGTAAACCAATTCCATTGGGTGTTTTCCCCGTGTACAATCTTGCCGAGCCGCGTTGTCTGCGCAAATACCGTACTGCCACCAAAACAAAAAGCAAAAAAAGCCGCCCCAATAGAAAGTATCGCAATAGTTTTTAAAATTATTTTTTTCATAAATCCTCGGTTTATTGCGTGACCACGGTCGTCAATTGATAGAGCACAAAGTAGGTAATGGTATATGACGCAAGAACAATGACCGCGCCGATGGCTGCCTGGAATAAGATTGTTGATCCTTTTTTTGCCTTGTCTTCTTCCCCGCCGGCAGTCACCCACAAAAATCCTCCGTAAATCATCATAATCACTACGACAATGCCAAGAAAACCAAGGATGATCTGGACAATTCCAAACACGAGCGCCCCTGGTGTTTTTATTGTGCTCAAATCAGCCCCCGCTGGAAGAAATTTTTTAAGAAGTGTCTCTGTTTCTGATCCCGGTCCAAGTATCGCCGTATTGAGTGGCGTTTGGGCAAACACCGGCGCTGAGAGTAAGAAAAAGAGTGTCGAGAAAATCCCGCAGGTAACCATTATTTTTTTAATCATAGTGAAAATTATCATGGTTGTGCTATGACACTGCTGTCCCGATTTTCTGCAAAACATAGTAGGTAATTGCATAGGCAGCAATGACAATAAGTGCACCAATGACGGCGTTAAAAATAAGCCCGGTCGCTTTCTTTACCTTTTCGTCTTCACCGGCGCTCGTAACCCAGAGAAATCCTCCATAGGTTAATAATATCACAAAGATAATGCCAAGCAATCCTAAGATTGTAAGAATAATATACCCAACAATCCCCCCAATGCTTGTTTGCGCTCCCGAACCCCATGCAAGATTACTTGCGTTATTGAGCGTTTGAAGAACTGGAGCGGTCAGCGCCAACACCGTATTCGCCCCAGCAAAACCCCCGACCACAAGCGCAGACAATCCACAAAGAAGCGCGGGCACACCAACCATACGAGTCGGCAAAATTTCTCGCCCTCTAGACTCCGGCTTGAAGTTTGCTGATGACAAAGTAGGAAATAGCATATGCTGCCAAAACAATAACAAGTCCAATGATAGAGTTAGTTATCAATCCGAGCGCTTCTTTTACTTTTTGCTCTTCTCCCTGTGCGAGCATCCACTTGAAGCCCGCATATACTATCAACACGACAAAAACGACGCCCAAAATACTAATAACCGCCAAAATAACATTCCCGACCGCATCTGAGAGTGTCTTTTGTGCATATCCACTCAGATCGCCGGTATTGTTGAGATTGTTTTGTATTGTTGTTTTCAAGGAATCTTGTGCGCGAACAATCTGTGGAAGTGCCGCGTATGCGAGCAGTGCTGGCATCCACTGAAAAACCGAGGTTCGTGACGGTAATTTTATTCTCATAGATACGCCCTACTTAATCGCTTGACTAATAAGCGCTCCGACAACAAAATTGGATATGGCGTAGGCAGAAAACACCAGGATAAGACCGATAATGGCATGGAAGATAAGTCCTCGCGCGTCGCCAACTTTTTTTTCTTCTCCCTGTGCGAGCATCCACTGCATGCCCCCATAAACAATCAAAATGAGAAAAACAACCCCAATAATTCCGAGAATTGCGCTGATGATGCTTCCAACATACTGCGGAATACTCGTGGCTGTGTTTAATCCCGCATTTGTTGCTGTTGTTCTAAGTCCCGTTTCTCCGGCAGTAAGCGCCGCGGCACTGCCTCGTGTCATAATAAAGAACAGGACCCCCAGACCGGCGCCAACGGAGGCAACCAGCCCGCGAAAAAGAGTATATGGTGTCCTGTTTTTTCTTTCGGAGAGAATCCGCATTTTTTTAATCACCTATTATCGCCCCTGTACCGCACCAACAACCTGGTCGATGACGTAGTAGGCAATCATCCATGCGGCAACAATGAGCACCAATCCGATTGCACCTTGGATAAGGCGCTGTTGTGCTTCTTTTACTTTTTCTTCTTCACCGCCGGCAGTCATCCACTGGAACCCTGCGGCAAGAACAATGACCACTGCGATAATACCCAAAAATCCAAGGACGATATTAATGATATTTTGCGCAAGCGTGCGGGGATCCTGATAGTTTCCGCCCGGAATGATCTGGTTTGCGGTTGCCGCTTTATTTCCGAAAAAGGCGCCCGGCTGTTTATAGCCGAAATCTGACGGGTTTTGAGCGCTTGCAATCATTGGTGCTCCAACCATTCCCAACAACATCGCGCCAAGACTAATGGTAAGAATATTTTTCTTAATGTTTTGCATCATATCATTCTTCTTGCTTAACACCCTCTATTACAAGGGCAATTTTAATTATTTAACAACCTATTATCGTCCCTGTACCGCGCCAACAACCTGGTCGATGACGTAGTAGGCAATCATCCATGCGGCAACAATGAGCACCAATCCGATTGCACCTTGGATAAGGCGCTGTTGTGCTTCTTTGACTTTTTCTTCTTCACCGCCGGCAGTCATCCACTGGAACCCTGCGGCAAGAACAATGACCACTGCGATAATACCCAAAAATCCAAGGACGATATTAATGATATTTTGTGCAAGCGTGCGGGGATCCTGATAGTTTCCGCTGGGAACGATATCGTTTGCGGTTGATGTTTTTGCTTGTCCAAAATATTGACCAACATTTTTATACCCAAAATCAGAAGGGTTCACCGGTGATGTTGCTCCCGCAGCAAGCATCGGAACACTGAGAAGACCAAGAACCATAAAAACACTGAGACCAACTGTCGCGATAGCGCGCTTAATACGCTCAATCATAAATTTCTCCTGTGATACCGCCTCAACTCTTGAGTTGCACAGCATCATTAATTAAGTTATTAAAATGTTATTCACAAAGGAACTTGATTTAAGTATACAGTACCGTGCTTTTTGGTGTCAAACTCTTTATGCGAGACTAGCTGCCGAGCAGCGCCTTGAGGATAAAGTCAACGGCTAAATAGCTTCCAAATATAACCGCGATGCCCATCGCCGCCCAGATCATCGTATCCCATCCTTTCTTTATCTTCTGATCCTCACCAAATGCCGTCATCCATACAAATCCACCGTAAATAAAGATAATAAGAGCAATGGTGCCAATAATAGAAAAAAGACCCTTAATAACATTGCCAATAAGATTTGGAATGCTCGTTGGACTATCGAAAGCCGCCCCAAGAGGGTTGCATAATGACGTACTATTGGGAACACAAACTGTTGACGATGCGCCAACTGTTATTCTGCCAAAAAAAATACTTGATACCAAAAAAATAGAAAAGAACAACAAGAAAATAGCTGTCTGCTTAAACAAATTTCTGTATTTCAATGGATCGTTTTTCTGTAAAACTTTTGTCATATTTTTATGATCCCAACACGGTCTTCAAAAGATATTGAACGGCTATATAGCTGCCGAAAATTATAATAATCCCCACACCCGCCCAGATCATCGTGTCGAGCCCTTTCTTGGTCTTACTCTCATCTCCAAGTGCTGTCATCCATTGAATTCCACCATACAGAAAGATGACAAGTGCAATAGTACCGATAATACCCAATACCAACCGTATGGCGTTTCCAGCAATAGCAGGAATATTCGTATTTTGACATTTCCCTGCCCCACAGTCTGCGTCTGTCACACATCCCAGTGATTGATTGTTGCTGCATTTTCCTCCGATGGGGTTATCAAATGTTGGTACATTGGCGCCTCTATTTTGTATTGGCGTTGCGGCACCAGCAGGAAGCGCGTGCGACCCGCCGGAACCATTTGCCGTTCTTGCGCTCGCATCCCACGTGCCCCCCGTACAGCAGCAGTTACCGGAGCCGCCCGCGCCCGTATATCCGCCCGCATTCCATGACGCATGCTGTCCGGTCCCACCTGCAGAACAAAACGAACTACACTGGGGCGCGTCCGTGGCTGGAAACACCACGCCCGAACATTGCGTTGCGGCACCGACAGACGATGACGACAAGAGAAAAAGCGTGACAAAAAACAAGCTAAAAAGCTGTATCGTGAAAAGAATGGTGTTTTTTTGCATAGCTATTCTATTTCGCTGCTTCTTCAATTTGTTGTTGTATTTGATCAGCAGAATATTTTGGATCAAAGTCAACCTTCTTAGGGCAGCTTATATTACTATACCCGTTATTGTTAGTTCCACATACTGATTCATTTGTGGCATTCGTACAAAACACAAGCCCAAAAACCCCGGCTTGCCCCGCCGTACTTCTCCAAGTATCTTGATATCCCTTACAGGAAGAAAGTGTTGTATCTTTTATTGAATAACCAATAAATTTGGCGGTCGGATTATGTTGTTCTTCACTAATACAGCACACTCCCTTCAGTTCTGGAATCGGGGTTGTGGAGCTGCCAGCAATTGTCAAATCGTCTCGGGTAGTACAATAGGTTGGTTTATTGCCTCGGGATGCATCCACGCTCCAACAAATATCTGTTGCCGTTACCAGCTGTCCCGGTCCAACAGGGCCGCTATATTTACAATGAAAAATCGGATCTCCAAGAATCGCGCCATCAGCAAATAGTTTCTTTGTATTTTCTTTACAATCAGCGTAATCAAGATCACTGGCCCGTTTAACGCCATCTTTCCTTTTATAACAACATGCAACGTGATCGGCAACCGACGTACGACTTGTTGGTGAGGAGACAATTGGTGGCGGTACAGATCCTCGTGCAAGATCAGCGCTCTTGATGCACACATTATTATTTGTAGCTATTTGAACCCATGTCTGTCCAAAAATCTGAGCTGTAGTAAATTGCCCGGGACTCACCAAAAAGAGCATAACCGTATTGATGATGACCCAGCTTCCCAAAACAATCGCAATGCCGATTGTTGCGTTTATAAACGTATCCCATCCGGCTTTTACACGCGCCTCCTCTCCCGCCGCCGTCAACCATTGAAAGCCGCCCCAGATAAACATGAGAAGAGCCAAGCTACCCGCAATACCCCAAATAAGTTTCATGACGTTTGAAGCAAGCAACACAAAAGCTCCCAGGCCATAGGTTTCCCCACCCTTCCAGTTACACTGCGGGACGATACCGTGTGCCACGGCGCTCAGTTGCGCATACGCAGGATCAAAAATAAAAAAGCTCACAAAAATCGCAGCCACTCCAACGGTAAGCGTCGTAAGAAACAACGGCAATCTTTTTTCGATCGTTTTTCTTGCCATAATTACTGCCACCCGTTTTGGATTATCTGTTTTGCTTTTTCCATACTTGCCGTAAGTTTTGCGCGCTCTTCATCCAATGTCGCCCCTTTTGCTGTGAGCGCTTCAGTGATCATATCTTGAAAGGCCTGCTCCATTGAGAGCGGATTTTTCCCATGATACCAGCTGCGGGCAAATAAAAGCTGGGAGGCAAACGGCTCAAGAGCCGGATCCTGTTTTTGTTCCTCGATCATCGATTTTAGTGATGTTGGGCGTTTTGCGGCATTCAAATAATTTCTCAGATTTTCCGGCTGCGTAGAAAATCGCAAAAAATCCCATGCATAATCAGGATTTTGTGATTTTTTTGAAACGCCGTATACCCAATAGTTTGCAACTACGACGGGTCGCAACGGGTTTATTTGCGGAACCGGAACAATACCGTACTTTAGCTGTGGCGCTCGCTGTTGAAGCTGCTGCGCATGATATGAGTACCCAAAAAACATTGCCGTTCTTCCCTGTGCGAACGCTTCCAAGCTATCGGGCATATCTTCACTCCAGGTATAGACGCTTTTTACCGGCGAAGCAAAATCAGTATAAAAACGAAGAGCATCAACGCCAGGATTCAAGGGCAATGGCCGCGACTCCGATGGGTCGTAATCAAAATTTACGGTGCCATTTGTCGACATCTGGCTCCCGTTCTGCATCATCAACGTTGCAAGGATATCAGTTGATCGTTGAATATTTTTAGCTGCACCAAATGCTGCCCCCGACTGAGTAATCTGTGTTGTATTTGGATCGATAATCGTCAATCGTTTGTCCTGTACTTGAGAAACAAAATCTTGAAAGAGTGCTCGCTTTTGAGTCGCCTGTGGGTCGTCATCGGCAACAGCCCAATATTTTGGCGGTCCGATAATAACACCGGTATTCCGAAGGAGTGTCTTGTTATAAAAAAGTGCGAGCGCATCGACCGAGAACGGCAGCGCAAGAATTGCTTCGTGTCCATCGATCGTGCGGATCACATCTTCGCCGACGGTATCCAAAAATACATCCCGTACTTGATTTGGCGTATACCCGCCTATCTGACGAATTTCTGAAGCGGTCACTTTTTTTATACTCCCCTTTGTCACCTGAAAGCCAATGCGCAATGACGATGGCATCGGCAGAAGCTTGGTCTCGTATCTATCCACCCAATCGTTCGGGAGTGCAATTATATCCGGCCCCCTGTCTTCTGCAAGCGCCTGAAGAATTTCATTTTCATATTCTTCTATTCGAAATTTTCGATAGGTGATAGAAACATTGGGATGCAGGGCGCGGTATGCAGAGATAAGGGAGTCAAAAGAACCTTCGTCGTCAAATACACCCCACATCGTGATGGCGATCGGGCGCGTTACTTCCTGTGTTGCCTCTTTTGGTTGGAAAAGCGTGCACGAAAACCCTGTCGTTGAAAATACGACCATTAGAAGTAGGAGAATAACAATTCCTCGAAATCGAGTATGCATACGCTAGGTAAAAAAATGTCCTATCTGAATACCGATGAGCACCCCGGCTGTCAGCGCGGGAAGTGCCGGTATCGGCTTTCGTAAAAAAGTGATAAAAAGATGATTCACAAAGAGCCCCGACAGAGCGCCGGCGATCCCGTACAGCGCGGCCACGATACTGCTTCGCCCCACGACTGATATCGCGATCATTGGCAATACCAGATCTCCGCCTCCGAGAATAAGAAATCCTGCCCCCGGTTTGACGGTAGAGATATTCGCACCAAAATCTCGCGCCCGTTCAGGGATAAACAATGCAAACGTCGCTTGCCGGCGAATCATCTCGTGGACAAGCACGATCATGTGCTGCGTAATAAAGACCGCAACTCCATCATACACCGAAAGAATGATAAGCAGAAGTGCTGCCGTTTCTTCTGAAAACTGAATGCTCAATAATGAACTGATGCCCGCCGAGGCAAGGATAACAATAACGTCGTGCGTCCAGACACTTGGCACCAAAAAGAATCCTCCCAAAAAAACAAGTGCGAGCACGCTACTAAAACCAAAAGGAAAAACAAGCTCAAAAAGCTTCAAAAGCCCCAAAAAAATAACCGCTGAAAAAATAATCCTGTAGAGTATCGTCCCTTTTGTAAAATGAAACAGCAAGAGAAAAAATATCGTTGCCGTGAAAAAAAACAAAAGAAAGAATACCAATGATTTTGTTGTGTCCTCCGACACGACAATGTTTTCCATTCCAAGTCCTTGCATCTGAAAAGATGCGCAAAGCGCGAGAAGATGAGCGGTTGCGCTCAAAAAGGCAGCAAAGAAAAAAAGTTTCAATTTCATTGTCGTTAATCCTATTTTCCTGCCGGCGGAGTCGGAGTTGCCGGAATACCTACCGGAACTGGCGTCGGCGTCACTCGCTCAGAAGACTTCTCTTGTCCTTTTTTCACGGGGACAAAGGTACCTGCCGGTACGGGAGATTCGGACTTCACCGGCGCCGTCGGTACCGTTGGCACACGCCCACCTCCTCCGGGCTCAGCGGGAACTGCCACGGGTTTCGTCGATGGCTGCTGTATTTCAACATTCTGAGGTGCAACCGGTCTCGATGTAATGAATGCGTACTGTAGTGCGTAATAAATAATTCCAATAAGCCCGATGACAAGTCCAATAATGATGAGTATGTTTTTTTTCCACATATTCTTTTGTTCTAATAATAACACCCTCTAGTATACACTATTTTCGTTGCGACGAAAAATATCCGCACTGATCCCTGATACTGTTGCCGCTACAAACGATCGATATCGTTTTGTCTCGGCAAGAATACCGCAATGCACTCTGTTGAAGATTTCATAATTTCGTGATAGGGTGGTGCTATATGAATACAAAAAAAATAGTATCACTTTTCATTGCTTTCTTTACTTCCCTTTCTTTGGCGATGACAGGGTTGCCGGCAACGGCAGCTTTCCAGGGCATTGAAATCAATGACTTTACTTTTTCGTCTCCCGCTGCCGACCGCCAAACAACCGGCTCAGTAAATAAGGGTGATTCTATTGCGCTTTTTTGGACGACAACCGCAGCCAGCAGATGCGAATCATACGCCAAGGTTTTGCGGCAAGGAATATGGACGGGTCAGACGGTACAGGGGTGGTCGGCCACTGCTCGTGAGTTTCAAAACCCTATAGACGGGCTTCGCATTGTTCCAAAAGAAGCGCTTCGCCTTTATCTGAAATGTTACAATGACACCGATCAAACATCCGTAGAAAAATGGGTGGAAGTGCGTGTAGACGGACAGACTGCATCCCAACAATTTGGCGCCGGAACAATTGCGGGCTTGCGCGGTATCTATTATGACACTGCCGGTGAACCTGTCACGCGGGATGAAAAAGGAAGCGATATTGTCATGATGCGCATTGATCCTCGTGTTTCCTTTTCATGGAAAAACCAAACTCCCTCCTTCCTCTTATCCGGATCACCCTTTACCGTGGAGTGGAAGGGCGATGTCGCCCCGCGAAAGACCGGGAATTATTCATTTTCTTTTTTGAGTGACCAAGGAGGCGCACTTTGGATCAATGACGAGCTCATTATAGAGGGAGGTGCACTTACAACACAGGAATACACAAGCTCAAAAAATGTCTTTATGGAGGTTGGGCGCTCGTATCACATCCGTCTCAAAACACGACACGCACAAAACAATGCTATTGCGCAACTCAACTGGACCGACCCTACCGGAAAAAAAGAAATTATCCCCGCAAGCTCTCTGACAACCGACGCAATTCCTTTCCCAACCACGGCAGGCAAAGGAAATGGCGTTCACGCCACCTATACGCAATATCTTCATTTTGATACACCGCTGACGCAGAGCATTTCACGCACCGACAGCACTGTTGCGCTTACGATTCCTGATACCTTTCAACAAAAGGGTGATTTTCGTTTTAATGTCACCTGGGATGGGAAGCTCATCCCGAGAGCAAGCGACTTCTATCGATTCTATTCCGAGGCGGATGGACCCCTAGAATTCACGCTCAGTGGAAATGATGTGAATGTGTCATTGAAAACAGATACCGAGGGTTATGAAAAGCGGCAAACCGATTCACAATTTCTTGAGGCGGGAAAATCCTATGCCCTCCATGTGGTTTATCGCCAATCAAAAGGTGTCGCCAGCGCAAAGCTCTTGTGGTCGCGTGCGGGCTCGCCGATAAAAGAGCTGATTCCTCAATCACAACTTTTTTCGACGCCGGTCGGACAAAATAAGCCGGCACAAAAAGGGGTTGGTCTTGTTGGAAATTATTTTAACGGGGAAAACTTCGGCCAATCGGCATTGAATCGTATTGATAAGACGATTAACTTCAATTGGAAATACGGTTCACCGAAACCAGGGCCTGTTCTGCCGGATCATTTTTCTGTGCGCTGGGAAGGATCCCTTGAAGCTCCGACAACTGATTTCTACCAATTTTCAAGCACGGTCGATGATCGAATCACCGTTTGGATCAATGGACAAAAAATATTTGATACGAGCCGGTTCCGTGCGGGGCAAACACTCTATAGCCTGCCAATCCTTTTGAGAGCAGGTGAGCGCTATCCGATTAAGATTGAATATGCTGATTATATCGGTATGGCATATATCAACCTGCAGTGGTCAAATTCCTCCGGAAAGCGGTCTATTATTCCCGCGTACGATCTCTATCCCTCTGCTTCTCCGCGAACAGAGGGAACAGGACTCCGTGGTGATTATTTTAGCGGAGAAAATTTTGATACGTTTGTTGAGCGTCATCCGGCTGAGTACATTGGATTTGACTGGGGTCTCGGTTCTCCATCCCCTTCGATTCCTGCCGATCATTTTTCTGTGCGCTGGACAGGGTGGATTGAACCGCGCTATACGGAAGAATATACATTTACTACAAGTGTTGATGATGGAACGCGGCTTTGGATCAGTGAAAAAGAAAAAAATGCAATTACGCCGGGCGCCGCCCCC
>Ga0172375_10007381_pt1 | contig 15085 bp, 9 predicted proteins | sample LakKiv1m_FD_114537 | JGI IMG/M metagenome (GOLD analysis project Ga0172375, IMG submission 114537) | Freshwater microbial communities from Kabuno Bay, South-Kivu, Congo - kab_092012_11.1m | ecosystem: Environmental > Aquatic > Freshwater > Lake | place: Democratic Republic of the Congo... | reverse complement strand
TGGAGAATAGACAACAGTGTCTATTAAAACAAAATGATCTTTATTGTTAACAAACCCCTTATAATAACTATTGCCGTTTTTAGTGGAAAAAACTTCTGGCCAAATACATACAACATAATTATAATCCAGGACATCTTCCCGGCATCTTTGCCCCACCAGAGACATGTCATCGCAATTGAAATCCGGATAATGCCGCGCCAGTTGGAATATGCCGTCCATTGACCCCGCGGACACTTCTTCCATTGCCCAATATAATTCATTCTCCTTGTCCAATACTATAATAGACGCTTTTTTGGATCTTGCCTCCATGCCGTATGATGCCTTGATAATATTCAGCGTATTCAATGCTGTCTTTTTATAATTAGGCTCCCTGACAATCCCGTATAAACCATCAGTCTGCCATCCGCCCTGACCCATGGAAAAGGCATTGCCATACGTAACCCAAAAAAATTGCCAAAATGAAAAAACAACAAGGGCCGTTATTATAATTTTTTTCCATTTGATTAAAATATTTTGCGCGGTCCAGGCTAATGCCAGGGCAATGAATATAAATAACGGCAAAATAAACCTGCCGTCTTTATTCGGAGAACCGAATGAAAAAATAATAAGAGGCAATATTACTGTAATCATTAGAAAAACACGCTTTTTTTTGAAATAATATATTACAGAAAATACAAAAAATATAAAAAATAACGGCATCAACTGGGTAGTGTATAAATGTTTGACATAAAAAACAATTTCTCTGTTCGATTCATAGCTCATTACTGTCCTGTTCCACGCGGCATATATAAAACGCAAGTCTATATTAAGATACCATATTAAAGAAAGCGCCAGGCCCAATATGACTGCTAAAATAATTTTTATCATATTGCTTTTACAGCCATATTCTTTCGTTATAAGCAGGGATAAAGGAAATAACGGAAAAAAATAAATATAAGACTCTTTGATCAGTAATCCCGCGAATATAGAAAAAGCTGTCAACAAAACCATGATAAGAACGCCTCTGCCTTTTGATTTTAACATTATTATAAAAAAATAGGCGTTTAACGCAAGGCTGGCTGTCAAAGCGAAATCCCGGAAATAACACCTGGACATTGCGAATACGCCCGGGAAAAAAGATACTAAAAAAGCCGCTAAAATACCCGTTTCCCTGCTCCCGTACAGTTCTTTGCCTAAACCATATACGGAAAACAAAAGAACGCAGAAATAAATCATATTGGACATTATCGCCCAATTCATATTCATATTAATATTAATAACCGGCAAAGTTAAAAGATAAAAAAACGGCGAACGGATAGTGCCATGCATCCCGGCAAAACAAGCCTTCCATACTGCCTGCGGCAATTCCCACATATTATGCGCATTTGTCTTTATGGCCTCAAGCAGGTTGCAGGCCCCTTGAAAATACGTTATAGCGTCAGGATTATTTGAAAAACAGCTCGCGGTAAGGACAAAATAATTATTGATACCGTGAAAAATAATTATTAGCGCTATTATTAAAAATGCCGGGTATTTATCTCTGAATAATATCATTTTATTTTATAAAGTATATAAACGGTTTCTCCGCCTTGTTGATGCGCCTTGAACTCCTTGACAATGATTATGCCTTTATTTTCTTCTTTTGCTATTTTTGCGAAATCATCAAAATACGGCGCCCATGGGTAGCGCCGAAAAAGATAATACCCATCTTTTTCCCCGCGCAATCTTTCCCTTAACGCATTCTCCTTGGCTTCCCTGCTTATAGACTTACCTATAAAATCCGCATAAAACACCTCTTCTATCCCTTCATCTGAGCCATTCTGGTATATTAGCGCGTCTTTTATCCCGGTATCGCCTAATCCTACGCGCTCTATGCCATTCTTTTTAAGCCATTCTAATACATCCAAAGCCATATTCCACCGCACTTCAGATCCGCCATGCGTCCATAGATGAGCCTGACGGGCCAGCAATGAAACAAAATTAATCCGCAAAGAAAAAATTACAGCCGCGATAAGCAGCGCAGAAAAAAATATCCGCAGGAAACGGATTTGACACGAAGCTATAGCTGCGGGGATTACCATTAGCGCAAAAGGCAGCATATAAAAAATATGCAGGGCTGACATACCTGAGCATGTCAAAGGGGACTGCAGAAAGACCAACAAAAAAACGCCAAGCGGGAAAATATAGACACAGGATATACTGCGTTTTGCCAGTATAGGCAAAAATAACGCGTTCAATAAGATAATAACAACGGCTGCGATAAACGTATAAATCATAACAGAATTTGCGTTAGCGCCGCAGTAAACAGTGCTATTTAACAAACTAATAAGTTCCCTGACCCGCTCTATAAAATTTTGAACGTAATTTAAATTAGAAATACCGTCGGCGCTCACAACTACATGTTTAGAGAAAAAACGCAAGGTCTGGCATTGGGTGCGTATGTTAAATAATATCAAGGGGGAAGAGCCTATAAGAAGCGCTAAAAAAATTAAAGCCTTTTTAAGGAAAGGCAGCTCTTTTATTCTTAAAAGCGGCTCGCGATAAAAAATTATCGCAAAAATCAGTAACGCAGCTGGCAGCCACCAGAACTGGCACCTGCTTCCTATCCCTAAACCCAGGAGAAAACACCCTGCGGACAGCCAGTAAAATTTATTTTTCCTGATCCATAATACATAACAAAATACGGCAGATAAACCAAAAAACATGATAAGCGTGCTGGTATAAAGGCCGATCCTGTTTGCCGCAATAAATGTAGGCAAAGATGCCAGCATCGCGCTTATCAATCCAGCCAAGGCCCTGCTTCTATACAGCAAAAAAACTATGGCATAAAAAACTATAAGGGCCAAACCGCCAAAAATCACAGGGACTACGTGAAGAGAAAAAGCTGTGTTTCCAAATATGTACATAGCTGGCAGAAACATATAAATCTCTACCGGGCCGTGATAGTCAAGAAGCGTCAAAGGAAAAGATTTGTTACAAAAATTTATAAAATCCTTACTTTCGATATGTAGATTTTTATAAATACCCATAGCCCTGTTGCCCAACAGCCCTACATCGCAATATATCCCCTGCTCTGGCAATCTGTCAAAGGCAAAGAAAAAATATCCGCTTAAAATAATAAACAACAATATAATATCTATTGTTATCAGGAATTTCTGTTTTTTGTAAAATTTCATCTGATTAATATACCTTATATAGCCTGTATATCACCCGTCCTTCAGGCGCCTGAAATTCTTTAAAAAGCTTTATGTTTTTGCCGCATGCCAAAACCACCCTCTGAAAATCAGGATAATATTTAATCCAGGCGTCTTCTTCCGGCCTGAAAAGATAATACCCTTCTTTTTCTCTATTCAATCTATTAATGAGCATTTCCTCCTGCCTTTGCCTCGGGATGGATTTATACGGCGCGTAAAATACTTCTTCTGTCCGTAGCGAAAAATTGGTTAAAAATAATATTGAATCGTTCAGCCCTGTATCCCCCAGCCCTATGTCCTTGATTTTTTCATCATTTAGAAAATTTATCACATCCGGAAGGGTATTCCACTTTAGCTCCGCGCCAGAATGAATATTTCTATAGGCATTGTAAACCATAAAAAGCCTGTAATTATGCCCTATAAATAAAATCAAAAACAGCAGAACCCCTGCCCCAAATAACCGCAACGCCTTGCCTGCGGAAGATTCAATCATTATATGCACTGGAAAAACCGCTACCATGCACATGAACGGCAGAAGAACAATCATATGGTGCACATCAAAATAAGTCATGGTAAAAGGCGATTGCATGATAATAAAAATAAACAGCAGTATAGGCAAGAGGCTATTATCTTTTTCAGATTTCTTTTTTATAAACCGGCAAGCCGCGCTGCCTATCGCAAGGACAGCCCCTGCGTAAAAAATATAGGCCCCTAAATAATTCGGATATTCTGCCAGGCTTCTCAAAGCAGCGCTGTTAATAAGAGAGATTGTCTCATTGAAACGTTCCGTAAAATTTACAAAATAATTAAAATTATGCACCCCGGAACGCGAGATAAACGCGTATTTACCAAAAAAACTGAAGCTTAAGAAATGCCCCGTTATATTGCCCAATATAAATGACAATGCGCCTATAATCATGCCTGTTATAAACACAAAAATATTTTTTAAAATAAAAAAATCCCTTTTTGTTTTTTCCGTTATCGCGATATAAATCAGAAAAGCGTTGATAAACCATAAAAACTGGATCTTTCCGGACAACCCTATGCCAAGAGACAGCCCTATTAAGAACAGCCATATTTTTTTCTTTTTCTCTTGCCATAAAAATAATAGAAATACGCTCAAGAGAGAGAAAAACATGGTCAAGTTCCCTGTATAAAGCCCGATACGGCCTGCAATAATAAAAGTAGGGCTGGCGGCAAGCATTAAAGAAGCTAAAACACTGCACAGGCGGCTGTTAAAAAGCCTAAGGCAAAGCGGATACATGACAATAACGGCCAGAAGCCCCCAGATAAAACCTGGGATATGAAGGGCTATCGGCTTGTTTCCATAAATATACACCCATGGCATCGCGGCATATATATCAGTAGCCGCATTGTAGCTGTTTAACATCAGGGGTATTTTCTTCCCTAAAAAATTCAAAGCTACGCTGCCATTATAATCAGAGGCGTTATTTTTCACCAATAAGGCGGCATTGCCTACTAACGCCACATCAGAATATAACCCCTGTTTATCCAGATCCCGGAAAAACCAATAAGTAAAGATTGAGCAGAAAACCGCGATCAGCAATACATCCGTGATGATATTTTTTTTAAAAAACGCTTTTTGATATATCATTATTTTCCTTTAAGCCTTTCAGGATACCTGTGGAATAAAAATAAGATATATTCGATAACCAGTGCAGTTTAATCGATATATTTTTAATAATACTGGAGTTTCTCATAATGCCTGAAATGATATTGAATAGCCTTAAGCCAAACGGCAACAGCATAAAAGGCGCGTAAATAAAGTCCACCTTAAACAGTTCTATCCTGCGGTCCTTATATTTATTCCTGAATACCACAATGCTCCTGCCTACCCTTACCATCCTTTCGTAAAATGACTCAGGGGCATAATAATGATGATGATAGGCCTTGGCGTTTTCATTATAGGCTATTTTAAGCCCTTTTTTCTCAAGTGCCAGCCCTATCTCTATATCTTCAAATGCCGCCATTTTAAATCTATGGTCAAATTTCACGCCTTCAAGCCATTCCCTGCCCAAAGATATGTTGATTGCGTAAAAATGATTGAATTTCGCGTCAAAAATATTTTTTATGGTGTGATAATGAAACTGCGGGCCTTTTGGGGCTAAAAAACGCATAAAATCACTTGGTTTACATGCCTCATCCCACATAACCATCCCAAGGACAGCCCTGTTCGGGTTATTTTTATGATAGGCGTAATGCTGGTATATCATGTCTTTATCGAATATACTATCATCGCCGCAGAATAATATAATATCGCCTTTGGCATTTTCCGCGCCTAAATTCCTTGCGCTAGCCGGGCCATTATTATCCTGGTAATAATACCTGACATTGATTTTAGATTTTTTTTTGAAATATTCTACCTGTCTCGCGGTATCATCCTTGCTGCCATCATCCACCACGATTACCTCAAAATCAACCCCAGGAAGATTCTGCTTTTCTATGGATAAAAGAGTTTTTATTAAAATATTCGCCCTGTTGTACGTAGGGATTATCACGCTAATCATTTTTTAGGTAATAAAATAAAATTTTAAACACGGTTTTCCATTCTTTCGCTATCGACGCGTTTAAGAAACAGATATGGGTGCAGCTGCATATATTTGCGTCAACTTCCTTTAACCCGTTTAAAAAACCTTCTCTATTTATAAGATCTTTGATGTTATAATTATTATCTCTCAAATTAGCTACGGGTGTTTTGAGCTCGCATAAAGACACGTCGCCGTTCGGATAAACAACCAGGATAGACCTCCCCGCAGAACAGCTCATAGGCCATTTCCAGCCAGCTAAAGATTTTTCTTTTATGCTGTGCAGATATTTCATGGCCCCTATCACTATTACCCTCTCAAAGGCATTCCTGATTTGCCTTTTTCTGCTCTTAACCGCGATCTTATGCAGGCCTTTTATCTCAGCCAAATCTGCAGGCCTTAAGCCTTTGTCTCTCCTGTCGCCTCTCATAATCTCAAATGCATGATAATCTATGTTAAAATGCGTCAGATATGCGGCAAGTTCTTTCAAACTGTCTACATTATCTTTATTAATCACGGAATTCACTACAATTTGAATATTTCTATATATCTTCTTTATGTTTTCCAGCTCCTTAATAGTTTCTATTGCCTGATAAAAACTGCCTTCTACCCCTCTGATTTCGTCATGGCGCTTCTTCATCCCGTCCAGCGAAGGATTGATCGATATCGCGGTCCCGGGAAATCTGGAAGCCAACTTTTCCGCAGCAGCCGCTATTTCTTTAGGCATATATCCATTCGTAGGTATGGACAGCGTGTCGACCTTATTATTTTTTATAAAAGTCCCGCAGATATCAGCAAGGTCTTTTCGTAAAAATGGCTCCCCTCCTGATAACAAAAGAACGGATATATTTCCCATATTTTCTGATATCTTTTTGAATTCTCCCAGGGATAGGTCGTTCTCCTTATTTAAATTCTCATGAAAAAAGCATGTCTTGCAGTAAGAATTACATTTTGAAGTCACATAAAGTATGAGGTAGTTTAGCTTGGCTTTTCTAAACAATTCTTTTTTGACATATTTAAAATATTTACTGCTTTCTAAAACCATTTTACAAACCTCTCCAAATTAAAACTGTATTATTTGAATAACTAGGTTACATATTTAACTGCGCTGGCTTTGCTCATGCCAGCAGATCTCGAGGACTCAAAATTTTCCCAGCGTAAAAATTTTGCTCCGTTTTGACCCTCGCTCGTCCCCCACCACTTTTGTTATACAAAAGTGGCGGGGGACACCATGCCCGCTCGGGTCAAAAAGGCCTCTCGACCTGCTGGCATGGGCAAAGGCAAAGTGTAACCTGACATTGAAAGTATCACAATCTACAAATTAAACACTCCCTATTTTTTATCTAAAACTACGCGTTCCTTTCCACTAAATTATGCGATTCATAAGGGCAAAAATCTGCGGGACATATCATAGGATCTTTTAATAAATTAAAATTATCTTTATGGATATACCCCAAAACCATGCTGCTCTGGCTGCAAGGAAAAACCTTTCCAGTAGGCTTGACAATAGCGTAACGGCAACCTGCCAGGCAAGGCTTGCCTTTAGGAGATTTATTCTGCGCTAAATATTCAAATTCGTCCCTATGCATATCTGTCACAGCGCTTATTTTATCTTTCTCTTCCCTGGTACTGGTAACCTTCATATTGCCTTTATCGTCGCCTCCCCGCAGGGGCACAACAGAAAAATTTAGGCCACTTTCATTAACCCTGTTTTTATAATAATCTACCTTGTCCATCTGCATCTGGTAAGCGACAAAAAAAACCATTTTATTTCTTATCCAATTTTTTAACATGACGGCCTTTTCCAAAAAGATATCAAAATCCGCAGACAAACTGTGAAACGTAGGCGTAAACTGCACCCTCTCCGGATTAATATCCCTGCTTAGTATTTCTGCCGCGCCCCAGGAGAAATTCGTGCATATTGTGACAGTGTGCATGCCGGATATCCGCTGGACTATATCAAAAAATCCTGGATAAGTGGTAGGTTCTGCGCCTGATATATACATGTTACAGCAGCCATATTCAGCATACACCCTCTTCCATATATTTTCCCATTCTCCAACATCCAGTTTTAAATCATCTTTGGATTCGTCATTCCACCTGCCGCAATATGGACAGCGGTAATTGCAGGTATAACAAATTTCCCAGGAAAATTCTATAGGATTTATTTTTGACATTATAGCCCAGCTTATTGCTTTTCGCGCGATATCCTGTAACTATCATATTCCAGCAAAAGATCATCTTTGTGCTGTTTTATCCTGGAAGCGCCGGGGCTTAAAGGTATATTCAGCGATTCCGCCAGTTCGCAGAATACCTGATGCCGCCGCAATCTTTCCGGATATGTATTTTTGCGGTCGATCGTATGCCAGAAAAGCGAACTATATCTGTTAATTACCCCGAATTCCTCTGGATGCTCATAAATATACGTGCCCTGGTCTACGCAGCAAAATGATTCGCTTGGATGGACCTGGGAAAAATAATCTTTATTCCGTTTAAGAAAATCCAGGGTTGCCTGGAAGTCTTCCTCTGTCTCTCCTGGAAACCCAAACATAAAATTTACTCTTGCCCCGATACCCACAGCGCACGTATCGCGTATTACCCGCTCAAGCACACCTACTTCATAAGGCATTTTTTTCATTAATTCCCGCACCCTTGGAGAACCGCTCTCAGCGCCGTATTCCAGCTCTACGCAGCCGGCATCTCTCATCTTTTTTAAAAACTCCATGGTCATTTCTTTCCGCAGGACAGCTGCGCCGCGCCAGCTGACTTTTTCCCAATTAGGATTATCCTGTTTTCTTTTAGCCTTCGCCTCGATAATTAAATCGCACAATACAGATAGATTCCGCATGTCGGCATTTATAACATGGTCATTGAAACTAAAAAAATAAATATCTTTATATCTATTCATCTGATATTCTATTTCTTTAAAAACCCTCTCTCCGCTCATGGAGCGGTATTTCATCCAGAATAATTTTGTGCTGCAAAAAACACATGGATAAGGGCACCCTCTGCTCAAGAAAACAGGCAGCTGTGAAAAATTGTCATACATAGAAAGCGTAAAATCGCTGAAATCCGCGAAAGGCAAATTGTCTAAATTTTTAATGGGCTCCCGGAATCCGCAATTCACCAGCTTGCCATTGTCTTTAAAAATAATCCCCGCGCAAAAATCTATTTTGTTCGCCGCCTCAAACTTATCGATAATTTCCAATAAAACGTCCTCCCCCTCTCCGATCACTACTATATCCACGCATTCATACCTGGCCAATGTCTCTGCGTTTGTTTTCGGATAACAGAATTGGCCCCCGAAAACAATAATTTTAGAGCTATTTTTTTTCTTGATCCTTCTTGCGAGTTCCAGCGAAATAATATATGTACTGCTGTATACAGAAAAACCTATAATCTGCGCATCGTTTTCCAGGATCTCATCGACAAATAAATCCATAGCAGCGCTTTTTTCCTTGATAAAGTCCGCTGTAAAATCCGCTTTTGCCCACTGCCCGTCATTTTCAACCTTCCAGATGCCAAGATTGGCTTGGCTGCTCCGCTGAACCCTTATATTCAAATCAAACACGCGCACATCATGATTATGCTTTCTAAGGCTTGCGGAAAGCAAAGCAATTCCGAGGTGAGGCGTCTCCGTCCCCCAGTTTGGACACAATACCAAGCTTACCTTCATCTTTATTTATCCCTCATGGGAAACCTGCTGGACGCCTTTTTTCTTTTTGCGCCCTGAATGCTCATTTGCAACCCATAAAGACGTCCAGCTGTCTTCTTTGCCAGCAAGCATTGCCTTGAAACAAGGGCAGTTCCATTTACCGTCTACATCGCATAGCATAGCTTCATCAAAAATCTTAAAATCTTTTTCGAAAATACTGCCTATCTTCTTAGTAAAAGGGGAACAACATCTCTTCACGTCTCCGTTAGGTAAAATTATCGCATATGTCTGGCCCATACGGCATATTTTATCCTTACCTTTTTCCTCATTCATCCTGAAATCAAGCCATTTTTTATTTACATCATCTTTGTTTTCAGGATCATTGGCAATCCTGCGCAATATTCTGCGCTCATCTTCATTATAATCATTTGGAAAATTCCTTCCTTCGTAAGCGCCCATAAAAGGGGATATGTTAAACGGGATATTGTCATGAGCGAGTATCTCTTTATACCTCTCCATATCTTTCAAAAAAGGCGGGTAACCTACACAGCAGACAGAACAGCCGTATCCATTTTTTAGCAATACACGCAATTTCACCATTAAATTTTCTATTGTAATAAACTCCGGGTGGAAACTTACGTTAAGGCATATGTTCTGATGAGAGAGCTTTTCCATAAACTTATAGATATCGAAACTCAGGTTGGTATTGATGTTTACTACATGCTTTTCTGTTAAAAAAGATACAAGCTTTATGAAATCAGGGTAAATAGACGGTTCTCCGCCCGTAAGCCTTATGGCGCAGCTGTCATAAAGATCATAAATCCTGTCCCATATATCTTTAAATACCGCAAGCTCCACGATCCTGTGCCTTGTCTGTTCAGTGCTACAATTCACTCTTCCGCGGATTATATTGCAATAAGCGCACGTATAATTACAGGAGTAAAGCATATCCCACGTCCAGAAAACACGATAAGGCGGATAAGTGCGTGGATATTTTGGAATTTGAGCGATAATTTCAGGCACGCGTTCTTCTTTGATTATTATAGGCATAGCTCTATCCATAGCCTTCGCCTTAAATCTGTTTAACGCTGTATTTTCCGGCAATCTAATTCCGGCATCAAGAAAGTTCCCTATTGCCTCTTCTGCGCCTGAATCGCTGCGATAAACCACTGCCCCGTCAGCTTGGATAGTAATGTCGCAATCTTCGGCATACAAATAATCTTTGGATAAATTGCTTGGCATCAACAACGATAAAAAAGTTTTGCATCCTGCGCCATCGCAATCCATGACCGCCTTTTCTTCCGCCGTATAGCCATCCGGATAATTGATTCCGTTATATATTCCTGAAAAAGGCTGCATAGAAAAATTTATGTTTTCTTTGCTGAATCTTTCTTTGTATGTTTTGCTTAATTTGATTTGGGGCGGATAAGCCAGGTACAAGACATCGCACTTAAACCCTCTCTTTTTAAGCGATTTTACCCTGGCAATAAAATCATCGCAGCTAATCCAGGAAGGATGAAAGGTTGGGATTATCTTGACCTTTTCAGGATCCCACGCGTCAATAATAGGCGCATCCAGCATTGACAGATTAGTGAAAATCTTTATTGAATGCATCGAAGATACGCGCCTTACCAATTCATTAAAATTCGGATAGCTAAACGGCTCTCCTCCGCTTATTTCTACTTGAGCCTCTCCGTATTTGTCATAAATCTTTTTCCAGAAGCTGTATATCTCATCGCGTAAGGAATAACTATTTTTCTTTTTCGCATGAGCCCATTCGCCGTAAAGCCAACAGTAAGAACAGCGATAATTGCAGCTATGATGAATATCCCAGTAAATCCGAAGGCTGTTTTTTTCGCAAAGTTTTATCTTTTCATCTATTATGCCGGCAAAATTTTTATTTTGGTTCACTTTTAGCGCGTCAATATAATACTGCAGCGCCTTTTTTGCATCGCCCTTCTGAAAACACTCATTGCCTTTTTTCAGAAGATGGTCCACTTCTATGTCGAAATCCATTGAAAGTTTGGCGCCTGCTATCTTTTCCAGCGCGTTCAATCTCTGCCGCCTTATTTCTGGAGTGCTGGTGCCGTCTCTGGCGCGCCATCCGTCCCCGCCTTCAACATCGGAAAACTCTATATCCCATTTTTTACTGTTAATGCTCAACTCTCTTGATAAATAAAGCGGGTTTAGCGTAACCATGTTCACATATTTTAAATTATGTTTAACGAACTGCGCGGTCGCGTTGAATTCTTTTTCGCTTTCTCCAGGAAACCCTATTATTATGTTAAAACTTTCATCCATCCCTGCCTCGCGCGTTTCCCTGATAACCCTGTCGCATAATTCTACGGTAAAATTTTTGCGCATAAGCTTCAAAATAGTGTCACTGCCGCTTTCCACCCCATAGCTCAGCCATTGGCATCCCGCCTCTTTCATCTTTTTTAAAAAGCCTAAGTCCATTTCTTCTCTTACTACAGCTTGTCCGCACCATTTTATCCTCACCCCGCTATCAGCCAGCAGGAAGCAAAATTCTTTTAAGGTATCCATGTCTGCGTTTACCAATGAATCGTTAAAATAGAACCATTCCGTATCAGGGTATTTATCTTTCTGGTATTTTATTTCCTCGAAAACATTTTTCGCGCTCCTGTGGCGGTATCTTTTGAACCTGACCCATTCGGAGCAAAAGACGCATTGATTTATGCACCCCCTGCCTATTAAAACAGGCAGCATCTTTTCGCGGTATTTGTCAGCTTGAAAATCAGAAAAATCCGCGAACGGCAGCAGGTCTATATTTTCAAGAAGCGGTTCATCTCCTCCGTCTATGACGCATCCGCTTTCCTTATCCTTAAATGCGATACCGGCGCATTTATCGAGCCTGCCTGTTGTTTCTATGATGTCTAATATATTGCAAAAACTGTTTTCTCCTTCTCCTGTGCATATGGCATCAATTTCTGGATCGCGCAGGATCTCAAGGCCCCTGTCGCTCCTAAAACAATGCGGCCCGCCTAAAATCACTATCTTTTCAGGATCAGCCTTTTTTATCTTTCTCGCCAGCTTCATTGTAAAGAAATAATTTCTCTGGTTTACGGAAAATCCTATAACAGATGTGTCCAGCTTAAGCAGGTTGTCCGCAAAGTTATCTATAAAATACTCGTATTTGTTAAACATGCCGGCCGCAAAACCTTCATCGGTCCAGCATTTGCCATGCGCCATGCCAAGCCAGCTGTCCTTTTCCATTGTATCGGTTACATGGTTAAAAAGTTTGATGTTTAAATCGTAACAAATAACCTCATGGCCTCTACGCTGCAATACAGCTTTTAGAAGCGCCAGGTTATATGGCGGGCTATCAATACTCCATGAAGGGCACAATACTATAGGAATAACCATATCAGTAACCTCTCAGCAGTTAACTAAATTGTCGTATTCATTGCAAGGGCAATTATCGGATTCGCAGGGCAGCGGATTATCAAAAAGTTTAAAACCCTTATCCAAAATATTGCCTATTGACTTGCCTGATAAAGGGCCGCATCTTACCACATTGCCATCGCCTTGTATGCTGGCATATTTATATCCGGCATTACACAGCTTGCCTCTGGGGCTCTTCGCGTTCAAATGGTACGATAACCTGTCAACATCGCCTAAATAAGGCCGCATCATATCCTTGTCCTCCTGCGTATAAGCCTCAGGATATTTTCTGCCTTCATGTTCTCCCCAAAAAGCCGCCAACGCAAAACCTATTCCCGCGTCCCTGAAAACCTTGCTCAACCTGTCTATCTGTTTCATTTGAGGCGGATAAGCAAGAAAACATACGCCTGACTTAAATCCAGCGTCATTCAATATGCGGGCTTTCCTTATAACCGTCTCCAGATCTATAAAAAAGACATGATAGTTTAAATCCAGATTTACTCTGTCAGGACTTACCTCTTTTACAAAACGCTCAACATCTCCTGATAAATTCGTAGTTATCTTTACTAAATGAACACTGGAAAGCCTTTTAATAAGCTCTATGAAATGAGGATAAATGAACGGCTCCCCTCCCACTATCTCTATTTTAACCTCTCCGTATTTATCATAAATCCTGTTCCAGTGCGCTACCCATTCATCAGGAGAAAGATAAACATTTCGTTTTTTCATATTTGCCCATTCTTTATAAAACCAGCAATAAGGGCACCTGAAATTGCACTTGTAATGAATGTCCCAGCTAAACTTTATCATCTCATTTTTTATCAAAGGTTGTTCTCCTGTACACTACTCTATCGTATCTTCCTTGCCCGTGACGCTGTATTCTGCGCAAGGACAATAATCCACATCGCAAATCAATGGTTTATCATATAGCTTAAAATCTGGATCTGTAAAATTGCCTACCACGAACCTCTCATCCACTTGTCCGCACCTTACCACCTTTCCATCTGGACGCAGCAGCACAGAATCATAACCAGCATTGCAAGGCATGCCTTTTCTGTTTATCCTTGAAAACCAGATGTCTGTCAAGCCGATCAAACTTTTTTCTTCTTCTGTATAGCCATACGGATACTCTTTATTATTATATTTCCCAAAAAAAGCTACAACCTTGAAATTTTCTCCTGTCTCTTCAAACAGCCTGTCTTTAAAATATGTTAATTCGCTCAAAAATGGCGGATACGCAACGAGATTCAGGCATCCCTGGAAATTATAACCGCGGATAAGTTTTGTTTTTTTTATAAAGCCTTCCAATGTATCGAATTCTTTATGAAAAGAAAGCGACAAAGAGACATTTGCCGGGTTCATCCTGCTGACAAACATATCTAAATCAGCGGAAGTATTAGTAGTGATATTCATAGAAATGCCTAACCGCGACAGCCTATCTATGATTTCGATAAAATCAGGGTATATGAGAGGTTCTCCTCCTGTAATAATTAAAAAAATGTCTTTGTATTTGCCGTAAATAGAGCTCCATAGCCTCACCCATTCGCTTACTGAAAGGTAGAGGGTTTTATGTTTATGCTTATCCCACTTATCCGCATAAAAACAATAGGAACAACGATAATTGCAGTCATAAGAAATATTCCATGTCCAGCGTATTCTTTGCGTTCTCATGTTCATACAAGTCAGCGCGAAGCTCGTTTCATTCGCTTCGCTAATCCAAAAGATTGCGGAGTAGCGGAGCGAAGCTCCGCGCAAAAAGGAAATCCCAATACTATAAATTTAAAAATTATCCCCCCATAAGACATTGATGTCCGTATTCTTGCCATTTCCTCTGTGTATAACATGCGACTTAAAATCATTGACACAGGAAGGATTAGCCCTTAAACAGTGCTTAAAGCAAGAGCTGGTGCCGTCAATAAGGGACTTCCTAAGTTTCCGGTAATAAGGCCCGTTCCATATATCCATAAAGCCCTTTCCGCCGGAAAGGATTTCATCGCAGTCTTCGGAAGCGTCACAAGGCAATGCATGGCCTTGTGAATCAAACATTATCTGGCTAAATGGTTCCCGGCATATGCCTGGCTTTGGATAATCAGCTAAGCCAAAGCGCGGAGGCAGGTCTATCTTAACATTTAACCTGCCTGCCAAATCCTCGGCTTCATCAAGCATACTATTGGTCAAACCCTGCTTAAAAAAACAGGAAAGATATTTTTGAGCGGGTATATAGATATAATTATAGTAACAAACCACCTTGTCTGCGCTAAGATCCGCTGCAAAGCGCACAAAATCAGGCAGATTCTCAATATTAAGGG
>Ga0172375_10007380_pt1 | contig 15086 bp, 32 predicted proteins | sample LakKiv1m_FD_114537 | JGI IMG/M metagenome (GOLD analysis project Ga0172375, IMG submission 114537) | Freshwater microbial communities from Kabuno Bay, South-Kivu, Congo - kab_092012_11.1m | ecosystem: Environmental > Aquatic > Freshwater > Lake | place: Democratic Republic of the Congo... | reverse complement strand
TCTGTTGAGTCAGCACTGGCCCAGGCAAATAGGTCATTACAATTGACGAAGATGCCAGTCTTTCTCTGGGCGTCTTCTGGCCAGTCTTTCTTGAACCAATACGAGTTAGTAAACAGAACACCTTCGACTAGAAGTAAGGCTATAGCTTCATCTGGCTCAAAGATCTGTTCTTCCTCTGGTGTGCCTTTCTTGAATGTCCAGTATGGGTTAATATTCACGAGACACCTTCTTGAGTAGCTTTATCATTACAACTTAGCCTATAGTTACAATCCTCATCCATTGGGCAGGTGTGACAATCTGGGTTTAGTACACAGAGAGCACAGGATTCTTCATCTATCTCGAACTCTTTCTTGCCTTGGCATATCACTATAAATCACCCTATGCTTCTTCGTATTAGCTTTTGTTAGACCCTTCCACTTTTTAAGCGCGTGCTTTAGTGCCTCCTTTTTAAATTCCATTAGATTCGTTTGGTTCATTTTGTTGCTCATTTTTCTTCTTTCGACCGCCTCTTGCCCCATAATATCGGGCAGAGTAGCAAGTAAGAATCTTCATAATATCTTCAGCTAACTCCTCTTCGTATTCGTATTTCTTTTCTTTAATTTCTACTACTTCAACAATAATCTCTAAATTTCTAAAAATTGAGTCCAAGTATTCATATCCAAATCTTGCCAGCCTATCTTTATATTCAATTAAAACCCGTTCAACTTTTCCCTCAAAACACATCTTAATCAGTTTATGTATGCCTTTGCGTTTCTCGTTTATTCCGCTTGCTATTTCGTCTATCATCAAATACTTGTATCCCTTTTCTTCTGCGTGTTTTCTCAATCTATCTTTTTGCCTTTCAAGGTTTTCTTTTTGTTTTGCTGTAGAACATCGGGCATAGATTACCGTTAGGCGTTCTTGCTTTTCTTTCTTGACTCCCATATAAGCGTCAAGGTCATCTTCCCTGAATCTTCTGTGTTCGCCGCTTGTTTTGAAAGAATTTAGTTTGCCGTTGTTCGCCAGTGTCTTTAACGAATTTATGCTTATACCGAGATATTTACTCGCTTCTGTTATTTTGTAAATTTTCATAGGGTTATATCGCTTTCTACTTCATTTCCCCAGACATCCCATCCTTCTGTTTTTTGTCTGGCAAATAATTCAATTTTTGTCCTATCTTCTCCCATTAAATCAGTAATGAATTTTCTAACTTCAAATGGTTTTTGACTATGTCTCGTTCTCAACGCCTCAAAAGTTTGTTTTATATTTTTTACTTTTCTTTGTGGATGTCCTTTTGTTCCTAACAAACACAATTCCATACCGCCCATTGTCCATCTACCCATATTATGAATCTGTTTTCCGTTTATAGTTTTTTTAATCCAGCAAAATGCAACAGTTTTATACTTAAATCCCCACGCTTTCATTGTTTCTAATGCTTCGGGTAGTAAAGGATTGGTCGCCCACATAAAGAGAACACAATCTTTTTCGGCTAAATTATTTATTGGCAATTTCAAAATATCTTTATTATTCATTACGGGATAACGCACAGAAGCCCCGAAAAACGCAGTCCCTCCTGATTTTTGGGTATCATTATAACTCCAAGGAGGGTCAACATAAATTATTTGATATTTCTTCATACCTATTTATCCAAATAATACTTATTATATCCCATAGCACCGTAAGCGTAGATATACCGCCTTTTTTCAAACATATATTTCTTACAGAGTTCGCAAATCTCAATATCAACCGTATCAAGATATGGCTCACATTTTGATTTCCCATCTTCTTGGTCGTGGTCAAAAATGACAGCAATTTTAATTGTTTCAACTTTGCCTTCGTGAGTCGCCGCCTCAATATCACATTTTTTAATTTCTTGTTTCATATTTTTTATCTTTTAATTTATTAACAACTTCCTTAGCACCAACTCTCCTACTTTTGACCGCCAGTAAATCCTGTTCCACCGTATCCATAATCTTCTGTAATTCCTTTATGGATATGACCCTTTTTAAGGGCTCAAAGAAGTAAACTTTTTCGCCTTCAACTTCATAATACTCTTTTGTTATTTTTGTTATCTTCATATCAATTATAGGTTATTTAATAATAAAAAGCAAGTGTTTTTAACCGATTTCTGTGGATATTGTAGGGTTTTTGTAAGCAGTTGCTACCTCCTTATTGGTTTTTGGGGCAGAAGCCTCCGCGGGGTAATACTCTTCTTTCCAGCTTTTGATACTCATCGTTTTCTCCTTTTCCGTCAAACACAAGTGGCCACTAATCATTGCAGTCCCTCCGGGCGCTGCGGGTGCCGACAGTGGCGCAGCTTTTTGAGCGCATCGGCTGCTTCACATAGTTGTTGGTAATCACTAGTGTCTACTTCAATATTATAGTCGGTCATCGTTTCCACCAACGCCGGACAAAGTAAATGCCTTCCGGCGTGCATCCTGTATTATAATGGCGTTCAATATTGCACTGTGATTCAGCGGGCTTTATTTCATGCCCATCTACAAGCTTGTTAGGATTAGGAACTGGCCTATAGCAGAGGCCCCGTCTACACCACTTACAATCGGCGCAGGCAACAAAGTCTCTCACCAGCACACCAGCACGTTTATTGAGGCATCTTCTACCAAGTTAAAAATGTCCATGATAATGGGCTCTAGCTTCTCTACAACTTCCTTGCCATACTGTTCTTCTACTGTAGCCCATTCATTTTCTTCTGGGAACCACCATAGGAATATGGTTCCATTAGAAACTTGTCCATACCAAAAGCAGTCTAGAAATAGCATCCAGAGATCTACCTTCTGGTTATTTAAAGACCAGTCTCGAAAGTCTGGGATACCTAGCTTCTCTTTTACATACTGCTCTATATCCTTAAAGTCTAAGTAGTCTAGTTTCTTTAGTTGCATATTATGAATCAAAGCCGAATACCATTCGGACTTCTCCATGTAGTTCTTTTAGACGTCGTATCTCATCAAAGAAGTAGCCTAGTTCGTCATTTAGATCGGATAGCCATGATACCTGCACATGGGTACATCCTTCTGGGCCATTTTGCGCGTGGTACTCTGCTTCTGTTACGGTCAATACTCCTTTACCAACTATCCCACCACTATATGTAGTAGGCTCTGTTCTATCCCACACTTCATATTGATCTCGAGTAATCACTCCGTAATGGGTTACGGTCTCATTATGATACGCTAGCATCTCATCAGCCGTTAGCCAAGAGAAGCTATGGTCTCCCATCCACACGTTTAGGAGGTCTTCTTGATCTTCTGGGGGATGTTCTCTTATCCACCATTGTTTCCACGGGCGTAGGCATTCTACACTAACTACTACATGACAATTATCTTGAACCGGAAAATCCGCTGGCAAGCCTCGTGGATTACTAATAGGGGTTACTTGATCCCCATACAAAGACCCAGCAAAGCCCGTTCCATTTCGAACCCCAGCTAATACCGCGAACAACTGGTAGTGTCTATCCTGATTATAGTCACTAGAGATATCTTCCCAGACACCATTTCGTTTAGCTTGAAAGATCGCATGAATATCGCATCCCATAATTAACCCCATGTCCTGTGTTTTTCTGAAACCCATTCCTGACCATCATACTCTTCTATCTCCCAATCTACTCCGTCAGGAATCTCTACTACCTTTAGTTCTGCAAATTTGCCATTTGCTTTCTTGCCCATCGTTTCTACTATCTCAACAAGAAATGGATCATCACGAGACACGCTACGAGAATACCAATCCTTATCTGTAATCTTAGCGTTTTTTCTTAGTCGCTTTTCAGCCTTCTCTGACAAACTAAAGCCACCAAAACACTTATTGATCACAATTTTCATGAACGCCGCCTCATACGTCTGCTAGCTACTTCTTTAAGAACAGCAAGCTTAACCTCATCAAAGTTCAAATCTTCTTTATATGACCACCGCTTAGACTCTATCCAAATTGAATGTTGAGCTTGGTCTACTGCCGTTGACTGAAACATTCCCATTTCAATATCTGGGTATGCATCGTTATAGGTAAGTATCTGCAAAGATCGATTTACCCAAAGTTTTATTAGTGCGTCGTTAGTCATGTTAATCTCTCCAATGTGGTGGAGCTGATAGTCGTAGTCTCAGATTCACAATCCACTACATCCATAAGTTCATCCCAGTATTTCTTGGTGATCATCACAACATCAAATTCACTATGAGTTGATATAGCTCGATACCAAACAGGATTTGAATTTCTATTATGAACGTCAAATGCCATTCGACCAAGTCTCATTTTAGCATCATCTTCGAAACGCTGTGAATCACTCACTTAATACTCCCAGACTCGGCAGCCAACTTTTCAAAGATTTCGTTTACAGATATCATATTATCTCAAGTTTTGGGCAATAGGGGGCGAGTAGCTTGAACAACTCTTCATCAGCCGACGAAAAATTCATGGGAATAGAAATTGGCTCAACAACAAAGTTGCCCTTATCGTCTCTCTTGCCTTCATATCCAAGATCTTCCATGGCAGCAGAAATTCCTTTCCATCCACCTTTTGGACGAGCCCATTCGAACAATCCAGACTTGTTCATCAGTTGAACAACATCGTTCGTATGCTTTACAGGAATCGTAAAATTCACAATATTCATCGTTATGTTGTAACCCATATCATCTACTCCTCTTCTTGTTTTGCTTCAGAACTTGAACCCAACGCTTCACAGAACCACCAACATTTCGAGAAAGTCGAGTGGCCTCTTGAACAACTTGACTACGCTTCTTGATTTTAGATTTTCGGTTCTTCATTGTACATTAATCTAGCCTCCGTACAACATAAGACCAATCAGTTAAATTGAAAAGACGGTTTGCTGTTGTCTGTGCTGTCTTCTTAAACCAAAACGTACCTACTAATACTGGGTTGCATCGAGGTTCCATTCTATATACACCCCATTGTTTCTTAAACGGATTTCTCATTCTTGTCTTCTCCTTGATATAATTGAGGGGCTAACTTAAATAGTTCATTACAGACCTCTGAACAAAGAATATACCCAATAATAGGATGACTGGTTGTCGATAGTGTAACGATCTGGTTACAAACCCTACATGGTACCATAAGAATCATCGTATTCACTGCCCCCGCTTTCCCAGTGGTGGTAAAAACATACCCGTTAGGAGTAGTGTTCATAGACTGACCCGGATCGAGTATTATTGTGTTAGTCGTGATAGTTCTCGTTGTAGATACCATCTAGCCTTTTTTAGATCCATTAAACGTGTTGTCTGTGTTCCGTCTTTAGGAAAACGTAGTACATACTTCAATACATTACCAAGATTGAATGAGTCTGGTACAAACGCTTCTATTACATCAATAACCTCTATTGAGGTTTTGTTATAATGTTTCGGATGATCTACCTCTTCTTTCTTCGGTGGGGGAGATTTAGTTATCATTCGAAAGGCACCTCTATTAGTTTTGCTAAAACTACGTCATAACCTAGTGCTCGTACTTGCGCACGCAAATCACCCATGTCTATATCACCTGGATCAGGCATCTTTCCATATAGCAACTCGAATGCTCCCTCCCAACACATATATAGACTAACACTGGCAGTACGCGCTATTAACACGTCACCAGGGCCTTTCACTACATACAATTCATTAGGTTCGGTCATACATCCCTCGCATCACGAAGTCCTAGATAAATAGGAAATCTAGGTTGTCCCGGCGCCGCCTGATACTTGAACTTTACCAACTTGCCTGTGAGTTTATTACGGATCCCCCATAAGCGTTTTGATTCAGCCTCATCCAATCCCGACCCTATAGAAAATACCATACCTTTATAGTTAACCTGGAGTGAGCCAATGGTGGCTATAGCCACCATTCCCGCTTTCTTGGAATTACGTTTATGATGCCCCAGGCTATCTAGTTCTTTCGGATTAGTATTGGTATACTCATAATCCCATCCTACTATTTCAGCTTCAGCATCAACAAATCGCTTGTACTTCAGAAGGCCACCTTCCTTTACTGTAGAGCGTCCTTCTTTATACTCTCCATAAGGATCTCGCATAATGATCCCTTCCCAGCCCTTCTTAACCAAATCCTCTTCATACTTCTTTAAGTCTTCTAAAGTAGAAGCTAACTCTGGTTTAACATTTACTAACTGGTTTAGTGTTCGATACATATAACCCATCTCGGGGGTTCCAAAGTAATCAAATACATAGAACTTCAGACCTACTATAGGTTTATTATGAGACATAACAATACTAGTAGTATTTCTAAAGCACATAGGATCAGTAGGTTCTCCTACCAGGAGTTCTCCATCACAAAACTCCAGATGGCCGAAAGCCTTTTGTATGTTCTTATTAGGGATAGGTTTTAACGTTCGTGATAAAACCCTACCACCCTGAACTAAAGCACGTACCCCATCGAACTTGGGGGTTACCATTACAGGTAACTTTACTTGGCTCAAGTCGTTTACTGTCGCTGCGAGATTGGGTTTCAATGTTTACTCCGCTTCAGTCAAGATACATTTAACAACAGAATAGCCAGCTTTTCGCATAGCCTTAATCTGTTCCTTTTCTGGGGCGGCTAGATCCATAGGAACCTTATCACAAAGAAGGTCAGTTGCTACATACCAAACCTCACGTCTAGTCGTACTTGCTGTATTCTCAAACAACTTTATAGTTCCGCGTTGCGGACCCTTTAGTGCAAATAGTGCCATGTTAGTTCTCCTTATTTAGTTCTTCACTAATAAACGTTAAGACTGCTTCAGTATTGAAGAAGATATAATCCTCATCAACATAACCCTCTTGGTCAAATTGCCCCTGTTCAACATTGACTACATAACCATTCTCTACTTTCCTAACTGAAAGGGATCTCATCCTACTTGTACCTCCGTTAATAGTTCTTCTACATAGGTTAAGACATCTTCTCGAGAGATGAAGATTTTATCTGTCTCTTTCTTATAGTTATCAACATATGTTTTTACACGATAACCATTCTTTACAACTTGAATAGCAATTTCAGTAGTCATGTCTTACTCCTTAGATTGGTGCCTTGGCTGTTTTTTGGGTCTTAGATTGTTCCGCTACTCGTTTGAGTTCTCGAACAATAACAGCATCAAGATGATCATACACTTCAGCGGCTACCCGCGTAAAATTTGCATTAGTATCTTGAGCCATTTGAAGCAATTCTAGCTTCACTGCTTTCTTATTCACGTACATGATTTATCACTCCTTTCTCGTTTGGTTTCATCCACTTTCGTTTACGGACTATTTTGAACTTCTCTTCCAGCGCCTGCCGTAGGTCGATATGGTTGGCCCAGGCGTGGTGGATCACTAAAATCAGTATATCAGCCAGTTCGTACCTGTCAAGCGGTTCCTTCGCCAATTCTTCAACCTCCTCCCGCAGGTGCTCGACGCGCCCCGCGTTGGTCGCGTCCTGCCCAAACGTGTCCTCGGCCCACAGCGTGATCTCTAAATATAATTGATCTAATGTTTTCATCCTAAGAAATCCGTAATAAATACTTGGTCTTTTAAAAGATGGACTACTTTATACGGCCCTCTTACTGTAGTAGTAAATTCGGATGCTGCTCGTAGTGCTGTTAATACTCGAGTTTCATCCCGCTCTTGAGATGTATACATAGAACCTAAAGCTACTCTAAAACCCGAACCGGTTGAAGCGTAACTATATCGTAGTTCATATACACAATAATCAGTTCCTATCGTATATAAATGATTCTTCCACGCTACTATAAACTCACAACCACTATCGTCTCTATTGTCTTTCCTAGCAGCCGCATTGTTATCGTACATAGTTTTCCTGAAAGCGTCTGCTACATTTTCAATATAATGAAAGGGGTCAGCTACTTCATCTATATTAATTTTAGCCATTAAATTTAGACCCCTAACTGTTCCACATCCGCCAATAACTAACTTATTATCAAACACTTTGATTTTTGAACCGGCTAATTTAAATCCAGTATGAGTATCTCCTACAAAGGAATCACATCCCATATAGAGATTATCTGGATCAGCTCTATATCCTGCTATACACGTCATTAGGGCACCATTCCTTTTTTTAGATCCTCAATCGTCTCTCTAAAAATCTTTGCATTAATATGATCACTCTTGGCTTCTGCTGCATTTAATGCAGCAATAAGAATAGCTAATTGCATATTCATTAAATCTAATGTCTTCTTTTCTAGAATCCGACAACGATCTATCAGAAGTCTTAAACCAGCTACGAATTGATCTGCGTTAGCGCCGATATATTTATAGTCCTTCTCCAGGGTTGTGTAATACTGAGAAGGGGACTGTGTTTTAAGCATAGCTGTGTGTCTTTCCCGTAACATTCTAGTGTTCTCATAAAGTTTTAATTCATTAAGAATATCATCGTATTCTGTCATTTAGTCTCTCCTTATAAATACTGATTAATTTAGCTGCTACCTGGGGTACGATTGAGTTTCCATATCCATGTAATCTTACACGCCGGGCTTCGGAACTTTCGTTTGCCGCGTCGAAGAGATTGCCGCCATACACCATTCCTTTGGATAACCCTGTAACCAACGGCTTAATGCCGGATTTAATTGGCCTTTTCTTTCCGTCTGTGCAAGAGATCCATTCTGGGTTTGCCCAGATAGTCTTGCAGCATCGGTTAGTGTTGTTCCGGCGTGGTGTTTCTTTGTTGTCGGATAGTTTCTTGCTCCACTTGACGCTTGATCTTTCGCTGTTGGTGTCGGCCATCCTGCTAATTCCGCTGTCAGCGGTAGTGTTGATATAAAGCCGCCCTTTATTCTGGCTTTCTTTCCCGGTACCCCTTTCCAATCGCGAGCAGAGGGTGTCGGCCACAAACCACAATCGTTGTCTTCTATGTGGCGCACCGACACTTGCTGCTGGCAATACCGGCGCCCCGCAGGCGTAGTCGATTTCTTCCAAGTCAGAGAATACAAGATCGAGCCATCCGTGGCTAATTCCTGCTCTAACCTGCTCTCCAAAAATAATTGGAGGTCTTTGCTTTTCAATGAGCCGATACCAATCGGGCCAGAGGTGTCTTTTGTCTTTTATACCGTCACCTTTTCCGGCATAACTAAAGGGCTGGCAGGGACAACTTCCGGTCCAGACTTCTTGGTCTTCCGGCCAGTTGGCGAGTTTAAGGGCATAGGCCCAACCGCCGATTCCAGCGAAGAAGTGTGCTTGCGTATAGCCATTTAAATCCTCCGGTGCAACATCTAGTATACTACGATCATCTACATCTCCAGCAGGAAGTACCTTTTGTTTAATCAGTTCTTTTAGCCAAAGGACTATCTCTGGATCATTTTTCATTATAATAAACTTTCATGTTTTGACGATACCCCAACCTTATGTATCGCGATCCCACCCACCACCGAGTTATTTACTCCAAAACAGGAACGTGCTGAACAGGAACAACTCGCCACCCTTGACGATATAGTTGCTTCCAACGTAGGTCTCGACCGTCAACCTCACTAGTACGCGCCTTAGTTCCTGCAAACTTCTTGGATGCAAAGGTAACTGCATCTGCGCGCGTATTGAAGAAATTCTTCACTAGAAGACCTTCCGGTGAAACTAGCCCTACACTTGGGCTCTCTACAAACAGTGTCTTAGTCATATCATACCTCTTTCGTTTTGTTTATTCCCGTTTCCGGGTTCTTTCGTGCTATAGGGCACGAAACCTCTACCGTCACACACATGACAGCATAAATCAGTGGCGTAAGAACATTCTAGATCTGTGATACATCGCGGGCATCTCATATAAGCTTGAGCTAAACTCTTACGCAAAGAAAGCAATTCTTCCATACAATCCCGACAGTTACCAGTTGTTTTATGTTCACAATACCCGTCCATATTACACGGGCCTTGTAGATATTTTAAGATGCTTAAAGCCTGATCCGTGACAATCAGGGCATTCGTTATCAGCCCCTTTACAAGCACATTTAACATATAATTTCCTACCATCCAATAAATCTAAAAGCATTATTGCAATTCCTTTTTCAAACTGAGAAAGATCAAAAACGGTGTAATTGTTATTGGCCATAAACTTCCCATTAGAAATATTATTATAGATATTTTGACTGCTTCAGAAAGTGTTGTAATTGTTGCAACGTCGTTCCAATATGTTACTAGGAACGTACAAAATAAAGCCCCAAGAGCAACATAAGTATAATACCACTCAATAGCCATACACGTTTTTTCTCCACAACCGTTATAGTTACGGCTTCATCGAACTTTTGTTCATTTTCTAATTGACATGGTACTGAACAGAAGAACTTAATATAGTCGTCATCTATGACGAATACCATACAGGGGGCTTGTCCACAAACTATACATTTAGGTTCTACGTTCTTTTTCAATGTTAACTCCAATGTAGGGAATGGTATCTTACCTGTCTCTTCCATTGTATACAAATTAGAGGTTCTTTTCAAGTGCGTTGTATACAATTTCCAATCAAATCCGCCATATCGTAATATATTAAGAAATCGGTACACGATACCAATTAACCTCCTCGAGGGCTTTCACTACAATTGGTGCTATAGACTTAAAGTGATACTTTAATACTTTAGCGTATTCTCTAATTTCGTATTGTGCTCCATCTGCGTCTCGCAATTTTATAAAGTTGGCCAACGAACGGGCATTAACCTTCCAATAAAAAGCTGTATAGAGGTTAACAGGTAGAACCATTCGGGCCATTTCCCTAGATGCTCCCATATTTAGCAAACTATGGTAAGTATTAACAGTATGAGTAATACAACGTTTAAAATTAATATTACATTCTCTACTAACTACATCATCTAATTTCTCTAGACTAGCTTGTTTATTTTTTGAGTCTTGCCCCCGCCATTCGGCGGGCATATAGAACTCCGGACTAGCCTCACTATATCGTAAGGATTGCTCATTATAACTACCCATTCGGTGACGAAATAATTGACGGGCTACAAAGATAGGACATTTTATTTCAAATGTAAAATCAATCATTTCCAATGGAGATGAATGCTCGTGTTTAATAAGATACTCAATTAGTTTGAGATCATCTCTTACCTGTTTAGTACCTTTTTGGTAAGAAACCCTAGCAGCTTGAACTACTCGAGTATCATCACCATAAGAATCAACTAATTTAACGTAACCATGATCAAGAACTTTAGTCATTACAGTTGCTCCATAATATTTACTAAAACATTTAGAGTACTATTTTGATATGTAATTAAATTACTTAGGGTACTATAATAAACAGTACCTGTTAATTTCAACCTTAACTCTAACATTTGATCCCGAATGGCTGCTTCGTCGTTTGTAATATCAAGAAGAAAATCATATAAACCCAGATTAGGGAAATTCATGTATTGAGATTCCATTGGAGATTTCGTAGTTCTAAGAACCATCTGGGTCATCAGAGTCCACGCTGTTGCATATTTGGGTAATACCACTTCTAAAGAGGCTGCGTGCTGCTCCTCCACCTCCAAGGCTCCGTAATAAATAAGCCAGTGGATATTTTCATCCATACGAACGAGTAGTTGTTCTAAATCAAAAACTGCCATAGATTGTTCTTCTGTTAGGTTCATATTAACTCCTGTGTTATACTATACATATGAAGCAATACCGATGCAACTCATGTAAACGAGAGACACTTACTAAGGATGATTTCTATTTCCGAAAAGGAAAACGTGTAACTCCTTGTAAAGCCTGTAAACAAGTTTACCAAAAAAACTGGAATACTGCCCATCCCGAGTACCACCGTCTATGGACATCTGAACATAAGTCTAACATAGTTGAGATTAACAGCAAGCATTATTTGAAGCGAACCTATCCAAAAATGAGGCAGTTATATGCTAGGGGTTTTAATTCGGCAGTAAACCGGAGGGGTCGAGCCGCTCAAGCATCTTCTCATAAGACATCAACAGAACAGACTCTGGATCAATCAATAGTTGACCAATTACTAGTGGTGTTAAATTAACACCTATAATTGCCATAACTTGTGGAGCAATCCCCCGATCACGAAGACTAACTAAATATTTACTAACGAAGATACCTGCTATCTCTGCTGCTTTGTAAAATTTCTCTTTATCTTCTTTATCCTCCATTGGATTAAACATTAAGCTATTTCCTGATGAAGACGACATTTTGGAATATCAACTTGTGTTAAGTTATGTCTAAACATAGAAATATAATTTTCCCAAGAGTAATGATTTCGTTTAAGACTAGTTGCAGTTAAACATCCCACTTCAGTTATATTACCATCGAACATGATTATACCACAAATAGGTTTTAGTAAAACAATATGCTCTATAATTGGATCTATTTCAATTTTAACACAATTAAAATTATGTGTAAAACAGGGCTTAAGTTTAAAACAATGTTCTGGGTTGACAGTTAAATACAAATCTAAGGGAATACGATCACGCATCCGAAACGATAGTCCTGGATATTGTCGATATCGACGGTATTTTGCCAAAGCATAATGACCAGTAATGCCTCCTTGGTATACCCCCGGAGGTAGGGTATTATTCTTAATACCACTTAATTCATTATAGAGTAGACATTGTGGACACTTATAAGGAATTGACAAACTTGATTACCTCTTCCTTTGAGATGTATTCTCGTGTTAATTTATAAATTAAGATAATCCGCCAATAGGGTTCAAAGTAATTACCTATTGGAGGTGGTTCAGGCATCGACGCCTCTACTTCATTTGTTTCCATTTTTTTACAGACTGGTTCCTTCGACCAACTCGGACACCCCTACATAAATTAGTAGTTAAAGCCCTGGAGGGTGCCTCCGTGTAGTGCTCGCCCATGTAAGTAGTGTACCACGGGGGTGGAGGCTGTCAAGCCCACAGTTTCAACAAAATCAACCCCATAATTAAAATAAAGCGTAGTTCATATGTTATACTAACTTTTATGGGACGACGAAGAAAGCTACCAGAGAAACTCCTACCTCCAGAAACAATTGAGCAGGATAAGAATTCTTATATAGAAACCGATCTATTAGAAAAACAACTAGATACGTTTGGAACTGACATAGTCAATATGATGACGTATGGGGCTATGCCTGAGTTAATAACCCTATCTTGGGAAATGTTTGAGCGTTTTAAACGTGGGGAGATAAAAGAACTTGAGGGTAGTGATAAAGAACTAGAAGAATTCTTCTTGTTTAAGAAAAAAGATTTAGTGGTAAAATTAATGGGGTTTGTAGAATTATGTTCTAATGCTCTTTTAAATAGTGAAAAAATTAATGCCGCTAGTTTAAAAGACATAACGCAATCTCTTAAAGTAAGTTTAGATATGATCAATACTTTAAGTGGTGCAAGTATCTCTAAAAAAGTTGAACACACACATACCTATAAAATTGAACACGTACATGAAGTCGATGAAAAGATTAGAAAAGCTAAAGAAGAACTAGATGCTATTGAAGCGGAGTTTACAGATGCAGAAACAGATGACTTCGATCTCTAATGTAATAACCCAAACTGGACCTATTAAATTAGATAATTATAAAGTAGATAAATCTATCTTATCATTTTCTATACCATCGAAAACTATACAATGGAATACTTTTCTAGGGTATAAAAAAGAGTCTATAGATAATTTTATCCATATTCGTACAGAACATGGTTTAGATATCCTTTGTCCAGAACGCTACCAAATTTTAACCAGCCAGGGCTTAAAGAATGTAAAAGATCTTCAATTAGGGGATCTTACCTATGTCCCCCTAGGATGGCACCCAAATAGTCAAGAAGTATCAGGTACCTATGGCTACGGGGTTTTTTTCAATCCAACTAAACGACCTACACAAATGCATAATATATTATTAGATGAATTTCTTGGGTTCTGTTCTGAATTTGAAGTAGACTTAAACCATACGAAGTTCCAACAAGACCGAACTATTCCACATATTCAGTTTAACGTAAATCCGTTCGAATTGAATAAAGCCAACCTGGGCAAGTTCCTTGGGGGAGTATTCGATACTTGGGGAACTTTTAATACAAGTTTAAAATGCTATGAAATAGTGTTTGAAGAACGTGAGTTTTTAGAGACGATACAATTACTTCTATTGAGTTTAGGGGTTGTGTCTAAAATTGTGCGGAGAATAACCGATACGACTAAACTTTATTCTCTAATTGTTTCTAAATACTATATGTATAAAATTAATACACTTCTTAAAGGTGCTTTAATAGAAAAACATAAATACATCCCAGAACGAGTAATGCCACAAAATTATACAACTAGTTCGGTTATTTATTGTGAAGAGGTATCTGTTCGTTATACAATACCTTGTTTAAAGAGTGAGTTATTTGTATTAAATGGAATAGTAGTTTGTGAGCCTTAATCTAACTAAAAAGAAAGCAGCCCTTGAAAATATAGAAGCCCTTTTAGAACATCGTAAGTTACTAAAAGCACGTTCTAATTTTAAGGATTTTTGTGAGTATGTAATTAAAGATGAAGAGGCTAATGCTAAAATAAAATTAGCGGAAGTACAACTCTCTTGGATTAATCATATAGCTTTTTGTAAACAAAATAAATTACACGCATTAATTTTAGCCCCTATGGGACACGGAAAAACCCAGATAGTTTCCGTAGCTTTACCTTTATATCTTTTAGGCAAGAATCTTAATGCACGTATTAAACTGGTGTGTCTATCTGATGATAGTGCTAAAGAACGTTTAGGATCAATTCGAGCTTATATCAATGATGATACAGATTATCAAAAGGTCTTTCCGAAAGTACAACGAGATAAAGGTGCTGAATGGTCGAAACATAACCTGAGCATCTGTCGTGATACCTATGCAAAAGATCCCTCTTTATCAGTAAAAGGTATAACCGCAGGAGGTATCGGGGGTCGAGCAGATTTTTTGCTTGTAGACGATATCTTTGATTACCGTGCCGCGGTTACGCAACCAGCCACTCGAGAGCAGTACGTCTCAACATATAACTTGGTTTGGTTGACTCGTTTAGTTCCTGGGGGCTTGGCAGTTGTTATTTGTACGCGCTGGCATGAACGTGACTTAGCGGGGGAGATCCTCAGTAATCCACAGATGAAGAATCAATATGGCATCTTAATTCAAGCTATTAAAGAAGATTTTACTGGAATTGAAGTCAGAGCGATAGTTCCAGATCATCTAAAGGAAGAGTATATA
>Ga0172375_10007379_pt1 | contig 15088 bp, 13 predicted proteins | sample LakKiv1m_FD_114537 | JGI IMG/M metagenome (GOLD analysis project Ga0172375, IMG submission 114537) | Freshwater microbial communities from Kabuno Bay, South-Kivu, Congo - kab_092012_11.1m | ecosystem: Environmental > Aquatic > Freshwater > Lake | place: Democratic Republic of the Congo... | reverse complement strand
GTTTAACAGGATCATTAATAAGGTCGGCATGTTCCCCTACCGTATAGGCCCCTTCCATAGTTTTGTTATCCGCAATGCCAAAGTCAAACAAAGTCGGGATCAGTTTGACGTTAAATATTACGGCCGCATCCAACAGAGCCCTCATGTCTTCAAATACCTTGTCGGAAAAGCTGACAGGATCGCCATTTGAATCAAAGGTGATGCCAGATCTGAGATCGCAGAACAAAAATATCCTTACGCAATCCCCTTTAAAAGAATCTAATTGGGTGTAAAGACCGGCCTTATTCTGCGAAAACCCGTTAGCCGACCCAATGTCGTATCCGTAATTTACCCAAGGCATATTTACGCCTTTAACAAAGTCCGTATCGGGTTCTCGTTTTTCTGTCAACTGGCCGGACGCGTTAAAAATCTCAATAGTACCGTCTTCATTTGTTTTCTCTTTACCCTGAAAAATACCGACACTGTTGTAATTCCAATTTGTGAATGAATCTTCAGTAACAAGCGTATTGATAACATAGACACCGTTTTTATTATAAAATGTCGCGGTCTCGTTTTTATCGCTTCTTCCCACGGCCATACCGTTAGACAAATATTCTACATCTTTATAATATTCGATCTTCTCGTTCTCTGGCACATCACCATAGTCATACGTCACCTTAATAAGATCTCCGCTGCTATTGTATTCCTTGCATAAAATATCGCCTGTTTCATCCGGATGGATATCCGTGAAGTGTTCATAATGTTTTGTTACACCGTCTTCCCAATATTCACTTGTCTGGACCAAAGTATCATTTGCGGCGTAATATCTCTGCAAATAACATTCTCCAGATGTTTCCCAATATTCGAAAGTCTGATAATCGCCGCTTGCTGTTTTGGCCCTGTCCACCCTCCCGTAACCCTGGCCATTCCAATCTTCGTCGAGATATGAATAATAGACCATCCCACTACTGTCCTGAGTTGAAAGATATTTGCACATGATCCTGTTTGCGGCGTTGTTATAGTAATAGGAACTCGACACAACCGTTCCAAAAAAATCAGAATAGGCAGCATCATAGGCAACGCGAGTGCTGGCATTATCTACATAAACGTAACTATAGGACAATATCCCGTCCGCCTCGGTCTTACGCGCGCAAGCCGAAACACGCCCATATCCCTGACCATCCCAGTTCTCGTTTAAATAATTATAATAGATGTTTCCAGTAGCGTCAGGAGAAGCAAGCGATTTGGATTCCATTCGGCCGGAGGGATCGTTGAAATAAGAGGTCGTTATGCCTGTCTTGGGGTCCAGGATCGACTGCACCCTGCCATTGGCGTCATTAAAATATAAGTATGTCTTTACCGACAAATTCCAGTTGGCATCGGAATACGACTTTTTCGTCTGTACCCTGCCAGTAGGATCTGTGTAATAAGTATATGCAAATGACAATTCACTATTTAAAGCGGTCGCACGCCTGGACTGGTCCACCCTGCCGTATCCTTGGCTATTCCAGTTTTCGTTCAGATAGTGATAATAAATAATACCATTAGCATCAGCTGATTTCAGAGTCTTCGACTCCATCATACCAAAAGCATCGTTAAAGTATGTAGTCGTAGTTCCGGTCGAGTTCTCAAGGACCGATCGAACCCTGCTATTTAAGTCATTATAAAAGGTGTACGTTTTTACAAGCGATGTCCAACTTGAGCCGGAATATGACTTTTGGGCCTGAACCCTTCCTGTTGCATCGGCATAATAAGTATAAGTAAATGACAACTCTCCGTTCAATGCTGTTTTACGCCTAGCTTTCTCGATCCTGCCGTATCCCTGCCCTGACCAGTTTTCGTCCAGATATTTATAATAGATCATCCCCTGACTATCTTCAGTAACCAACGTTTTACTCTGTGCGCGATTCGTCGCGTTATTATAATAGGTATACGTAGCCACCAGAGTTGTCCATGCAACACCGGAGTACGCCTTCACTGTCTGATAGCGCGCAGTCCTTGTATAATAGGTATAAGAGTAGGACATTTCTCCATTTAATGCCGTTTGTCGCTTAGACTTATCTATCCTGCCGAAACCCTGTTTATTCCAGTTCTCATCAAGAAAATGGTAATAGATCATACCCTGACTATCCGGAGTTTTTAATGTCATAGAAGATCTTCGCCCGCTTGAGTAATAAGTAAATGTGGCGCCTGCTTTCGCAAAGGCCGCTAGTTGCTGAGCAGTAAACTGATCCGTGTCAACCTGAACGGTTGAACCGCTACCTCCGATGACTCCTTTAAGCGGCAGAGTATTCGTGTTTTGCGCAGCGGCCAAGCTATTTGTAGGTTTGGAAGCCAAAGCCGGATTAAAATTAGCGATGGATTGCTGAGTAGCGATAACATTTTTTTGCGCCGCATTAGCCGCATTCACATAGGACGGAGCGAAAAGATTACTCTGCAGAATATCCTGCCTCTCCAAAACAGCGCTAGTACTATAATCCCCTGCCCACGCTATCTGCTCCCAGAAAAATACTACAGCGGTCAGAACACATACGGCTTTAAATATTTTCGTCTTTAATATCTTCATGATCACTTCTCCTTTTTGGGTTACATGGGGCGAGGAGACCTCGCCCCTACATTTCCTTTTCGTCAAATTGAATTTGATTTTTTATCAAATTTTATACCCTTAAAAATGCACCTTCACCCGTTGCTATAGGAGGCAACGGTGCGCCTTTTTCTAAGGCGCCGAGGGCGCACGTAATTTAAGGACTTAAATAATTATTTAAAAGAACTCGTCTTACCTACCCTAGACTATACCTGATACGGGATATTTTGTGGTAACAGGAACGTAACAGGAATGTATTTTTTATGCAGGATTGGACACTATCTTCATGAACTCGTCGACGACCACAGGGTCGAACGATACGCCCGACTCCTGATTTATTATCTTCAGGGCCTCTTCTTTCGGATACGCTTTTCGGTATGGCCTGTCCGATATCAACGCCTCGTAAGTATCCGCCACGGCGATGATGCGCGCGCCAAGCGGGATCTTCTCGCCTTTCAGATGGAAAGGATATCCTGTCCCGTTCCACTTTTCGTGATGGTGCAGGACAAGAGGGATCATCTCTTTAAATATCTTTATCGGTTTCAGGATCTCTACCCCAAGCTGAGGATGGTTCCTTATTTCGCCAAGCTCTTTCGGGGAAAGAGCGGACGGCTTATTGAGGACCTCTTCAGACAAGACCAGCTTGCCAAGATCGCGCACAAGCGCTGCCTGCCTGATGACCTCGGCCTCTAAGCCAGGCACCCCAAGCGCCTCTGCCAGGCGTTTTGTTCGAAGCATCATATCCTCTGTCCCGCCCAGGCCTTTTGCCTTTTCGAACACAACGTCCCTTACGCCGTTTTGCGAAGACTCGGATATCTGGGCCGACCGCTCCCATAAATACTTTACGTCCCGGCTGCCTTCCAATATATCAGCTTTCTTTTCTTCCGCGGCGTCGGACGCGGCATAGACCTTATGCCCTCCGTCGGCCTTGGCTTTGTTCAAAACTTTCCACGCGGCGTCCATAAGGCCCAGGCTGTTCGCCGCCCATTCTTCAGGATAAGAAGCCACGCCCATGGTGACCCTGAGCCTGACCTCATTTTCCTTTTAGCCGAACGCGTGGCCGGATATATATTCATGCAGCCTTTGCGCCAAAGTATAAGCGCCTTTTTCGTCTGTGCCCAGGCTCAGGACAACGAACTCTTCGCCGTTATACCTTACAGCCGAATCATACTCGCGCAGTTCATGTTTCAGTATGCCCGCAAATTGCTTAAGTATACGGTCGCCCGCGGCCTTGCCGTAAGCGTCGTTGATGGCCTTGAAATGATCTATATCTATTAAAATAATAGAAAGAGGCTGGTCCAGCCTCCTGGCCCGGTTAAACTCCTGTCTAAGCGCCTTCATGAAATACTGGCTGTTGAACAGCCCCGTAGTTATGTCGTGGATAGACGATCTCTGATAGACCCTGTTGGACCTCTTCAGCCCTATTATGACCTTCTCCTGCTCTTCGTTGGCGCGGACGCATTCGCTCGTCTTCCTCTTGAGCAGCTCTGTGGTGGTTATAAGCTCGTTAGTGCGGCTTTTGACCCGCCGCTCCAATTCGTTATTCATATCCTCTATCATGGCTTCAGCTTTTTTACGCTCCGTGATATCGTACATCACTCCGTGTACGAACATGTTCTTGCCTTTGGAATCTTTAAAAGTGACGGCCTCATTCCTGACCCAGACCTCATGGTTGTCTTTCGACAAAATGCGGTATTCAGCCTTGAACGGGCGTTCGCCGACATTTGCGCTTATCATGGTGGAAATGGTCTTTATGCGGTCCTCGGGATGAAGATGCGTCGACCATATATTCGGATCGGCCATATATTCTTCCGGAGTGAAACCCAGTATCTTATGGACCTGGGGGCTCACATAGACAAGCGACTTATTGTCATCCTCATCCAGCGCCGTAATATAGGTGATCGCCGGGATCTGTTCCACAAGGGTCCTGTATTTTTCCTCGCTGGTCCGCAATATCTCCTCTGTGCGGCTGTGGTTTATGATGCTTGCAAGGACATCGGCGATAGACTTCAGGAATTCCTCTTTCCGCTCATCCCTTTTTGCGCCTTCTTTCATATAAAGGCTGATAACACCCAACACCTTTCCCGAATAATGTATCGGCACGCAATAATGGCCGTGCGGCGGCATCCCCTCGTACTTTATCTCATGGCGGTCATCTACGCTGTCGGAAAAAGTCACTTCCCCGGTTTTTGCAGCCCTGCCGCACAAGCATTTACCGAAGGGGATCCTGCCGCAGGCGGACAAAAGGTCAGGGTCCAAGCCCCGCTGGGATCTCATAACAAGGACATTGCTGACGGGGTCAGTGATAAAGACCGCGCCTTTTTTCTCAACATGGAGCCAAGCCACGGACGTGATATCGCCGATGAACGTATCGAGTATCTTTTCCAAGGGGGTATTTTCTATCGACATGCGTATAAGATCGTTAAGGATCGACCTCATCTCGTTACGCAGTTCTATCTCTTCCTCCATCTTTTTGATCTCGCGGATCTCTTTGCCTACACATACTATTCCTGTTATCTTTTTCCTGGAATCTTTTACGACCGCCATGCTCATAACGACAGGCACCTTACCGCCGTCCTTTGTCATAAGCTCGATCCTGAGCCCCTCGAACCGGCCGTCCTTGGAGAAGATGGAAGAAAAGTCAGGGCATCCCGTAGTCCGGCCGTCGCCCGGGCAGAACAGCACCGCAGGGTGCCTGTTCAGAAGTTCGCTTTCCTGAAATCCCAGTAACCGCAGTAACGAATCGTTCACGTACAAGATCTTCTGCTCGGGAGAGATCACGATCAGGCTGTCGACCATGCTTGCGATGATCGAACCTCTTGACTGCGATTCCTCAAGTGTCTTGGCAAGACGTTCTTTTGATTCTATATTGAATATCAGAAGGATATGCGCGCAGGCCCAGGCCGCGACGATGGCGCACATGCCGCGGTAAACTACTACCGGTATGTGGGTAACATCCATGAATGTCCTGAAATTCAGGACCGATGCCGGGAAGAAGTTCTCTTCCGGAACTACCAGTCCGGTCAAGATGCCGTATGCGAATATAGCTCCGGAAAGATAGATGAAATACCGGCTCATGTCCGGGCTTCTTATACTCTCCTTATCATGCCTGTAATAGAGCACAAGCCCGAGCAATGTAATGAGCCCGCCGGGAAAGGCAAAGAAGTAGCGCACGAGTATTATCGGCTGCGTATGCGGGATAAAGCAGGCGGCTGAAAAGACCGCCAATGTGAAGAAGGTAAAACGCCAGGACAACCGCCCAGTCGTGGACATTATAAGCCTGCGGCCGAACTCGAACAGCAAAATGAACGATACCAGAAGGAGCAGGGTCTCTATCGCCTCGAATATGTACGAACTCCCTTTAAGGATGGCCAACATCTCCAGCCATTCGCTCACTCCATGGGTCAGGCCGAAAAAACCCAGAAGCGTAAGAAGTCCCGCCAGCTTGAATCTGCTCTCTTTGCGGGGATTGATGAATATGGCCGTTCCCATGATAAAGAAGGCCAGCCCGTATACCCCGTAAACTATATCTAAATTTAGTAGAAAGAAGTCCGCGATACGGTCCATCATATTATATCACCCCAATATAATTATAATGACCCTGTCAAAATGGCAAAAGAGGGCTCTTCTGCTTTTTTCTGACCTTTTACCGCTTCCTGGACTAGGTTTTTTTCCGCTTTTTCTGGGAGGATTTCTTTCTATCGTTCCCTGAGGCGCGTTTTTCGCTTCTGTTAAATTCGTAAAACGGCTTTTTTTCCGGGACCGCGTTCTCGCGGGGTTCATGGCGGTTATCACGGTATCCCTTGCGGTCATCGTTTGGCACTTGACGGTTATCGTGGCGCCCCTGGCGATCATCGCGGGAACCTTGAGGCGGCATTCCGCCTGACTTGCGTTTACCGAAGCACTCTTTGCAGTATACCGGCCGCTCTCCGCTGGGCTTGAACGGCACTTCACACTCTTTTTTGCAGTCCGCGCAGATAGCCTTATGCAGGATGCGTTCTCTGAAGTCCCTATCCTGTTTCATGCCTGCATGGTTCCTGGTCCGCTCAAAATGCTGAACAGGCCGGGGCCGTTCCACCGGCATTTCCGACTGACGCGTCGCCAATACATCCAGCTTCTTTTCCAAAATAACCAGTTGTTCCTGGATCTTCTTCAAAAGATCCGCCACATTAACTTCCGGCTGTGGCGGCTCTAGGGGGATCTCTTTTTTAGTTCGCTTTTTCATCGCGCTCCTTTCTGATTCAATACCGCGCTATTCTACCTTAAATATATGCCCTCTGCAAGCAATTTACGCACAAACCCCGGAAACTGCCAAAAAAGGCGCATAAATTATTGTCCGACAAATAAATTGTTGCGAGTATCTACCTTTTGACTTAACATATCCTAATGACCCAATATGAAAAACATGTTTATAGAACGTCTATTCGTTTAAATGGCCATGTAAAACGTATCATTGAAAAAACTTTTAGAGAAGTCTGCAAAGAGACCAATATGAGACTCTCATACGGCAAAATAGCCAGGGCATTTTGGATATCCCTGGAACAGGACAAGGTTCTCAGAAAAAAATGCATGCGGTTAGTCTGTAAAAACATCCTGCAAGAGGTCAAGAAGGATCCTAACGGCCGGTATCATGGGTAACGAAATAAAGAAGGCTCTCTCAATAGAAGGTAATCACGCCTGCCGCAGATCGCCGGCTGATATGTGTCCCGTAAGTTCGGCAGTGCCCATGCCTCACGATCATGCGAACGGAAAAGCCGAAGAAACCGCACAAGAGCAGGACAGGCCGTTCTCTTTGATATTCGTCACTAACAAAAAATTCCCTTCGTGCCCGCATTATGTGCCATTCGCGGATGACGGATTCTGTAATTCCCCTGTAAGAAAAGATATATACAAGAAATTTAAAAAATAGGCCTGTTCATTTTGAGTCCATGATCTTATCCACCTGTGATTCAGCGGCTGAATGTGAATCCGCGGAATCCTGCGTCTGGTTCATCTCTCTTTCCGTTTCATCCTGGTCCTGCCGCTATAGGGCCTTTCGTACTCGACTTAAGCGCTGCCGGACGCCTTAGCGCGGATATTATTTCTCCAGCCAGATCTTGATGTTCTCAGCGGGGAATATGTAAGTCCAGAACTTCTCATAATCGCGGGGGCTTTTGTTGGCCAGGTGTTTGATGCCGAACAGGCGGAACGTCTTAAAGAATGTGATCTCCCTATTCTTGATCCTGAAAGGGACTTTTTTCAATATCTCATCTATCATAAAATATGAACAATATCTCTTATGCTGCGGCTCAGAATACGAGACATAGCATGAAAAGTGAGGCGTCTCAAGGAAACAAACGCCTTTGGGCTTTATTATCCTATGGATCTCTTTGACGAAAGCCGTCGGGTCGTCGACATGCTCGATGACGTGCTTACTATATATCTCATCGAATTCATTGTCGCCGAACGGGTATGGATATTTATTGAGGTCCCAGAGGATATCAGCTTTAGTGGACGGGTCGATATCCAGCCCTACAGCGCCTTCTATCTTATTGTTCCCGCAGCCTATATCTAATATTTTCTTAGCCATGACATTATTTTACACCAGGTCCTGAGAATATGGAACGAATTTCCATTTATATCCCGCTCTGTTTCAGGTCCTCGATCAGGTACCCGGTCCGTATATCGACGCCTTTTTTATTCAAATGGTACCTGAAGTTAAAAAAGAGATCGTCCGTAAAAACGTACCGTTCAGGGCCGCTGAGGGTCTTAAAACCATATTTCATGAGCTCCCGCTCTACAAGACGGATCCTGCTTTCGGACAAAGCGAACGACCCCATGTTCAGGCACGGATAAGCTATATACAGTCCGGCCCCGTTCCTCTCAATATATGACTGAAAATCCTTAAGGGTCCGCAAAGCCGCGGCATCTACTTTTTCCCCCTTCAAGGATTCGGAGGAAAAACCCAGGCGCGGCTTGTCCCAATGAACGGTCAAGTCCCCGTATTTATTAAAAGCCCGTCTTTCATACAACGCCCTGTCGCTGAAAAGCTCTCCGGTCGTTTGGCCGGGAAAAAATAATGTTTTAAGCTTCCCTACGGCGTATCCCGGGACGAATTCGGCAAGACTTAATATCTGTGACAGTGTAAGGTACCTAAAATTATCAGGGACAGCTCCTATCGCATACAACAAAGTTTGACCGCCGCCCAAATAGAAATCATTAAAGAAATACTCATATTCCGGCGCCAAAACGACGACATCTCCCGGCTTTATGTAAGGCCTGACATAATCGAGCATGAACTTTAACCCGTACCCGGCATGGATCCCTGTATTTAATGTATTTATACGCAGATCATCCTGTATCCTCGCGCTGTCGATCCCGTAAGTGATATTTGATCCTCCTACAAGTATCAAACGCGGGCCCTTGGTCTCCCTCAAGGCTTTTTCTTTGTCGAGCATGCTGTAATGCATGTTCTGGACGGAAGACATGTCTGGCACGGCAAGGCCTATAACGAAGACCGCGCATAATAAGGCGCTGAATAGGCTGATGTCCTTAATAAAATCTTTCATGCTTTACATCCTTCAGAACTGAAAATATATGAACGGCTGTTCGTTTACCCCGAGGTAAAATATAGCGAACGCCAATAAATAATAAACGACCCACCTGGCCGCTCTTGACCGCACGGCCCCGATGCCCGCTAAGGCATACTGCCGCTCTCTGCCGAACCATTCGACTAAGAAAAATACGCCCAGGCACAAAAAGAACTCTCCTGGCACTGCCGGATCAAGACGAAAGGCCGGCAGGCTTATAAGAGATCCCGAAAAGATCCCGGTTATATACCGGAAAGCATGGCCCACGCTGCTAGCGCGGAAAAATATCCAGGCAAATACCACGAGAGAGAACGTCCCGGCAATACCGGCCATTTCCTTCAATGACGGCAGCATTCTGCCTTGCGCCGCAATATCCAGATGGTCACGGTTCTTACGCAAAAGGAGGAGCGGCAGAAAATAGACGGCGTTCAATGCCCCCCAGGCAACGAAGGTCCAGTTAGCGCCGTGCCATAATCCGCTGACGATAAATACGATAAAAACATTCCTGACCTTATTCCAGGCGCTGCCTCTGCTCCCCCCAAGCGGTATATAAAGATAATCCTTGAACCACGAAGTCAAAGATATATGCCAGCGTCTCCAGAACTCGGCTATGTCCCTGGAAAAATATGGGAATGCGAAATTCCGCATGATGTCAAAACCGAAGAGCCGCGCGATACCTATAGCTATATCGGAATATCCTGAAAAATCCCCGTAGATCTGGATAGCGAAAAAGACCGCGCCTATGAGAAGCGTGCTCCCGGAGTTGTCCAAACCCTGGTTAAAAGCCAGGTCCGCGAACCTGGCCGAGTTATCCGCGATGACGACCTTCTTGAAAAGCCCGTATAGGGTCTGCCGCAGCCCGTCGACGGCCAAAGCGCGGTCAAAAACCCTTTTCGCGGAGAACTGCGGCAATAGATGCGTTGCCCGTTCTATGGGGCCTGCGACAAGCTGCGGGAAAAAACTGACGAACGCAGCGAAAGACACCAGGTCTTTTGTGGGCTTTATCTTTTTCCTGTAAACATCTATAGTATAGCTCAGTGATTGGAATGTGTAAAAGCTGATGCCGACGGGCAGGATGATATTCAAGGCTCCTGCCTTAATGGGGCGGCCGAAGAACGAAAAAGCTGCTGTGAAATTACTGAGGAAAAAATCGTAATATTTGAAGAAACCGAGTAACCCGATGTTCGCGGCTACGCTTAAGACAATGGCGGCTTTTCTTACCTTCGGGTCCTCGTATTTATCAAGAGCCAGCCCGATCGCGTAGTCAAGGACGGTCGTAAAAACTATGAGCGAAAGGAATTTCCAGTTCCACCAGCCGTAAAAAACATAACTGGCCGCCACTATCAGAAGGTTCTGCGCCTTTAGATCGCGTTTTGTAACGAACCAGTAAAGCGCGAATACGACAGGCACGAAGAAAGCGAAATCTATGGAGTTGAACAGCATATTCAAAAAAGGTTATGTATCTGTACGCTTTCTTCAGGACCTTGGTCCCTTTTCCGATTTCTCCGGGAGCGCGGATCCCGGATATTTATACGGTGATTTATCTTAACATATGAGCCTGCCTTTGCAACAAGTAAATAAGCGGCGTTGGCTTATTTTAATATTGAAAGCCGCCCTCTTCGGTGATATTGTTGTAAAGATGCTTACAAACAGCTCAAAAAAAAGCATTGAACTCCTTGCCCCGGCGAAAGACGCGAGCACCGGCATCGCCGCCATAAATTGCGGCGCGGACGCGGTGTACATAGGCGCGAATAAATTCAGCGCGAGAGAGAATGCCGGTAACTCGTTATCCGATATCGAGAAGCTGGTATCGTATGCCCACAAGTTCTATGCCCGGGTCTACATCGCCATGAACACTATCCTGCGCGACGATGAGTTAGGCGAGGCGCTCAGCCTGGCCGATGACTTATACGCGATCGGTTCAGACGGGCTGATAATACAGGACATGGGGCTCCTGGAGCTTAAACTCCCGCCTATCCCTCTCATAGCGAGCACGCAAATGAATAATGATTCTCTTGAAAAGATAGCGTTCCTTGAGAAAACAGGGTTCAGCCGCGTGATCCTTCCCAGAGAAATGACGCTTGCCGAGATCAAAAATATCAGCGCGAACACTTCGATCGAGCTGGAATCTTTTATTCACGGGGCCCTCTGCGTAAGCTATAGCGGGCAATGTTATTTAAGTTATGCCTCCGGGGGCCGGAGCGCTAACCGCGGCAAATGCGCCCAGCCTTGCAGGCAGCTCTATGCACTGACAGGAGAGGACGGCAGGGCATTGGTCAAAGACAGGCACTTGCTTTCTTTAAAAGACTTAAACCGCTCCGACCACCTTGACGCGTTGGTCAGCGCGGGTATCACGTCATTCAAGATAGAAGGCCGCCTTAAAGACATGCCATATGTAAAGAACGTCGTGGCATTCTATCGTAAAAAACTCGACGCGCTCTTGTCCGGGAAACATATTGCCAGGAGCTCGTCAGGAAAGACTTCGTTCGGCTTCGTCCCTGATCCGCGCAAAACATTTAACCGCGGGTATACGGACCTTGGAATGACCGATAAAAAAGAAGATCTTGCCTCTATATATACGCCCAAATCACTTGGCGAAAAGATCGGCCCGGTCGAAAATGTCAAAAGCGGATATTTTACCCTGGAGGGCGAGCACAACCTGGCAAGCGGCGACGGTATCTGTTTTTTTGACGCGGATAAAACGCTCAGGGGATCCGTTCTGAACAAGATCGACGGTAATAAGATATTCCCTGATAAAATGGATCATCTAAGCCCGGGAACGGTCATATACAGGAATTTTGACCGCCTGTTCATCAAGGCGCTGGAAAAAACGGTCTCTGAGCGTAAAATAGAGGCCGCGTTCACATTCGAAGAGACAGTTGACGGGTTTAAACTCTCGGTTCTCGATGAGGACGGTAACTCCGGGCATTATTCCGTCCAGGCAAAAAAGATCGCCGCTGAAAAAAAAGGCCTTGCCGGAACTATCATAGAGCGCCAGGTCCTTAAACTGAACGATACGATCTTCACAGCTAAAAAGGTCACGATCATATCAGGCGCCGCCTATATACTCCCCCTTTCGGTGTTGAACTCGTTAAGAAGAGGCGCTGTGCAAAACCTGATGGATGAGCGCCTGAAGAACAGGCCCAGGGCCTCAGGGCGCGTTACGGTCAATGATATTCCCTATCCAGTAAAGAATATTGCCTATCTTGGAAATTGCCTGAATAAAAAAGCCAGGACTTTTTATGAACGCCACGGTTCGGTAGTTAAGGAACCAGCAGCGGAGTCAGGGCTGGACATGGCAGGCAGGATGGTAATGACTTCGAAGTACTGCGTAAAAAAAGAGGCCGGCCTCTGCGGAAAGAATAACGCGCCTTTATATCTCGTGGATGAAGCAGGGCGCAAATATCAGCTCAGATTTGATTGTAAAAAATGCAGGATGGAGATATTTTATCCGGGAAAGGCGACTTGATAAAGATCGCTCTTACCCTATTATTTTTGCGCTGCCGCGCCCATATTGCAGGATCCCGCATCCATCTCCAGCATGTGGCACAGGCGGTGTTCCATGGTCCCGATCTTATAGTATAGGTCAGTCTGGATAATACACGTACCGATCACATAGAAGACCAATGCCGCGATCAGCAATTTCTTATAGATAGGATTCGTAGCAGCTCCGTTCTTATTATCCATGCTATCTCCTTTTTTATGGATTATACACAGGGGTAAAGAGGAATACAAGCGAAAAAGGGCAGCAAAGGATATACCTGCTCCATGCCGCCCTGGTCCGCATTATTTCTTTATCTTAGTGATCTTCGAACCTTCAAGAGTGACGTTATACATCAGGCCTTTCTGGTCCAGCACAAAAGCAACTATTGGCTGGTTAAGCTTCGCGGTATCTATAGACCCGCCCGCTCCTACAGTTATTACCGCTACGGAAGCGTCGACCCCGACCTTCCATCCTTCGCTGTTACGGAATTTATCAAGGGCGTCTTTCTGCATGAAGGCCATGATGATCGTCTTCTTCTGCCCGCCCAGCTGGAACCCTATAGAAGCCGCGGCGGTGTTATAATAATCGACCGTCTTACCCTTTATCCTGAGCGCGCCTTCTCCGTATTCGCCGCCGATACCTATGCCTGCCTTGAACACATTAGGGAATACCAGCACACCGGCTGACTTCTGCAAAACTTCTTTTGACCCGGCGATATCCTGGAATTTCTTTAATGAATCATCCACATTCGCGTTGATCTGTTTTGCGTCGTCGGCAAACGCGGACGACGTAACTTGCGCCGCAACAGCTAAAACTGCCATTGCCGATAAGAACCACTGCCTTCTTTTAAACATGCTCGCCTCCTTTTCATTAGTGCTGCCGGTCAACCCAACTCAAAACTGGTCACTCCGAACACCTTATTTAACGGTATTAACGGCGCGCTCCTTGTATAGATACGCGCGGTCTCGAAAACTACCTTCATCTTATTTTTTTCTGCCAATTGGACCGCCTGCGGATTGATCTCAGGCGTATCGAAAAAGAATTCCTGGTCTTTAGGCACATCCTGCCTTAACGCGTTAAATATCTTCTCCGCTATAAAAACGTTGTCCGCGAATAAAGGGCCTATCTTATACCCCTTAAAGCAAGGCCTGACCACGCCGTAACCGGCAACCTTGCCGTATTGTGTCACTGCGTACCCTTTGGTCCCGGGCCGGCTGATCCAGCATTTTAAGAATTGATGGCGCCGGGCAGGGAATATCCCGTCATCAAAGGCTGCCAATCGCTCGAAAGGGACATCCTGGACCAGGATCAGATCCTTTACCGGGCGCCCGCCCAACCCCGCGCCTTGATACCGCCTATTTTTATAATAAGCCTTGAACCCCTGGGTCTCATAGTCTTTTATACGTTCCATGACACCGTCTCCGCCGATATTCCGCTCTCCCATGCGGTCCATGGCCGCGCGGAATATCTGCATGCCATACCCTTTGCCGCGGAACTCAGGCTTAACGATATAAAATCCCATGAAACCGAACTTCCCGTCATAGGCTACGGCTGAGATGACCGCCGCAGGAGCTCCGTCAATTTCTCCGACAAGGAACCCTTCGGGGTCAGCCGCGAAAAAACAAGTCGCGTCATACAAACCTGGGTTCCAGCCTTCGCCGGCGGCCCATCGTACGGCTATTGGGTCGACCTCTTCTTTATTCATCCTGCGGATACGGAACTGGTCATTCATTATTTTGTTCCAAGGTAAAGGTCCTCTACTTTTTTCCTGGCCCACGGCGTCCTTCGCAGGAAGGTCAGACTGGACTTTATGCTGGGATCATTCTTAAAACAATTGATCCTGACCTTCCGGGACATCTCTTCCCACCCGTACTTTTCGACCAGATGCGTAAGTATCATTTCCAGAGTGACCCCGTGCAAAGGGTCTTTATGCTTATTATCTATCATAGGATGCCTTTATTAGAACAGGTCAGCGAACCGTTCTTTGAAATCGTAAATATGCGGATCGAATATCACATCGCTGGGCCTTACAGCCCTCTTGAACGTTATACCGTCCAAACGCGTGCACCTGGAAAGCGCGACATACAATTGGCCGTGGGTGAACGCGCCGTGCCCCAGATCTATGATCACTTTTTCGAACGTCTGGCCCTGGCTTTTATGTATAGTTATGGCCCAGGCAAGTTTTAAAGGATACTGTTCGAAGTCGCCTACGACCTCATCCTCTATCTTGTCCTCGGCCTCATTAAAACGATACTCGATCTTCTGCCACTTCATGACAGGCACGTCGCATACGCGCCCGTTTATATCGACCACTATAGAATCACGGGACAAGCCCACGACCTTGGCAAGGGTGCCGTTCACCCATTGCTTATCAGGATCGTTCTTTATCATTATGACCTGCGCGCCCTTTTTGAGCCTCAATGAAGCGTCCGCGGGATAAGCGTAATCCTCGAACCTTCCGCTGGCCTTAGC
>Ga0172375_10007378_pt1 | contig 15089 bp, 18 predicted proteins | sample LakKiv1m_FD_114537 | JGI IMG/M metagenome (GOLD analysis project Ga0172375, IMG submission 114537) | Freshwater microbial communities from Kabuno Bay, South-Kivu, Congo - kab_092012_11.1m | ecosystem: Environmental > Aquatic > Freshwater > Lake | place: Democratic Republic of the Congo... | reverse complement strand
TCATCCCGTCCTTCACAATATCCAGAGCATACTTTTCGGTTGCTATCTCATGGACAGAGTCGCCAAGTAAATCACGTGACGGACCGCTTTGGTTTATAAGATAAAAGCCGTTTTTCAAAGGAAAATCCATACTCACGGCGCCGTCAGGGATGATATTTTCTTTATCTCTCTTGAAGAACATGATTATCCAGACAACAGCAAAAACGAGCAGTCCAAACAGAAAGATTCTAATACCAAGATCAATTATTCCCCTCATCTTCATAATGCCATTATAACACAGTTTGACAGTGCGTTTTGATATAAAGTATAGTGTAACTTGTATAACAAGTATAACTTTTCCAACTAAGAAGTATAAGGAGAACTATGTTCGGACAAAAGTTTTTTGGGACGGCCACAGTCGGAGAAAAGGGCCAGATTGTTATTCCTGTCGAGGCAAGGAATGCAATCGAGTTAAAAGTGGGAGACAAACTACTGGTTGTTTCAGGATACGGCAGTCACGGGCTGTTTATCATGAAACCGGATATGATCAGGACATTTGCTAAAAAAATGAATGAGAACTTTGAAAAAATGCAAATGCTCGTAGATGAAGAAAACTCAAAGGCAGAATAATCATGATAAAACTAATTAAATACTTAAAGCCATACGTCTGGCAAATATTGGCGCTGTTCGTCTTGGTTTATATCTCAGTCATGACCACCTTGGAGCTGCCGGACTATATGGCTAAGATAATCAACGACGGCGTAGTTGCCGGCGATAATAGCGTTGTTCTACATACCGGCATCCTGATGCTCCTTGTATCTTTAATCGGCGCTGCCGCAACCGTCGGCATTGGCTTTCTCGCATCTCGGATCGGCACCGGATTTTCCCGCACTATACGCAATGAGGTTTTCTCTAAAGTCGAAAGCTTTTCGATGACTGAATTCAATAAGTTTTCGACTGCTTCGCTTATTACACGTTCTACGAATGATGTTCAGCAAATTCAGATGGTGTTGATACTGATCTTGCGCATGGTTCTCCAGGCCCCGATCATGGGTATCGGCGCTATCATGAAAGCGTATCACACCGCGCCCTCGATGAGCTGGATTATTGTTCTTTCCGTTGCTGTCATGATGGGCATCATCGTTCTCTTATTTTCAGTCGCACTGCCCAAATTTCAGCTTTTGCAGAAGCTGGTTGATAAGTTGAATCTCGTCACCCGCCAAAATCTGACAGGTTTGCGCGTCATTCGTGCTTTCAATAATGAAAACGTCGAACAGGGAAAATTTGAGGAAGCAAATATCGACCTGACCAAAGCGAATCTTTTTGTAAACCGTCTTATGGTGATTATGCAGCCGGTGATCATGTTGATTTTTAATTTTACAGCTCTCCTTGTCATCTGGGTCGGTGCCCATCTTATCGGCAGCGGCAGCCTGCAAATCGGTGGCATGATGGCCTTTATGCAATACGCGATGCAGGTAATCATGGCTTTCCTGATGGTGTCGATAGTATTTATTATGGTGCCCCGGGCGGCAGTCTCGGCCAATAGGGTGGTCGAAGTTATCACGACAGAGCCGCTGATCAAAGATCCGAAGAATGCGAAAAGACCTCAAAAATCGGCTGGACTGGTGGAATTTGAGGATGTGACTTTTTCATATCCGACTGCCGAAGAGCCGGCGCTGTCAAATGTTTCATTTACCGCCAAACCGGGCGAGACAACTGCCATTATCGGCTCAACAGGCAGTGGCAAGTCGACTCTGATCGATCTGATCCCTCGTTTTTATGATGTTACCGATGGACGCATATTGATCGATGGTGTTGATGTCCGCGAATACAAATTGGAAGACCTTTACTCGAAAATCGGCTACGTCCCGCAAAAGAGCGTTCTTTTCTCAGGAACCGTCGAGAGCAATATCAAGTATGGCTATCCAAGCGCAACCAATCATGAAGTATCAAGTGCTGCCAAGACTTCTCAGTCCACAGAGTTTATCCAAAAACTTGAAAACACTTTTAGTCATCCGATTGCTCAGGGTGGGACAAATGTCTCTGGCGGCCAAAAGCAGCGATTATCATTTGCCAGGGCGATTGTCAGAGATCCGGAGATCTATATATTCGATGACAGCTTCTCGGCCCTTGATTACAAAACCGATAGGGCGTTGCGGCAGGCGCTCCGATCACAAACTAAGCACAAGACAGTTTTAATCGTGGCACAACGGATAAGCACGATTTTGGATGCAGATAAGATTATAGTTTTAGATGAAGGCAAGATTATCGCAGAGGGGCCGCACCAGGAATTGATGAAAAACTGTAAAGTTTACCGTGAAATTGCTTTTTCGCAGCTTTCTGAAGCCGAGCTGGCAGCATATCAGGCAAATGCAAACGGTAGCTCTGTTGCTAAAAAAGCTAGCTTTGCGGAAGGAGGTCTGTCATGAGTGAACAAAATAGCAAACAAAACATTCACAAACAGCCTCAACGAGGAGGATTCGGAGGGCCGATGGGCGGCGGGATGGGCGCAATCGAGAAGCCGAAAAACTTCAAGGCAACAATGCTCAGCTTGATTAAGTACATGCGCCCGTTTTGGACTTCGATAATTGTTGTTTTTGCCTTTGCCATTGCTAGCACGGTATTTGCAATCCTAAGCCCAAAGATACTCGGCAATGCCACTAACAACGTTGTTTCCGATTATATTAGTATGAAGGCGTATGATCAGATCAAGGCGAGTTTGCCACAGGGGATTTCGATTCCGGCGGGGACAACCGGAGGGGATTTCATCAAAAAAATGCCCGAGGCTGTGACCTCTAAGATACCGGCAAGTGCGCTCGATAAAATCAAAAATCTTGATCTTTCTCATCGCCCGGGCATCGATTATGCCAAGCTTAGACAGATCGCCTTTTTGCTTATCGGATTGTACGTTTTGAGCGCGCTTTTTTCCTACATTCAGGGTTGGATGATGACTGATGTTTCTCAAAAAATCACCTACAAGCTGCGCCGTGACATTTCAGAGAAGATCAACAGAATGCCTCTCAAGTATTTTGACGGACGTCCTTATGGCGAGGTACTAAGCCGTGTGACCAACGATGTCGATACCATCAGCCAGACGCTAAATCAGAGTCTATCTCAAATCGTGACATCGATCACTTTAGTAATTGGTATTCTTGTCATGATGTTTTCGATCAGTTGGCTTCTGACACTCGTTTCGCTAATCTTGCTGCCGGTCAGCATGATCTTAATATCCGTCATGGTCAAAAAATCTCAGCACTACTTTAAAGAACAGCAGGACGCGCTTGGCAAGATCAATGGCCATGTCGAGGAGATGTATTCGGGGCACAATGTCATGCGTGTCTTTAATGGCGAGAAGCGTTCGGTCGCAAAGTTCCAAAAGATTAACAATGAGATGTATGGCAGTGCCTGGAAATCGCAGTTCCTGTCAGGTTTGATGATGCCGATTATGATTTTTATCGGCAACATTGGTTATGTGTCAGTTGCAATAATTGGCGGTTGGCTTGCAATAAAGGGCAAACTGCAGATCGGCGACATCCAGGCCTTTATCCAATACGTCAATCAATTCAACCAGCCGATTGCCCAGACCGCTACTATCGCCAGCGTGATGCAATCGACAGCAGCTGCGGCTGAGAGAGTATTTGAATTTCTCAATGAGGAAGAGCAAACTGCCGAATCTGCAAATCCTATCACGATCGAAAAGGTAAAAGGAGAAGTAGAATTTAATAACGTTGTTTTCGGTTATGATCCCGGTAAAACGATCATCAAGGGATTCAACGCCAAGATCCAGCCGGGTCAAAAGATTGCTATTGTCGGACCGACAGGTGCTGGCAAGACCACGATGGTGAACCTTCTGATGCGCTTTTACGATGTAAACGGTGGCTCGATCAAAATTGATGGCGTCGATATCCGAGAGATGAAAAGGGCTGATTTGCGGCGGATGTTTGGCATGGTCTTGCAGGATACATGGCTTTTCAACGGCACGATCAAGGAAAATATCGGCTATGCCAATCCCAAGGCGACCCGAGCGGAGATCGAAGAAGCGGCCGAAGCGGCGCAAGCCAATCACTTTATCCACGCCTTGCCGCACGGCTACAACATGGAGCTAAACGAAGAAGCGGATAATATCTCTCAGGGCGAAAAACAGCTTTTGACAATTGCTCGCGCTATGTTGGCCAAGACACCGATGCTGATCCTCGATGAAGCAACAAGTTCGGTGGACACTAGGACCGAAATACTCATCCAGAAAGCGATGGAAAATCTGATGAAAGGCAAGACCAGCTTTGTTATTGCCCACCGTCTCTCGACAATCCGCGGCGCCGACTTAATCTTAGTAATGCGCGACGGCAATATCGTCGAGCAGGGCAAGCATGATGAATTACTGGCAAAAGATGGATTTTATGCCTCGCTCTACAATAGTCAGTTTGCTTTGCAAGCGTAGATTTCACTTCATAATAAAAAAACAGCCATCGCAAGATGGTTGTTTTTTTATGGTTCCGAGACATGGATTTTCACCACGTTTAGCGGCATGCGTCGGCCGCTTATCAAATTGAATTTGGTTCCGAGACATGGATTCGAACCATGATTCAACCCAAGGGGTCCCCTTCGGGGCGGCTTTCCTACTACGCTTCCGCCAGTTAACGGAGCTTCGCGGGACAAGCGCTGGCCGCTTATCAAATTGAATTTGGTTCCGAGACATGGATTCGAACCATGATTCACGGCTTCAAAGGCCGCTGTCCTGCCATTAGACGATCTCGGAATAACCAAATTCAATTCGATAACAATGATAATGTACTGTCCTGCTTGCCCCGCAGAGCTCAAAGAGCGGTGTGGGGCCATTAGACGATCTCGGATCATTCAAATTAATTATTATTATAGCGAAAATTGGCTCTATTTTCAATCATGAACGAAGAGCAGCCGGCGGGACGGCGAGCTGACTGCTCTTCGTCCGGCCGGCTGCCGGTTGATTCACTTACTTTTCCTCGTCTTACTGTCAGGGTCGAATTGACGTACCAAACCCTGCATAAGAGTGACGAGATTCCGGATTACCACCTCCTCAATCAGTCTGTCGATCTGGGCGGCTGAGTGTCCCTGCCTGACGCTAGCAGCTTCAAACTGAGGCTTACAGTCGCGGATCGCCTTGATTACGGCCAAGGCACTTACAACAAGTCGTTTGCGTTCCGATGACTCGGCCGAGTCGTCTAGCGGGCCCAGCCACTCGAGTACAGCATCAGCATATTCGCTCGGGACTTTAACGGCATCTTTTGCATCCTTGCCACCAGGTTTTCCCGGTCCGTCCGTGAGGGAGCCACCCAATCCGATGATTCGTGCCTTTAGCCCGGTGATTTCATCCCGCAGCTGCTTGCTACCATTCATCGCAGTTTCTGCAGCATGATTGGCACGCCTTGCGGTGGACAGTGCATTTTCCTTTGCAGTATTTGATTGTGCCAAATCGCGCTCGAGCTTCTCGACTTGCTGTGAGAGACGGATGATTTCCTCCGGATCGGCCGTCGTGACGACGGGCTCGGGCGTTTGATGCTCCAGCTCATACACTTTGGCTTCGAGAGTAGAGGTGCCGGAGAAGCGGCGCATGATGAGGTCGAAGATCGAAGCCAAAGCTGCTTCCGGATCTTCGTCCAGCGCGGTCTGCAAGGTCGTGAACTGGTCAGCAGCAGCCGGCAAAGGCGTAGCTGCCATGGACGGCGTCATCTTTTCCTGGCAAACTCCTTCAAGCAGATGCGTAATTCGAGTACGCATCTCATGCACAGATGTTGCTTCTAGAGTAGCTGCTGTATCAGAACTGCCAGCAGGTTCAGAAACAGGTTGAGCCGGAACAGTCGGCACAACTCGAGGCATAAACTCCGACAGTTTGATATCCTTGTACTTATTGGGCCAGCGTTCTCTTGGCGCACCCATTAGGTGACAGATACATGCTCCGACCACGCGATGACAGTGCGGACTGGACGGACATCTTGGCTCCATTGTAGCAGCCTGAAAGGCTTGCAGGTTGGTGATTACCTGTTGCCGATGTTCAGCAAATCCGGGTAAATACCCTTGGGACAGCAATAGGTCGGCGAAAATAGGGATTGTCCCAGGGTGCCATTTTTTGAACTTCGGACCGAGCCAGTTACAAGGTAGTGGATCGTTACCGGTGGGCAACTCTTCCAGGGTAAGTGGCGATACAGGGAACGGTGGTGCTGGCACGGAATCTTCGGGATCCCCATCTCCTTCATTGGAAGATGACGGATCTGCAATAAAGGGTACATATCCCCTGAATCTCTCCGGCGCGCGTTTCTGTACCTCTTCGCCCATCGCCCAGACCAGAAACTGACCGATCAGAATTGTGCACTTTGGATTGCCGCTATTGTTTGGACATACTGCCTGGAACCAGCGCAGATTGGTAGCCAAATTCTGAAGGGAACCGGAGAATTGGGGGAAAAAGCCGCCATCGATAATCCTATTCGCCAGATCGAGAATATGGATTCCCTTGTGTCATCGGCGGAAGACATCGGCGAGCTGGTCATAGTTTAGCGGGCCGTCTTCAACTGGCAGGTCCTCCCCCTTAACCGGAGTTAGGAAGAAAACGGGTAGTGCCGGCTTTTTGTCCTTTACATCCTTGTCATCATCCTGGCCTGCGTTGTCCGGGTTGGCGGTAGCAGATGCTGTCGCTGTGCCAGAAGCCGGAGGCGGAGGATTGATCGGAGGTGCCGGATCGTCGGCCGGGGGGATGTCCTTGATCGGATCCCAGAGGCCAGAAGGAACAGAGAAGGGGATAATTTGGTAATCAACGAGGTGTTGCAATACAGCATGTTTACAGACAGGAACGCCTGTAATCACATCGATATTGCATAGATCGAGCTGTCCAAATTGTTCGACGAGCTGATAGATATCGAAGTCTGGCACGTTGATCGAATGACTCTGCAGCCAGTCTAGGATGCTGGCGCCGTTGCGCATACCTCGCATGTTCTTTGCTAAGGCATTGAGTCGCTCTCTGCGCTGAGCCAGTTCCCGTTGGTGCTGCTCTGTGGCAGCAGGACTATTCGTATTCATGGTTTAACCTCCCCATGAGCGTAGGATATAGTCTCCGGACTGTCACGGAGCTAATCTATATATAGCAATAAATTGATTGACTAGGGAATACTTTGTGGGGCATGGTATGAAAAAGTATTAACAAAATCAAAAACACCTCGGCGAAATGCCGAGGTGTTTTCTCCCACTGGAGACCCAGCGAAGGGCCATATTTGTGGGTAATTTGAGAGTAAATCATAAGCCGGGTTCTGTCTCCGCCGGATGGCGGAAATGACAATCTATCTAAGCGTGAGGGCCTTTTGAAACCTTCGAGCCAAAGTTATTTCAAACGGTCCACCCCACTTGCACCGGACGAGGCTTGCCACAGACGACGATTACTCGCCGAACGCGTGAGCTCTTACCTCACGTTTTCACCCTTACCCCTCACCCTTCATGGATAGACTTGCGTCTGGTAATTCGCAAGGCGAATTTGATCCAGGAAGGGTGAGGGGCGGTTTATTTTCTGTTGCGCTGTTCTCAAACCTCACGGCCTGCTCATTTTCACGAGCATCCTGCTCTTTGGTGCCCGGACTTTCCTCCCCCAGCTGCGCATAGCGCAGAATATTCAATTTTCAATCCGCCAGCTGGCGGCTCAATGTTCATTCAATATTCAAGTTCCAATTCATAAACGAATAATTGGATAAATGATACTTAAATGGTTATTGATAAATGATCATTGATCACTCTGTGCTATGCACAGTAAGGGCTGCCATTTATATCTACTCTCATAAAATATTCTAATACATTTAGGTAAAAATGTCAATTTGGAAGTACGTATTTTTCTGGTATAATTGTAAATAATTTACAAAGGAGAAATATGGACAAGGAAACGCCAAAGAACATCGTCAGAGCTATTGCCGGCGAAAGCATGGCACGCAACAAGTATACTTTTTTTGCATCGCAGGCGCGGAAAGAAGGATTTGAGCAGATCGCCGGTATTTTTGAGGAGACAGCCGATAACGAAAAGGAGCACGCCAAGAGATTGATGAAGCTACTAGGTGAGCCGACAGAATCATCACTTGAGGCATTTGACTTCCCCGTCGTCAAGGACACGGTCGAAAACCTTGCTGTGGCGGCTGCCGGTGAAAAACATGAACATACATTTATGTATCCAGACTTTGCAAAAACCGCCAAGACCGAAGGATTTGACGAGGCAGCCAAAGTGTTTACCGAGATCAGCGAGGTTGAGGAGCATCACGAAAAGCGCTATTTGAAGTTGAAAGAAAATATTGAGAGCGGCCAAGTATTTAAAAAAGACGGCGAAGTTTTCTGGAAATGCCGCAATTGCGGATATGTTCACAAAGGAACAGAAGCGCCCAAAGTATGCCCGGCATGTGCTCATCCCCAAGCTTTTTATGAACTATTGGCGGAGAATTACTAAATTACACCGTGCTGTTATTGCGAGGCTGAAGGCCGCGGTAATCATTCGAACAGATTGCTTCGTCTCCGCCCACTGGCGGATTCCTCGCAATGACAATGGCCTGAAATATTAGATCTTAAAGTTGACGTTGAAATCCAGATCGGTCTCTGATTCTACCTGGCCGGGATTTGGCTTAGCTGTCTTCTCGGCCTTTGTCTTGTAATCAAGCACTCTTTTCTTTTTCTCTTCGATCGATAAGTTTTTGTTTGAGAGAGCGGGACCACCAATGCAGCCGCCCGGGCAATTCAAAATATCAAAGAAACGGTATTTTGTTGTGCCATCTTTAATTTCCTCGAAAGCTTTGAGTAAGTTGGCAATGCCGTCGGTAACCAGTACTTCTTCTTCCTTGAAGTATTCCCGTATCTTTGCAGTCTCGGCCAGTCCTCCCGAGATAGGGTATATTTTTGTATCCTCTTCATAAAAAGAATCAAACGCCAGAGACGAATCTTCGGAGTATTTTGCAGCTTTGATCTCTCTTTGGTCAAATATTTCTTGTAAATCTTTAAAGGTGATTACCAGATCCAGCACCTCGGGATACCGTGGCGCCTCAATCATCTGTTTGGCCATACAGGGAGAAGCAAAAACAATTTTGTGCGAGGGAAAATTTTTCTTCGCTATCTTGGCCATAGCAGACATCGGGGATGCATAAGGCATCAGATATTGGAGCAACTGCGGATATTTGTTTTTGATGAGCAAATCACAGGTCGGACAGGGAGAAGTAATATAATACTTCTGATCGGGATGAGCTTTGATATATTCCGCATACCAATAATTCACTATCCTTGCGCCAAAGGTTAGCTCCGTCACTTTATCAAATCCAAGCTCACGGAGCATGCCGATGACTGCCGGATATTCATAGTCAATCGGGAAACTCGGCGCAAGCATTATCAACGCTTTTTCGCTTTTAAGTATATCAAGAAGCTTTATTTGGGCTGCATTCATATTATCCATTGTAAATATCTAATCACCATTTTAACGGAAAAACAGGTATAGCAAAAGTCCCCCGCGGGGGACTTTTGCATATTTAAGTCGTTAATTTCGAGATTTACTATCTTTCGGACTCTTTTCCTTCCTCAATCAGCTTTTTCACTTTCTGACCGCCCTTGTGGCCGATCTCCGAATAAAACTCCGGACCATACTTTTCCTTGGTAGCTTCGCCGCCCTTCTGGCCGCCAGCTTCGCCACCTTTGTGACCAATCTCCTGATAGAATTCACGGCCATGAGACTCACTGGTATGTTCGCCGCCGATTTTACCGGCCTCACGAACAGTCATGTTTCCTTTACTTTTAGCCATTTTTTCTTTCTGCGAGATTATCTCTCGCTTTGCTTGCCTTCATCGATTAATTCCCTAACCCGCTGACCGCCCTTGTGGCCGATCTCCGAATAAAACTCCGGACCATACTTTTCCTTGGTAGCTTCGCCGCCCTTCTGGCCGCCCTTGTGCCCGATTTCCTGATAGAATTCACGGCCGTGAGTCTGGGCAGTTCTGGTGCCGCCCTTGTGGCCGGCTTCCGAAACGGTTGTCTCGCCCTGATTGTTATTTCTTGCCATTTTGAATCACCTCGCAATCTAATTAGCCAGTAGCTATTTGATATTATCTGCTCTCCATGCTTTTGCCCCTATTTATCAAATCACGGACACGATGACCGCCTTTGCGGCCAATTTCCTGATAGAAACCTCTGCCATGCGTCTGACTGGTTCGTGTGCCGCCCTTCCGACCCGCTTCCTGGACGGTCATTCCGCCCTTATCCATATTTCCTCTCATTGCCACTTTAATCACCTCACTCTCTTTTGGCTAACTAGCAAATCGGCTAGTTGGCTTCTTAGTTATCGATATTTATCTGCGCTCAGTACCCTTGCCTTCGTTGATCAACTGTTTTACACGCTGTCCGCCCTTGTGCCCGATTTCCTGATAAAATTCCGGTCCGTGCTCGCGGCTGGTTGTCTCTCCACCCATCTGGCCGATTTTTTGATAAAAATCATGGCCATGACTTTCGCGAGTCCGCATACCACCCTTTTTGCCTGCTTCGGCGACTGTGGTTCGTCCTTTGTTGTTTCCGTTTGACATGTTTGCCATCTTGATCACCTCCTTCCATAAACTTTTAATTTGATTATTTTAAATCCACTGCTAACCTTACGTTTTGCACAACGAGCTTTCAATGAGAAAGGTGCCAAAACGTCGGATCAATAAACTCGTTTCTTTTTGACTGATGTTCCAACTTTTCCCTTTGCAAAGGACTTCTGGTAAGATGGGAGTAAATAAAAGAGGAAAACATGAAAAGGCTGTTTTTAGATATCGAAACGATCCCCGCAGATGGAAAGGGGCTAGAAGTGCTCAAAAAGCTCTGGGAGGATCAAAAGAAAAAAATTAAGACAAACAATAAGACGACAGTTGTCTCGGATTTCGATACATACTTCCGCAATACCTCTTTTCAGGGTGAATTCGGCCGGATTTTATGCATCGGATATGCCGTTGATGATGAGGAAGTGAAATGCCTTAGCGGCGAAGAAAAAGAAATCCTGAAGGAGTTTTGGGGTATCGCCAAAGACGCACATCTCTTTGTCGGCCACAATGTGATGGAATTCGACCTGCGATTTATCTACAAGCGTTCAATTATCCATGGTATCAGGCCTAGCCAGGAGCTATCTTTTGCCCGATACCGCTCAGCTCCGATCTATGACACGATGAAGGAATGGGAGAAATGGGGAGCAATCGGCGTCAGCTTGCACAAATTGACGATTGCTTTAGGCATACAATCGCCTAAAGAAGAGGGGATCGATGGCTCAAAAGTCTACGACTACTATCTGGCAGGGAAGTCTGATGAAATTGCCAAATACTGTATGCGCGATGTAGAGGCCACGCGGAGAGTTTATAAAAGATTAACATTTAGTTAACATAACGGATTACCGATCTAGCCGAATTACAAATTAATCGCAAGGCGATGACCGAACAATTTATAAAGAGCTAGATAAAATATTGGTAATTCGTAATTTGAAATAATTAGTAATCCGTTACTTATGAAAGATTATTCTTTTGGCATCGTCCCGATAGACAATCAAAACCCCGATAATCCTCTGTATCTTTTAGTAGAACAGGGGGGAGAATTTTGGAGTTTGCCCAAAGGCCACGCCGAAATGGGCGAGTCGCCGGTGGAGACAGCAAAGAGGGAATTTTTTGAAGAGACCGGGCTTTCCTTTCAGGAGATATGGGAGGATGTCCAATTTATCGAGCACTATTTTTGGAAAGATAAGGATGTTCTGATGGACAAGACCGTCACATTTTTTCCGGCCTTTGTTAGCGGCGAACCATTGATTGATAATAAAGAAATCACTGGCTGGAAGTGGCTGCCTTTTGCGCAGGCGATAAAAACAGTAACCTATCCGGAAACTAAGAAGGTTTTAGAAGAAGCGCATGAATGGTTGACTTGCCGCTGATTATATCTTAGCGTCGATTTCTTTTAGATCGGCTTTATTAAAATATTTGCTGAGCCAGAGAACGATCAACCCGAGGATCAGCAAGCTGCCTGATTCGATGTAATACCAAAGCTTCTGGTCCTGAAAAATACTTTCGACTGTTTTTTGGACTCCGGTGATGAGGAGTGGCTCCTTGATAAAATCGGAAGCTTTCAATAATGCGGAAGCAAGACCGGGCAATAGAAAATTGACAATCAAGTTTAAAAGGAATGCCAGCGCTGCCCCAATGATCAGGTAAATGCCGAGCGCTTGCAGCCGGCCTTTGGCTCTGTCGGAGATCAAGAGAATAAAAATTAGGAGCCCGAAAATGCTGGCGCCCAGTAAGGTCAGGATAAATATGTTGATCTGTCCTAAGAGATGATAAGTCGGATTGGATAAATCCAACTTTTTCTCATAACCCATGTTTTGGCCGTCAATTTGCATAGGGAGAGAAATCGCGAAATTAATATCTTTGCTGCTAGGATCGGAAATCCCAGCGAAGAACTGATCTATTGCACCATTGAGATTCTTGGAAATTTCCTCTTTGTTAATGCCGGCGTTTAAGTCCTCGAGGGTCTGTCCTTCATCCAATTTGAGATTGTTGTCCTTGATTATCTTATCCTGTACATACGAAGTGACGATCGCTGGCAGATTGCTATCCGATATTACGGCCTTTAGTTTCTGAGGATTAAAAAGCGCAAACTTCAGATTGATCGTAAAGAGAAGCACAATAAATAGAGGCACCAGCAGAAGAATAATTAAGATAGCGAAAAACTTTTTCATTGAAATAAGGATAACGAATGATCGAATGCTCAAATCAAACGAATATCAAACGAAGTTAACTACTCTTTTAATTTGCACGCCGGAAGGCTTAAACCGTATTATCAAGCCAAGCTTCAACGAATTTGCCTTCAGATATTCCAAGGTTTGGTTAAATACAGATCTATAGTTATTATCCCCAACCTTTATTTCTACCACAATTTTATCAGAAACAAGAAAATCAATAAAGCGTTTTGCGACAGTCTGGCCGTCGATAATTATTGGAGCATATAGTTCACGCTCAAATGACACATGATTATTGATGAATTCCTTCTCGAATAAATCAGCGTATGTCTTTTCATGTAGGCCATAGCCCAAATTGTTGTCGATCTTATAAGCAATGCCGACAATCAAATAGCTTAATTCCTTATAAATTAGTTCCCCCATTTGTAGATCCGATATTAGGGTAATCCGTGATCCTTATCTAGTGAAGTACTGCGTCTTCGCCTTCATGCTCATCAAAGGGCTTCTCTTTAAGCACAGGCAGGGAGAAAAAGAAAGTGGTGCCCTTGCCTTCGCCATCTGAGTGAAACCAGATTTTGCCATGATGAAGCTCAATAAATTTCTGAGCGATGTACATACCAAGTCCGGTGCCTTTGACCTCATCTTTCATCACGTCGACCTGAGAAAACTTCTCAAATACTGCCTTTGCCCGCTCTTTCGGTATGCCTTTGCCATTGTCCTCGACCTCGACAACAATCTTGTCATCGTCGCAGTGGCATCTAACGGTAATCTTGCCGCCGGGATCGGTGTACTTGATTGAATTGCCAAGCATATTGATCAAAATCTCGGTAATGCGGGTAACATCAAACCAGGTTTTGGGCATCGTCTTCTTGGGCTCTTCAAAAGTCAGAGTATGTTTTGCCTCTCTTGCTTTGGACATTACCTCAGTCACAGCCTGTTTGATGACGTCTTCTATCGGCTTTTGCTCCCAGATGATATGGATCCTATTGGATTCTATTCGGGATACATTCAATAGATCCTTGACCATATGGGCTAGACGCTGTGCCGATGTAAAGACGGTATCGAGATATCCGCGGGCTTTATCAGGAATCTTACCACCCATACCTTCGACCAAGACCATCGAAAGGTATCCCTCGATCGCGGCAATCGGCGTATTGAGCTCATGACTTGCCATGCTCAAGAAGTCATCCTTTAGTTTATCAAGCTCTTTCAGATGTTCATTGGCCTTTTCCAGATCGGTGGCTAGTTTCTGAATTTTCTCTTTTGCCTTAATTTCATTGATTACGGATCGTATTAATAGATAGCCGGATAAGGCGCTGATTGCTAAGATCGAAAACCTTACGATTCCAGAAGCCAGACTGTCAGAATAAATCGCGTTGAAAAGTAGAGCGATATTTATTATCACCACGAGTGATTGCGTGGCGATAACCTTGATATCCATAAGCTGATGTTTGATAATCGCATACGCGATAGAGCATAGGAAAAAAATTACCGCGTATATTCCCCATCGGTAAATGTTGGGGTAGTCAATTAAAGATGGCAAAACAAGATTAGTTATCAATGCGATGACAGCATACGAGAAGAATCCGGAAATAACGTATTGAAGCTGCTTTTTAAGAACGCCAGTAAACTTTTTGTACTTGTATAGTAGCAAAACGATACTGGCGACGACATAAGCTGCTAAAAATAGTGCATAAGGAATGTATAAGAGACTAGGCCCGACTACAAAACCAGCTTGTTGATCGGGGACTGCTTTGGCGACTAAATTCAAAAATGATAGGGCAATAAACAAAATAGGCAATGCCAGTAAGGCGTACATTTTCAATCGGCTAATTCTTTTTTGCTCAGGAAAAGTAATACAAAAAGCCAAAAAGAAGTAACCCATCATGGCGGTAGCAGCAAAACCGATATTAATTATCGGCTGCACAGTATCAACACTTGCAAATCTAGCTATTAGACTCGAAAATATCCAAACGGAGATTGATACATTAAAACCAAAAAAAAGCCTATTAGTGAGATTTTCACGATTGCTAATAAGCACCAACAATCCCAATATTAAACTTAGTAATGCGATCGATGTAGTAACGGCAAAGTCAAAGTTCATTTACCCTCCAAAATACAATACGCTTAAGCTTAGTATACAATATGGCGGTAAAGATTAAAACATTTAGATTAATCACCCTATAAAACCAACGAAGGAACTTGGGTAAACCCAGGTTCCTTCGGAAGTGTTTGCTGCTGCAGCATTATTGCATGGATGGGTTAAACCATCCGACTACGACGCTGAAGCCGCACGACCTGGGATCGCCCCCGCCCTCGACATAATTCTTGATTACGTGGGGCGGCTCGACGACAGTCAGGCCGTATTCCGCGAGCACCCGGAGTTCCG
>Ga0172375_10007377_pt1 | contig 15092 bp, 21 predicted proteins | sample LakKiv1m_FD_114537 | JGI IMG/M metagenome (GOLD analysis project Ga0172375, IMG submission 114537) | Freshwater microbial communities from Kabuno Bay, South-Kivu, Congo - kab_092012_11.1m | ecosystem: Environmental > Aquatic > Freshwater > Lake | place: Democratic Republic of the Congo... | reverse complement strand
GCGCCAAAATATTGAATTTTCGACCAAAATAGTTTGTCGGCTACACTAAGTGCTCCTGCTTTAAAAATTGATGCAAAACTCCAAATGGTTAAAGCAAGCATCATTAGCGCAAACTGCCGGTGACCTGGATTTGCCTTGCGTTCCATTACTGCCGCAGCGGAAAGGAGTGACAGGATACCTGCGATTGCATATGCTAATGAAAAGGGCGGAAATGAGAAAAGCATTTTTATTCCCTTTTTTCCTGGCTAAAATTTTACCATCTTATAAAAAAAGAGGTTTTTTTGTACGGAAATTATCGATTGTATGGTTTTTTAAATTCCAGTTGAATTCTTAAATGACCATGATTTGTTCTTCGGAAATTATTTCACCGATCTTCCAGAATAGAGGGGGGGTGTCAATTTCGGAAAAATATTTTAAGTACTGTTCCTCATCCACTGCGGCCAACAGGCCCCCGCTTGTTTGCGGATCAAACAGCAGCATTTTTTCCCAATCCTGAAGGTCGCCATTAAACTGTACGTGTTGGCGGTAATACTCAAAGTTGTCATAAGCGCCGCCCGGGAAGGTTCCTTTTTCGGCATAGATCTTCGCGCCTTCCATCAAAGGCAGCTTATTGAACTGAATTCGCATGCCCTTGCCTGATGCGCTTGCCATTTCCCAGGCATGGCCGATAAATCCAAAGCCAGTGATATCAGTTGCTGCATGCGCACCCATGTTTAAGATCGCTTCTCCTGCCCGCTCATTGAGTGTTTTCATCCACGTAACCGCTTCATCCAAATGCTTTTTAGTAGCTTTATCCTGTTTAAGCGCGGTCGTGATAACGCCAGTTCCAAGCGGTTTGCTCAGCAGAAGAACATTTCCCGCCTTTGCCCCGCCTTTTCTGAGGATCTTTTCGGGATGAACAAATCCCAGCGCCATCAACCCGTATTTGGGTTCATCGTCCTTGATCGTGTGTCCGCCGGAAATGACCACACCGGCTTCTTTTGCTTTCTCGATCCCGCCGCGCAGGATCTCCGAGATCATGGCAAGGGGCAGGTTTCCCGGAAAAGCTGCCACATTGAGCGCCATGAAAGGTTTGCCTCCCATGGCGTACACATCCGAAAGGCTGTTGGCTGCAGCAATGGCGCCAAAATCGTATGGATCATCCACGACAGGCGTAAAGAAATCGGTGGTCGCCACCAATGCGCGCTCCGCATCCAGCCGCCATACGGCAGCGTCATCCGGTTGAGCTAATCCGGCGATCAGGTCAGGATAATCATCAGAATTTACCAACGGGGTTAACGGCTGCAGAACCTGCGCCAGCGCCTCAGCGCTAAATTTGGACGCTCAGCCTGCACAGGAAGATAAAGATGTTAACCTGATTTCTTCTTTGACCATATTTTTTTCCTCAAGATGGATTCTATCTTATCTAAGTGAAAGCTTAGGGAAAATTTGTGCACCAGAAAGGTAACCTATGATCAAAATATTTTTACTTCCTGAAGGACAGTAGCCGCTCCCATATATTGACGGATACAATAACAACAAACCCTGTAAAAAATTGCGGTTGGTATATTCGGTCAATTCATTAAGCATCCGCCTATTTTATGATAAATTTAACAAGTTAATAATTCCTTTGTCTGGTTGCAATTGCTATTTTTATAAAAAAGGGTACTATGGAAAACAAAACAGTCCTAATATTTACCCGTAACGGAATGGGTGAAGGTCCATCGGATCTTCAAATTAACCTGGTAAAAAAATTTCTTCAGATAATCATGGAAAACGCAAATTTTCCAGCCAAGATGCTTTTTTATACCGATGGTGTCAAACTAGCTTGTAAAGGTTCCGAGGTAATTGACCTTTTGAAACATTTTGAAGAAAAAGGGGTTGAAATTGTTCTTTGCAGCACCTGCTTGCAACGGTACGAACTTGCTCATGCTGTAGAAACTGGTGTGGTTGGCAGTATGGCTGATATTTGTGAAGCAATAGCTAAATCGGAAAAAGTTATCAGCCTTTAGAAAGGAAGTTAATGAAAAGTCTCAGATTCTTTTTCATTTGGCAGGATGACAAGGAGGAAGCCTGGCTCAATAATCTATCTACTAAAGGGCAGCGGCTTGATTCTGTTAGTTTTCCATTCACCTATCATTTCAGCAGCGATTCTTCAAAACGATACATCCATCACCTCAACGCTCTAAAAGGACCAGAAACAAGTGCGGAAGCGTTCAAAGAGACCTTCCAAAAATTTGGCTGGAAGCATATCGGACGGATGAACGGCTGGCATTATTTTCAGAAAGAGGCTGCTTCCGGAGATGAACCGGTTTTGGACTGGAGCAAGAAAACAAAAGCCGATAAATATCAGGGGTATATGATGGCTTTGGTAGGGCTGTTACCTTTTCTGCTGATCATCTTTCCCGCGTTCGGAAGACGATTCGCTCCGCCGCTTTTTGATGTGCTTCGAATTGCTTATTTTATTTTTCTGGCACTTTATACTCTGATCACATTCAAAGTATATCGGCGGGTTAATCAATTAAGAGACAATTAATCGATCACTCATATACCGGATGAGTAGATCTAATCCTTAAACCTTATATACTGTTAAGTATTCCTGATTACAAGGATCAAATATGAATATCTCGCCAGTGGTCAAAAAAAATGATCTTCACACGTTTATCAACCTCCCCTACACCCTTTACAAGGATGATCCGACCTGGGTCGCTCCCCTGCGCAGTGAAGCGCACGTGCAATTTGACCCGATCAAGAACCCACTGCTGGACCACTGTGAATATCAGTTATTCATATTATGGGAAAACAATAAACCCATCGGCCGCATTGCCGCTTTCATCGATACACTCGCTGTGGATTACTGGCAGGAAAAAATAGGGCTATTTTGATATTATGAATGCCCTGACGATCCCTCGGCATCCAAAATGCTTTTGGAAACTGCTGAACAATGGCTTCTCCAAAAAGGCATGACCGCTATGCGCGGACCGTGGAGTTTTGTCTCACAGGAATGGGGGTCGGTAATTGAAGGTTTCGCTCCGCCGCCGGTCGTTATGTCACCCTATAATCCGCCTTACTATAACCAGCAGTATGAAGACTTTGGGTTATTAAAGACCAAAGACTTGCTGGTCTACTACATTGATGCCCGTGAAGGGTATCAGATCCCTGAACGCATCCTTACATTGACAGATAAGGTTGCCAGCCGCTATGGGGTTCGCGTGCGCCAGCTGGATATGAAGGATTTTGATCGCGACGTCCAGACGGTGATCGCGTTATCCAACGAAAGCCTGGCCATAAATTGGGGATACTCACCAGTCACGGATGCTGAAGTGAAAGCCATGGCACGCGATATGAAACCCGTGCTTCATCCCAAGGCAGTGGTATTCGCAGAAGACAGCCAGGGAAGACCAATTGGTTTCGCGATCGCCATTCCGGATGTTAATCAATTGATAAAAGGCCTGAACGGGCATATGCTGCCTTTCGGCATTTTCAGGCTGCTGTTTGGGCTTTCACGCCTCACAAAGTACCGCATGTTCGCTCTGGGCGTTATTCCGGAGTATCACGGCAAAGGGGTCGACAGTCTGATCTACCGTGCCCTGTACGAATCATGCTACAGCAATTCTGTGCGCATGGAGATCAATTATGTTCTGGAAGATAACTACCCCATGAACAATGCCATCCTCAAGCTGGGCGCCAAACTGCTGCGCAAGTACCGGGTATTTCAGAAAAATATCTGACGACTTTTTTATCGCCTGGCTATTATCAGGAAATGATCATTCGATTAATCTTTTTTGCTCTGATAAGCGCAATGCCCATTCTGTTTTATCAAAGCGTACATGCTTATAGTTGATGATCTGGTCTAATAACACATCGGGCTGGTCTGAAGCCAGGATCAGTTTGCGGTGTGGTTTGTGGATGAATTCCTCTTCTACCGCATGATCCAAAAACTCAAGCAGCTTGTCGTAATAACCGCCCGCGTTCAGTAAGCCGCAGGGTTTTGAGTGGATACCCAGCTGCAGCCAGGTGAGCATCTCAAAGAACTCTTCAAAGGTGCCATACCCTCCCGGTAATGCGATAAACCCATCCGAAAGGCCAGCCATCGCCGACTTGCGCTCGTGCATGTCCTTCACGATCTGAAGTTCAGCCAGTCCATCAAAAGCAACATTCTGCGCGGCCAATGCCTGCGTGATAACACCGATCACTTTCCCGCCGGAAGCGATGGCAGACCGGGCAACCTCGCCCATCAATCCAACGCCCGAGCCGCCATATACCAGGGTTATCCCGCGTTTTCCGAATTCGGCGCCAAGATTTTTGGCGGCACCAAGGTAAACAGGCGATCTGCCCGGGCTTGAACCGCAGTACACGCAAACACTTTGTATGGCCATTTAATGATCCTTTTATTGAACAAGAATGATTTTAAATTTTATAAACCCCGTCATAGTTCAACCCCAGTGTCCCCGCGTCAAAGGACCGCTTATCCACTTTGGATAGAAAAGCAGCCTGTTCAGGGGTGATCAGCGGGATCACCTTGACTTTGTATAAATGCTTTTCTACCGCATCTAATCCAGTGGATTCAGTCATCCAGTTCAAATGGTCAAAGCGCACCAGGTGCACTGGTCTTGAATAAGTCCTCAGTGTTTTTTCGCCTTGAATATTGAAAGAATCATCAAAATAGGTCAGAACGAGCTCACGAAGTGTGCGGTGGATCGGCTCTCTGAAGCGCAGGCCGCTGTAATTGGATTTGGCGATCGCACCCCAGCAGCCGAAGAGCTTAAACAATGCCAGAATATGGTCGTCGTCCCGCCCGGGGTCCGGCTGCATATCGATGATCAATGGTTCAAACCCCAGCATGCGTAAAGCTGTGGCTGCGAACAAGCCTCCATCCAGGCAGTGTGCTTTTTTCTGGCGCAGCACTTCGATCGCCGGCCGATTTTCTTCGCCGCCGGGGTACTCAACGGTATCAAGAAAAGCCTGGATCTTGAATGGAGAATTCAAACTTTCCATGAATTTCTTTTCCGTTTTGGTGAGTTTTTCCAAAAAAACCGCTAATGCATCCATCGCCTTACTCAGCTTGATGATCTATTTTCTTTTGTCGTCAGGATTGATAAGTCTTCTTAAGCGAACGCCGCAAACAATTCTAGAATTTTATCCGGGTTTTCCTCGACCAACAGCAGATCGCGCACAGATCGGCTGATAAATTCTTTTTTCAGAAGAATATCCATGAACTCAAGCAGGTGATCAAAATACCCGTTCACGTTCACCAGCCCGCATGGTTTTTCATGCAGCTCTAACTGCGCCCAGGTCAGGATCTCGAAGAATTCTTCCAAAGTGCCCAAGCCGCCCGGCAGCCCGATGAAACCGTCACACAGTTCCGCCATCATGGCCTTATGCTCGTGCAGGTCTTTGGCAATGCGCAGATCCTTGAGCTGCTCGAAAGCCTTGCCTTTTTCCGCCAGAAATTTCGGCATTACCCCAATGACCTCACCGCCTGCCCCAAGCGCTGCCCTGACCATTGCGCCTGCCATGCCATCCTTGCCGCCGCCGTAAACCAGGATTATTCCGCGCCTTGCCAGGGTTTCACCCATCATGCGGGCGGTTTCCATGTAATTTGCATCACTTCCGGGGCTGGTGCTGCAAAAAACGGTTATTCGCTGAAAATCCATTATTCCGCCTTTACTTTTTCTACCACGATCGTGCCGCGGCTTAATAAAGCCGCAATGGCGCCGATCGCTGCAAGTTGGGGCACAAGCAGCGCGCCGACGATCCCAAAGGTCAGTGGAACATCAATAAGATTGCGCCCTTCTTCATTGCGGATGATCACTCGTCTGATATTGCCTTCATGCGCCAGTTCCTTGATCTTGGACAGTAATTCTTCGCCATTGACCTCAAATTCTTCGGTATAGGTTTTTTCGTCAGCCATTTTTCGTCTATTCTTGTTTTCGGATCAGGTTTTTTGAAAGGGGCAGGCTGCAAGTTACCGTTGTTCCCTGGTCTATTTCACTTTGGATGGTTATCTTCCCGCCATGCGCTTCGACGATCGACTTTGCGATCGAAAGTCCCAATCCGCTGCCGGAATTTCCCTCAAGGCGGTCGCTTTCAACCTGGTAAAACCGTTCAAAAACATGCGCAAGGTGTTCTCGCGGAATACCCTCACCGGAGTCAGTCACGCTGATCTCTGCATGAGTATCATGCTTCTTTGCAGTCAGTGATATTTTTCCCTTAATTGGCGTGTGTCTGAGTGCATTTTCAAGGAGGATCAAGATCACCTGCCGTATCCTGACCTTGTCGCCCAGCATATCCAGGGAATCTGCCATGATGGTGAAATCAATGTTTTTCGCTGCCATGATCGGTTGATATTGCCGCTGGATCTCACTGATCAATTCATCCAGTTTAACAGTTTCATGAACCATTTTTAACTGCCCGATATCCAGGCGGGAAAGAAGCAGCAGGTCCTCGACCAGATGATCCATATGGTCAACTTCCGAAACAACATCACCAAGCAGGTTTTTGACTTCGGTTTCTTTGGTGAATTTTCTCAGCGCTGCGTCAGATCCGGCGCGGATCAGCGTCAAAGGCGCGCGCAGTTCGTGGCTGGCGTTTGCAACAAATTGCTGCTGGTTATCCCACGCCTTTTGGGCCGAGGCAAGCATCCTTCCCGCAAGCCACCAGCTTCCAAATCCAAGCACCAATATTGACGCGCTCCCGATGATCAACAGACCCTCCAAAAACTGGTTGAGGATCCTTAACTGGTCATCAATGGGTTTTCCTAATTGGAGCATTTCGATACCTGTCTGCTCTACCAATTCATAGGTCAGTAGCCTCACCGAGGTCCCATCTGCCAGGGTCACTGTCCGCAGGTCATAGCCATTGGCTGCAGCGAGTTTTACGGCGTTTCGGTCTGGAAGCATGGGTAGCGCAAAGGGGTTGGGATTGAAGCTCAAAGTGCCATTTGAATCGAGCGGCATTACAAAGATCGAGGACAGCTCACCTTCATATTTTATCGAAGAGACCTCGGATGGCTCAAACTCTTCTTCTCTGGATTCCTTTTCTTCAAGTTTAAAGGGGATGATAGAGTGATTTGCTTTCTCAGACCATTCCTGCTCGGCCAAGGACAGGGCTGGCGGCAGCGCGATTCCCAGAGAATTATAGACAGTGGCCATTTTCGTTCTTAAGGCCAGGTCTGTGGAGTTTTGAAAGTAATAAAACAGAACGCCGTAGGTCGTTCCTCCCAGCAAGGATACCAGTAGAAATGCAACTGCCAAATACAGAAGGGTTAACTTGATCCTGAGATTTCTAAGCATTTTTGGACTCTAACAGGTAACCGATCCCCCTGACCGTTTGTATGGGATCGAGCAAGCCATTCATATCAAGTTTTTTTCTGAGGTACGACACATAAACATCTACCAGTTCCGGTTTTATGGCTGCGTCATAAGACCAGATGTAATTGATGATGTTCTGCCTGGGCATAACCTGGTCTGCATGTCGCATCAGCAGTTCGAGCAATTCCCATTCGGTTTTGGAAAGGTCAATGGCCTTCTCGGCTCTTCTCAGGCTGTGTGCTTTTAGATCCAAAACCATGCTGCCCACTCTTAACTCCCAAGCGTCTCCGGCGGCGGCGGCTGCCCTGCGGCTTAACGCGCGTATCCGTGCAAGCAGTTCTTCAAAAGAAAAGGGTTTTACCAAATAGTCATCCGCGCCGCTGTCCAACCCGGCGACCCGATCTTCCACCTGGCCGCGCGCTGTAAGCAGTAAAAGCCCCATCCCCAGGCGCGCCGCTTTTATCGAGCGGCAAATGGAAGGGCCATCCCTTCCCGGCAGCATCCAATCGATGATCGCGACATCATATGCGCCTCGCAGCGCGGCTTCCAGCCCGGTGTCGCCGTCATTGGTGATATCAGAATGGATTTTTTCATCAGCCAGGACTCCGCTGATTATTTTTGCCAACTTTTTATCATCTTCGATTATTAATACTCTCATTGTTTTTCGATCCCGCTTTTATCAATATTATCCTACGGCAAATTCAATTCTAACCAGCAATCATTGGAATTTGATTGGAAAACTGCCCTTCGAATTTAAGGTTTTTTTAATCTTATTGGGATATATTGGATAATGTTAGTCTGTTTAAGATCGGAGAAAAGAATATGACCACTAAGAAAGCGCTTATCATTTCTGCTGTTTCAGTTGCACTGATCCTTTTGATCTCCTTCGGGGTCACCAGCGTTCTTGCCATTAACAGGAACAGCGCCCAAATTGATGCTGAAGTAGCCAGCAGAATTGCTGTGCGCGAAGCAAAATACCGGCAGCTTATTGAGGAAGCGAACTTAAGGATCCAGACGTTGAATGCCCAGGTTCAGGGGGTAACCCCTGTCAGCCAGACCCAATCCATGCTTACTGCCGATGGTGTGCTCTCGATTGCATATCAGGCAGCAGGAAGCGACCAGGCTCTGACTGGAGTTCCGCAGCTGGTCAGTTTCCAGGGCACGCCCGCATTTGAGATCCCGTTTGTCAATGGCATGATGTATATCGATGCCGTTTCCGGAACGATCCTTTCAAATAATGTCCGCGCTCAAATAAATGAGCAGCAGGCCATTCAAATTACTGCGGATTATCTGGGCGTCACCAATACCAGCAATTTCGTTGTGAAGCGCTTAAGCATTGATGGAACGGATGTTTTCAAGGTCTATATCAATAATTATGTCCTGGTGGTCGACAAGTTCGGGACTATCACAACTTTCCAGGTCATTAAAACCGCCCCTTCTTCAGGTTCAGGCAATTCGGGATCTTCCGAGGATGATGATCATGAAGAAGAGGGCGATGATTAAGTATCTTTAATGCTCTGGAATTTAAATAAAGGAAATTGAATGAACACTTCAAATAATCAAAATGGCAAATCAAGCGGATGGAAGATCATCATTGCATCCTTATCGGTCACGTCCCTTATAGGGTTGATCAACATCTTCTCTAACAGAGATGCATCCAAAACGGGCAGTAATTCAAACGTGGATGCCCTGTTGAATCTGCCTCTGCCGACACTGGTGCCCGCTGCCTCAGTGGACCAAACTGCCCCGGCAGCCGCACTCAGGGAGGTCGCCCAGCCAGTGGTCGCCCCAACCCCGGCGAAACAGTCGCCTGTTATTGAAAATGTGATCGTGGGCGGCGGTTCGTCCGGCCCTTCAACCAGCACATCTTCGTCTTAAGAATGCTGAAGATAAAGTTCCGTGCGATGGGTTCCCAGATCGAAGCGATCACTGGATCAGAGTCTGACCAGGCCCGGGAATTGCTGGGAAAAGTTCCGGGCTGGTTTGAGGAGTGGGAGCAGGTTTTCAGCCGTTTTCTTCCCGACAGCGAACTTACCCAATTAAATTTACATCCTGAAAAACCGGTCTGTGTTAGTGAAACGCTTTGGGAGGTGTTTTGCTCGGCGCTGGAGATGGAAAAGGAAAGCGGAGGGCTGGTCTCACCGGCTTTGTTGAAGGCCATGCTGGCTTACGGGTATGATCGGCCTTTCGAGGAATTGGCATTGAACAGCCGAACGTCATTGCTGGAACCTGATATTTCAAATCCACTTGCTGCCAGTGATATAACCGCAGATCCATTAACAAGGGTTATTTTTCTGCCTTATGGTTTACAGCTGGATTTCGGCGGGATCGCCAAGGGTTGGGCTGCAAATAAGGCAGCTGAACGCCTTTCTGCCTCTGGTTCTGCGATGGTTAACGCCGGGGGCGATATTGCCATTAAGAATCCTTCTGTGAAAGACAAAAAATGGACCGTCGGGATCGTTGATCCCTTCAACAGGGAACATTTCTTATGCAGCCTGTCCGTAGGCAGCGGCGGAGTAGCAACTTCCGGGCGTGACCGCCGCCGCTGGCTTCAGGGCAATCTTGAGCGCCACCATATCATCGATCCGCGCACTTTTCAGCCCGCCCAAAGTGATATCTTTACTGCAACTGTCACGGCACCCACCGCTGTCGAAGCGGAAATGGCCGCCAAGACTGCCCTGATCCTGGGCAGCCGCGCCGGATTGTCCTGGCTTGAAGAAAAGCCTGATTTTGCCGGGTATCTGGTTCTGGAAAATGGCGAATCCATTCAAACATCAAACCTAAAGAAATACCTATAAAAAAAATGGAAATCATTCGATCAAAAAACCCTTTCATGAGCCGGGTATTTATTTCCCTTTTGAGATTCAGTTTGTTATTTTTGCTACTGATCCTTTCGGTGGTGATTGCCGGTATTGCAATGCCATACTTTATGCCGAATTTAACTGCGGTTCTGCTCCAGGCAGGCAGCACCCTTTTCTGGTATCTTTCACGCGGGAGTGCGATCGTTGGTTTTATTCTTTTATGGCTATCAACGGTAATGGGATTACTGATCACCACCCGTCTTGGCAAGAACTGGCCTGGCATGAAAACCAGCAGCGAATCGCATCAATACATTAGCATCCTGGGGTTGTTTTTCATCGGCTTCCATTTCATCACTCTTTTAGGGGATACTTATATCAAATCTTCTCTTTCACAGGTGCTGGTCCCCTTTGCATTCATTAATTACCGTCCTGTTTTTGTCGGGGTTGGTCAGCTGGCTTTCTATATGTGGATCATTCTGGTTCTAAGCTTCTATGTTAAGAAGATCATCAGCAAAAAGATCTGGCGCGGGCTGCACTATATCGGTTTTGTTGCGTTTTTATCTGGATTGGTACACGGCATCACCTCCGGCAGCGATTCATCATTACCCTGGATGCAGATGATCTACTGGTTCTCCGCTGCCAGTGTACTTTTCCTGACGGTCTACCGCATTCTCATGCATTCGAGCACAGCGCAGCGTACGCCTGCTGCTGAAAAAAAGCTGATCAATAGCTGAGGCTATTTTAATTTAGCCAGGGATCTACTTTTCGATAATAATTTTTGGGTTATCCCTGGTTAAAACCTGAACCGAAAATTCACCGCCGCAAAACTGTTGGGTCAGCACTTGTATCTCTTCGCAAATCTCAAGTATCTCTGCCATTGTCACCGGGGGCAGCCCGTCGAGATTGAATTCAATGATGGTCGTGGTCAGTTCCGTCAGGGTGTGGTTGGATTGGCGCCACACCCAGCGCCGCGTCAGAACTGAGTCCCCCTCAGCAAAAATGAATTCACCCTTATCCGGGTGCTCCATTTGGTCAGAGCCAAAGGGAATGAATTTTTCTTCACCGCTGGCTGCCCGAAGCGAGATCCCCTGGCTGACGTGGTTTAGTGAATGCCCGCCCACCGGCAGCAGGCGGCGCAGAGAAACGATGTTGCCGATATCAACCAGCGCATTGATGGATGGCAGTTCATTGCCATTGATCACCCTGCGCGCCATGGCTTCCAGGGATGGTCGGTATTCACTGGGCTTAATGCCCAAAGACCGGAATGCCTCCCGCCACGAAACGATGCGCGGATAAGTGATCAGCGTTTCCGCATTCACCTGCTCTCTGAGTTTGGCTTCCGCTTCGCGCAGCAGCGCGACCAGTTCCGGCGGCGATGCCCGGTTGGTCACATCCCTGGCGACCACCACCCCGCGCATGAATTCAGGAAAGCGTTCGAAGATCTCTTCTGATATGGAATACTGGATTTCGGTCATGAAGTAATTGTATTCGACTATCTTTTATTGTTGCTTGGTAAAATCAATAATATCTTTTCTTTACTTAATCTCAGGAGGATGCATGGATCACAGCCAGCCCAAATCCGAATTCTATAAAGCCCCGCTGGATATCTACCAGTATCACGGCATGCCCTATTTGCAGCTTGGCAATTCCGGCTTATGGGCGCCCAAAGTAGGCCTGGGGACATGGAAGTTCGGCCGTCCGGAAACCGGCGATGAAGCCCGCGTGGACCAGCCCACTGCCATGCGCATTTTCGACCGCGCCCTGGAACTGGGGGTGACCTTCTGGGATACCGCGCCGCGCTACAACAATGCTTCCGGAAACTCCGAACGCGTGATCGGTGAGTGGTTCAAAGCCAATCCCGACCAGCGCCGCAATATCATCATCGCCACCAAGGTGTACGGCGGGATGGACGGATTGACGCCCAATCACTGCCGCCTGACGCGCGGCAACCTGAAAGAATCGGTGTATGCCTCCCTCGAAAGAATGCAGATCGATGTCATTGACCTGCTCTATTTTCATCATTATGATCCGGTCACGCCCCCGGAAGAAACCTTCAGCGCGCTGGAAGACTTGGTTGAAGATGACCTGGTGCGTTATTTGGCCATCTCCAACTTCACGATCGAGCAGTTTGAAAAATATCGCGCGATGGAAGACGCATTCAGTACCCGCTCGCGCATCCTGGCAGTGCAGAACCAATTTGATATCCTGCGGGGCGAGCACCCGGATTACCCTGGCGTGCTCGAGTTTTCCAGCCGGATCGGCGCATCCTTTATTGCCTACAGCCCGCTGGCTGAAGGTTTTCTGACCGACCGCTATGTGGATATTTCAAAGGTCAGCAAAGGCGACCGTATTTTCGACCAGGGCATGCTGAAGGACCTCGCTTCAAATGAGAACGTGAGCAAACTCCAGAAATTGGCTGAGCTGGCAAAGGAACTAAACGTGGAATTGAGTCAGCTGGTCCTGGCCTACACCCTCACTCTCACGGGCATGGGGCCGGTCATCCCGGCCGCATCCAGTGTCAAACAGTTGGAATCCAACGCCAGGGCTGGCCAGATCGAGCTGTCAGAAGACCAGCTTCGATCAGTGCGCGAGATCCTCACGTCTTCACAATGATCTCTGCCGGGTCACTTGACTGCCAGCACCGGGCAGGTCGAGTGGCTGATGACCTTGTTGACCTGGCTGCCCATCAGCAGTCCGCGCAGCCCGCTCAGGCCGCGCGCGCCCATTACGATCAGGTCGCACTCTTTATTCTTTGCGGTATCCAGAATGCTCTCCGCTGGCGATCCGAAAAGCATTTCGTCATGGACGTATAGATCTTTTCCCAGGATCAGTTTTGCATCCCTCAGAAGTCCCTTGCCTTCCTTTGTCAGCTGGTTGATGACCTCAGTGATGAAGGGTTCGCCCAGGGTGATCGAAACCATATCCATAACGACCACCAGCCACAATTCTGCGTTTTCCTGTTTCCTGGCCAATTCCCCCGCCAGCTGCGCTGCCCGCCTGGAGTTCTCAGACCCGTCATAGGCGATCAAGATCTTTTTGAACATATGCTACCTCCAAAATTTCTTCGGTTGGTTGTTGAAATTCAGGAAATCGAAAGGTTACAAATCCAGTATAGCATTTTAAATTCACACACAGTTTTAAAACGGGCTGTCGCGGTTCAATTTTCCGCTAATTGTTTTTTACCAGGCATGTAAAAAGATGTTTGGTTAAATAAAAGAACGCAGCTTATCTTTTAACTGCGTTCTTTGCTCGATTAGAAGTTGATGATCTTCAAGCCGCTCAGCAGCACCACGAACAAAAGTACGGGTGTGACAAAGCGGATGATGAAAAACACAGTTTTAATGACCGATCCATTCTTAAGCGTACCGTTGTTGCTGAGGGTTTCCTGAACCTTGCCGAAGCCCCAAACCCAACCCACAAAGAGCGTAATGAACATTCCGCCCAGGGGCAGCAGCAGGTTGGAATTTTTCTTGAAGATGAAATCTCTCAACATCACGATTGATGGTTCTTTGGTCTATCAATTTGTACAAAAAGCGCAGAAAACAGCGGCGTCCTTGAAAAACTACTTGCGCTATCAAAATGAGATCAACCAACTTATTGGATTTTTAGGTTACTCGCCCCAAAAGAAAACCACTATCGGCCAACAAATTCAACTATTCAATTGAAAACTTGATAATAATATCGACGGGAATAATATATTCAAAGTTTTTAAATGTTTACTCTGATTTCTTTAGGCAGTCCCACATGTATAAAATCACCAGTAAGTAATGCTAGTTTGATAAGTAAAAAGATCCCCTCCTAATTCACCTGGCATTTGTCTAGTTTTAATCCATTCACTTGCTAGATTCTCATCGGGTTTTAAATCGGGATATATTTTCCAAAGTCTGTCAAGAAAAACCCATCCATTAGTAAAATCATCAAACGGATTTCCAACATACGTAATTTTTGTATGTTTAAATCCCGGCATAAATTTAAGATCTCTTTGATTTTTTTTTGCAGCTTCCTGATCGCTAGAATAAATATTCCTATTTATAAAAGTATGTCCAATAGTAACTGTATTATCTGGGTTTGCATAAGCCCATGAAACGATCCAAAATCTGGTTTTTTGACTTTGAATATAATATTCCTTTGACAAACCTAGTTTTTTGGTAGTTTCATTATATTCTATAGCCTCATCTAGCCCCATTTTATCGAATAAATCAAGATCGAAAAATGGATAAAAGGAAATTATTTTTATAGGTCTTACATTTGCGTTATCGGTATATAAACCTCGTGTAGAGTTTTGAACCAATATTGTCTTTGCAGTAACAGAAAAATTATTATTTTGAGAATACAATCTATCTTCCATGGTAGAGATTTCAGTTGGAGGTGTGACCTCACTTGTAAATATATTGTTGGTTTCTACATATTTTCTTTCCTGGCTAAGTACTTCCCCACTTATGAAATTATTAAGGTTAACTATGGAGTACTTTGTAAAATCTGTGTTATATTCTGGAAATTGACTATTAAAGATAAGTTTTAATCCTTCAGGTGTCTGTGTTGGTGAAGGGGATGCAGTGGGCGGGGGAGGCGGTGTATTAACCTGCTCGGCAGTAGCTGCCTGCCCCTGCCCGGTAGGGCTTGGTTGGCAGGCAGATAAAATGAAAAGCACAAAAAGGATGAAATACATATTCCTTTTCATTTAAGCGCGACCTCCAAGTGAAGCATATTCATCAAACCAAGGTAGATTTACTTTCAATTTTTTTAGTATATCCAAGAAAATAATTTCTCTTGAATTTCAAATCAGGGGGATTCCCAATTCAATTATTCCTATTGATTTCCGCGATCACCAATCCTTCCAGTTTGCAAACTATTTCTTCTTTTTCAGTATACCCGGTGATTGACCTGCCCCCACAATATGTACCAATTCCTATGATAGTCCAACACACTGGATTTCGCTAGACTGAACCAGAATTGAAGCGGGTACCGGGGGACGATACCCCAGTGCACTATGCGGTCT
>Ga0172375_10007373_pt1 | contig 15097 bp, 18 predicted proteins | sample LakKiv1m_FD_114537 | JGI IMG/M metagenome (GOLD analysis project Ga0172375, IMG submission 114537) | Freshwater microbial communities from Kabuno Bay, South-Kivu, Congo - kab_092012_11.1m | ecosystem: Environmental > Aquatic > Freshwater > Lake | place: Democratic Republic of the Congo... | reverse complement strand
TCCTGGCACCAATGCATCAAATTAACGATATAGCATTCAGAATGCTATGCAAAAAAGCAGGAGCAGGTTTAACTTACACAGGATTACTAAATCCACAAACAAAAGAAAAACTTTATTTCAATGACAAGCCAGCCATACAGTTCGCCTGCAATAATACAAAAGGAATAAAAGAATTCATAAAAAAATACGATAAAAAAATATCCCTGTACGATTTTAATCTTGGCTGTCCTTCTCCGCATGCAAAACAAAGTAAAATAGGCTACTTTATGATAAATAATCTTGAAGCGATAGAAGAAATACTAAAAACAATAAAGCAAAACACAAAAAAACCCGTTACTATAAAAATAAGAAAAATAGCAGAAAAAAATTTAAAGAATATAATAAAAATAGCAGAAAAATATTGCAATGCTATAGGCGTTCATCCAAGAACCCAACCCCAAGGCTATGCAGGCTCGCCCGATTTACAATTTGCTAAACAAGTAAAAAAACTCACTCATCTACCACTAATATATTCTGGAAACATAAATGATAAAGAACAAGCAGAAAATATGCTTAAAGAATTTGAATTTGTAATGATAGGAAGAGCAAGTTTAGGAAATCCAAGCATATTTTCAGAACTAACAGAAAATAAAAAGCAAAAACCAAAGAAAAGACAAAACTTTTTTGACTGGCTTAAACTCACAAAAAAAATAAATCCAGAAACTTATGAAAGCCAAATAAAATTTCAAGCCATGAATTTCACAAAAGGCTTTAAAGGCGCAGGAGAAATAAGAAATAAACTCTCAACAGCAAAAACAGAAAAGGAAATTATAAACTTGATGAGAAGCTCACAAAATCATTAAAATAAACAATATTATTTTTCTCAAATAAACTATTGGCTTTAGTCATACTCTCTGCACCCAAAAATAAAGCAACAATATTCTTGCTACTTTCTTCCTTAACTTTACATATAGCTTCAGCAGTTTTATCAATTTCACTCATACTTTGAGGAGTGAGTATAAGTAATACATTTTTTGTTTTAATTTCATTTAAAGCTTTAAGATAATCAGAAGCCAAAGCAGTTCCAAGCACATCTCTATCTGATAAAACCTTTATTCCTTTTTCCGCCAAATAATCAGAAGCCAAAGCACCAGCCCCGCCAGCATTTGTAATAATCTCTACATCTTTGATATTTAGTTTAGCTTTTTTATTAATATCAAATTCTTTCCCAGAAGCAAGTTGCATAGCTTCCTCTAAACTAGAACATAAATTAACTCCTGCTTGCTTGAATGCACCCCTGTATATTTCATAGTCAGTAGCTAAACTTCCTGTATGACTAAAGGCGGCTTTGCTTCCTTCTTCACTTTTTCCAGCTTTGACTGCATAAATTTTCTTTCCATGACTAATACAATTCTTACAAACTTCAATAAATCTCCTTCCATCCTTAAATTTCTCAACATATAAAACAATAGACTTAGTATTTTTATCATTAGAAAAATATTCTATGAAATCGGAAAATTCTAAATCTCCCTGATTTCCCAAGCCAGCAAAACCAGCAAAACCAGTATGCTTAAACTTATCAGACATATAGCTCCATAGTGCTCCTGACTGACTAATAAAAACGATACTACCTTTTTTAGGAATACTCCAAGAAAAAGTTAAATCTAAATTTAATTCAGAAGAGAATATTCCAAAACAATTTGGCCCTATAAACCTTATTCCATATTTATTAGCAATTTCCCTAATCTTATTCTCCTCTTCAACTTTTCCTATCTCCGAAAAACCAGCAGTAATAATTATGACATTTTTTATACCCCTTTTTCCACATTCTTCCAAACTAGAAGCTACGTATTGAGAAGGAATAGCTATAACTGCCAAATCTATAGAATCCTTAAAATCCATAACAGACTTATAACATTTTTTTCCAAATAATTCAGTATGGCTTGGATTTATGGGGATGATCTCACCTTTACTTAAAACCGCCCTTTTCATAAGTATACCTCCAACTTTTTCTTCGTGGTCAGATGCGCCTATTATGGCTATACGTTTAGGTAAAAAAAATTTATTTATATCATTCATTTTTTATTAAGTTTTTTATAAGTGCTATTTCTTTTCTTGCAAAATCCCTATCTTTTTCTTTTGCACATTCGGGAAGTTTTTTGTAGGGAATAAGAAAACCACCTATTTTTTTAATATAATCTGCAGACAAAAATCCTTTTTTCTTACAACTTTTTACCCAACTAAGCCACTGATTATGATCAAATTCCGCAAGCTTCTCAATTTTCTTACTTTTAACCTTAATTTTCCCCTTTTTCATAAATAATATTAAAAACCAAACTATATAAATCTTAAGAAAAAATTATGAAGCTTAGTCTAAAAATAATTCTGGATGTTCTCTTCTAAATTTAGGACTATCCACACTTGCTTCATTACCTCTATATCTAAATCTTTCATGAGAATTTCCACCATTACAAGTAGACACGGCAATCATCTTATCAAAATCATTAAAAACAGGTTCTCTATAAGACATTTCTAATTTACTCATCTAATTCAAAAGCTAATTTAATTTATAAATATTTATATACTAAACTAAATTAATACTAGTATGAGAACATTAACAGAAAAAGAGGCAGAAAACTTTCTAGAAAAAAATAATTTTAAAATAGCAAAAAGAGAATTTGCAAAAAATGCCTCAAGTTTAGAAAAAATCAAAATTCAATTTCCATGGGCAATGAAAGCAAGTGGCAAAGAAATAAATCACAAAAAATCGATAGGGGCTGTTTTCTTAAATATAAATTCAATAGAAGAAGCAGAAAAAATATTTGAAAAACTAAAAAAAATATCTGGATGCGAAGAAATACTCATTCAAGAAATGATAAAAGGAGAAGAATTTATTATAGGTCTGAAGAAAACACCTGAATTTGGAAATGTGATAATGCTTGGTAAAGGGGGAAGTAATGTAGAAAAAGAAAAAGACATTTCATTTAGAATTCCTCCAATAAAAGAAAAAGAAGCTAAAGAAATGATTGAAGAATTAAAAGTTTACAAAAATATTAAAGAAAATATAAATAAAACAGAAATATTAAAAAACTTAATAAACATGTCAGAATTAGCAAAAAAAAATCCAAACATAAACGAACTAGATATAAATCCCCTAATAGCGAATAATAACGAAGCCATAGTAGTAGATGCTAGGATTAGTTTAGAATAATACAAAATTTACAGATTAATAACTTCTAAAGATTATCTCACAATTAGCCATTTTCTTATAAAATGCGAAGTCAGGAGCAATTTTTCTAGATTCCAAGAATATCTTACCCATGCCTTCCCATATTAAGAACCAGCTAGGAACTTCAAATAAAGCTATAATGGTATGTAATATATTGCTTTCGAAATTTATAAAACCCACAGCAACCAATACATTAACAACTATTCCTAGAAAAACCCAAAGTAAACCCTCTTTTCTTATTTTATGTAAATCTGCATTTTTTTCAATAAAATGTTTATGAAAATGTTCTCTCAGTCTTTTTTTAATTTTAAACTCGTCATTTAAATTCCTTCTTGCCTTGGGCATAGCCAATACTAATTCTATTCCATGATCATCTTTATCTCTAGCAGCTTTCTTACACTCTATAAGAAAATCGTCTGAAAGTGCTTTTTCGGAATAAGGCCTAGAATCAAAACTAGAAAATATATCATTATAGGTGTCAAGTATAAGAGGTATGTTAGACCTCTTTATCATCTGACTATCTAATTCTTCTTCCATATTAACCTCTTTTATTAAAATTATATGTTTTTCATATTTATAAGCTTAACTAAAAATAACCTTGCTTAACATAATCAAAACATATTTAAAAGAAAAAAACAAGTTAAATTATGGTTCAAGAGGTGTTTCTTTATATAAGTCTTATAGTAGGACTTTCAGCATTACTTACAGTTTTAGCCAGATTTATAAAACAACCACCAATAATAGCCTATTTATTTGCAGGAGTACTCTCAGGACCATTATTTTTTAATTTAGTAGGCGGAGATTATAGCGAACTAATAACTCTCTTCTCTCATATGGGTGTAGCCTTTCTTTTATTTATAGTGGGTTTAAACCTAGATTTAAAGATATTAAAAGAAATAGGAAAAGTTTCAACAATAGCCGGTTTTGCAGAAATAGTAGTAACAGGCGGCGTAGGATTTTTAATAGCAATAGGATTAGGATTTTCAAATATAACTGCATTATACATAGGAGCAGCTTTATCCTTCTCTTCAACAGTAGTAGTAGTAAAAATATTATCAGATAAAAAAGAAATAGATACTCTTCATGGAAGAATAGCCGTAGGAATATTAATAGTAGAAGATTTTGTTGCAGCCCTAGCTTTAATGATTCTTCCATTAGTAAATGGTCAAATGACCCTATACTCTATAATAATAAAAGTAGCATTAGCTATTGGTTTAATAATAGCCATCCTATTGTTTGCGGAATTTATCTTGAAAAAATTTATGAGTTATCTTGCAAGAAGTCAAGAAACCCTATTTTTATTTGGAATAGCTTGGGCACTTTTGCTGGCAATGATTTTTAATAAACTAGGATTATCCCTAGAAATAGGCGCATTAATCGCAGGAATTTCTCTAGCCTCAAGCAAATATTCTCTTGACCTTGGAGGAAAAATGAAACCTCTAAGAGATTTCTTTGTTATACTTTTCTTTGTATTCTTTGGAAGCCAATTAGCAACAAAAGTTACATGGCACACCTTGAGTATAGCAATAATTTTATCTCTATTTGTAACAATAGGCAAGCCAATAATAGTTATGACTATACTGAGGATATTTGGCTATAAGAAAAGAACAAACTTCTTAGCAGGTTCAAGCATAGCTCAAATAAGTGAATTCTCTCTTATACTCATATTACTTGGATATAATCTAGGATATTTAACACAAGATATAATGGGTTTAGCAGTATTAATAGCAATAATAACCATAGGATTGAGCAGTTACAGCATATATTACTCACATATGATTTTCAATAAAATAGCTCATCTTCTAAATATTTTTGAAGGTAAAAAATTCAAAAATTTAAACAAAAAAGAAGAAACTTATGAGGTCATATTATTTGGATATCATAGAATGGGATATAAAATGATTTCTGCTTTAAAAAGCATGAATAAAAAATTTGTAGTTATAGACTATAACCCTAAAACAATACTCGCCTTACTAAAAGAAAAAACAAATGCAATATACGGAGACGCAGGAGATAAAAATTTCTTAAGTGAACTTCCACTTAGAAAGGCTAAACTGGTAATATCAACTATTCCAGAAGAGTATTCTAATTTAATGATTAAAGATATGATTAAAGAAACTGGTTCAGAGGCAACATTCATAGCCACATCAGAACAACCAAGAAATGCTCTTGATTTATATAAAGAAGGTATAGATTATGTTCTCATCCCCCATCATCTTGGAGGAGAATATGCTGCTCATCTAATAGCAAAGCACAAACTCAATAAAGAAGATTACAAAAAAATAGGAATAGAACATAAAAAGCAACTAGAAAAAGGCAAGAATAATTCTGCTTTTAATTAATTACTTAATATCCAACCTATAAAGTTTGACTTGCATATTTAAAAAAACACTATTAGAAGGATACTTAGCCAAACCCCTATTAAGCAAAGTCTGAAAAGTTTTATGCATACTTCTTAAGTTTTCCAGTTCCCTAGTTTTCTGATTAGCAGAGACTTCACTAGAATTTTTCATTAAAGAATAGGCCCTCGCAAGGGAAACATAAGCTCCATCTAAAAGTTCAGGATCCGAAATAAAAAACCTTGAAGCTTCTTGCACTCTTTTAATTCCAGAAGCTTCAATAAAATAATCAAAAGACTGAACATGATAATCGTATACAATTCTATTAAAACTATTATTAGTTCTAGAATTTTGTTCATAATCCCTTATGGGCTGAGAATAATCCCAAAAATTCAGCCAATCCTGATTAGTCCAAGCCTGACTTGAAAGTCTAACAGATTCTTCAAGTGAATTAGCGCGTACAATAGCATTAGTATTTCTATTTTGAACAGAATCGCTAAAAGCCCTTAATCTAGAAGCAATATCTTCTTCTCCTGCCGAAGAACCCGCCAATAAACTCAGACCCAATAATCCTGCTATAACCGATTTAATTTTCATTTAATAATTAATACTTCTCTAGTTATAAGTATTTATATGCTTTTCAAAACCCCCTCTTATTCTTCAAATACTCAATAACTTTCTCACTAATAAATGGCACCTCACTACCAAATTTCTCCTTAATAATATTATACCTGTATGGCAAATCTATGCTTTCAAAATCATTTATTTCCACAGAAATTCCGTCCTTAAATTTTAAATCTGAAAAATTCTTTCCATGAACAATTTGAAAAACAGTAAAAACAGCATTATCTGTGCTCATCTGCTCTTTTCCTATATCTCTCTTCTCACAATCAGGAATAAATTTGCTTAATTCTTCCTTAGTCCTCTTTCTTGGAGGATAATCTCCTAATATTCCTCCAAATATAAAATACTCAAACAAAGAAGAATCCTCTGAAGAAAGAGTAGAATTGGCTTCAGGATCAAGAATACAAACTTTAGAAAAATCAATATCCAAATCCCAAACCCTCTCACTAAATATCTTTCCTATTTTATTTAATTTTGCAGAATCTTTCTTATTTGTTATATTGGTAATCCATAAGTTTTCCTTTCCAACTAATTCAGAAATATGCTCATATTCATATATACACCAAGGAAATAATTCCGGTTCTAGGTGTTCTATTATATAAATTTGTTTTTTATTATTCATTTTAAGTAAAGATGATAGTGAGCCAGAGCGCCGCGAGCTCTGGCCCTATCATCCCAGCCTAAGCGGGATGACTATGATAGGTGATTTGTGATTTATGATTTATGATAAACTAGTTAATATAATGTTATACAAAAAATAGAAATAAAGAGTCTTTTTAATACTTATTATGCCTAATTAGCGGCGAGTATTCTTTGAGTCTCAAGAGAAGCCAATATGTCCAAGGTTCTACTTCTAGAGATTCTATGAGGCTCATGATCTCCTGCATTAAGAGCTTCATCATATCTTTTCAAATATGCCGCATCACCATCAGATAATATTTCTCCAGAAGCTCGTCTTCTTCTTAGATTATCAATATATTCTTGACTTGGTAAGGCCATAAAAATAATAATAAAATCAACTTTAAATATTTATGCTCCCGCCGAGATTCGAACTCGGGTGACCACCTTGAGAAGGTGGCATACTTGGCCACTGTATGACAGGAGCAATAGCATTTAAGTCACATGAACATAGTATAAAAATGCTATTGCGACTAGAGCTTTATTGATTCAATTAAGGATAATAAAAATAATTTATAAACTTACTTATTCCCTTAGACTATAAATAACTAGCTTCAAACAATCATATATCCCTCACCCTCAAAATACTTAAATACTCTAAAAAGCTATAAAAAACATGGAAATGAAAAAAGATGACTGCCCAAAATGCCATGGAGAAAGACAAGTTAAAAGTAAAGATGGCACAATAAGCATATGCTTTGAATGTTTAGTTGCAGGAAGATTAGATCAACATGAAAAAAAGCTCAGAGATGCCAGTGATTTCGGGATAAGACTTTAATTTTATAAACTTCCTAATTCTATTATACCTATGGAAACTCAAGAGAATATTATAATTCCAAATCCAAGCGAACTAGAAAAGAAGAAAGCTGAATTCAGGAAAGGAGGGAGAGAGAGCATTCATATTTTGGCGGATTTTAATAAAACTTTTACCAAGGCCACAGTCAACGGTCAGAAAGCTCCTTCTTTAATCTCTCACCTTAGAAATCCGGAGAAACAGTATCTTACAAAAGATTATGCTCAGAAAGCCCAAGAGCTGTATAACAAATACAGACCCATAGAAATATCTCCCAACATAAGCTTAAAAGAAAAAAGTAAGAAAATGCTTGAATGGTGGAGTGTTCATTATAAGTTACTAGTTGAATCTGGCTTAAATGAAAAAGTTATAGAAAAATTGGTTGAAGACATAATCACAAGCAAGATTATTGAATTCAGAAAGGGGGCGAATGTCTTTTTTAATCTCACTAAAGAAAAGAATATCCCCATAATGATTTTAAGTGCAGCCGGAATAGGAAATATGATTAATCTATTTCTTAAAAGAAATAACTTTTTGTATGATAATATTTATTTCATAGGCAATACTCTTGAATTTGATAAAAAAGGTAATTTTACTGGAGTTAAAGATAATAAGATTATACATGTCCTCAATAAAAATGAGAAAGAAATTGAAGCTCTTCAAGTCTACAGAGAGATAGAAAATAGAAGAAATATAATTCTTCTGGGAGATTCTCTAGCAGATTTAAACATGTTGGAGGGAATAACTTTCAAAAGCCTAATAAAAATAGCCTTCTACAACAACAACGAGGAAAACTTAGAAGAATTCAAAAAGAATTTTGACATGATTATTCTAAATGATGGAAGCTTCGAGCCTATAAATGAACTTATGAAGGAAATACTAGAGAATTAATACTTCCTTCTTAATATAAATAGCCCTACCAGGATTCGAACCTGGGTCCCAACCCCCAGAAGGTCGGATCTTTGACCGCTAGACTATAGGGCTTTAATTTAGTTTTCTCAAGTTTTTTCAGTATAAAAATGTTTATAATCTTAAAAAAATAAGTAAATTCCAATTTGCACAAAAAAACCAACTTAACCCCTTCATAAAAATTATCAACAGTTATAAATATGAATTAGAAAAATTCTTGAGCACGAGGAAAGAATTTTTCACAAGCGAGCATTAGCGAGCCGTATCAGTTAAATATTTAATCTTGAAAAAACTAAAATAATCATGAACCTTAATGAAATTCAAGCCAGACTAGGAGAACTAAAAGAATGGGAATTAAACATGGACTCTTTAGAAAAAGAATTCCTCTTCAAATCAACAAACGAAGCAAAGATATTTCTAAATAAAATATACGAAATTTCAGAAAAACTAACTCATTTTCCAGTAATAATTGCAGACAGATTAATAGTAAACCTAAAACTCTCAACAAGAAAAGAAGGCATAGGCGAGAAAGACTTTGAATTAGCAAAAGAAATTGATAAAATAGCCCTTCAATAAGCTTTATAAATCCCAATTTTCTCCTCCTATTAACATGAAAAGAAGCTCACGAAGATGGAAGAAGAAAGGCCAGATGAGATGGAAATGGCAAAGAAAGCGATTGAAAGAAGAAAAGCATAGAAGAAAACTTCACAAGATGAGATCTCAATAAGACTAGAATTCTAAAATAAATTCTGTAATTAAAATCCAAATAAACCCCTGCTACTAACCTAATAGTTATATGTATTAATAAAACCACTATACATCTATCTAATAAAAAGATACACCAAAACAATTATATTCTTTATCATAGTAATGTTTATAACCTTCAATTTTGGTTTAATTCTGTAAAGAGGAACAATAATAAAGAGTGTAAAATGTCAGATTTTTCAACAATATGGACAGAGAAATATAGGCCAAGTAAATTTGAAGACGTAGTAGGCCAAGAAGAAATAATAAAAAGAGTAAAGAATTTAACAAATTCCTTAAATCTCCCGCATATGCTTTTCGCTGGTCCAGCAGGAACAGGTAAGTCTACTTTAGCAATAATAGTTGCAAAAGAATTATTTAAAGAATATTGGAAGGAAAATTACCTAGAACTAAATGCTTCTGACGCTAGAGGAATAGATGTTATACGACAAGAAGTTAAAAATTTTGCCAGAACAAAAAGTTTAGGAAGTGTTCCATTTAAAATAATTTTTCTTGATGAGGCAGATGCCTTAACAAAGGAAGCCCAGCAAGCATTAAGAAGAACAATGGAAAACTACACCAATACCTGCAGATTTATTCTTTCATGTAACTATTCAAGTAAAATAATAGATCCTATTCAATCACGTTGTGTAGTCTTTAGATTCAAACTCTTAGAAAAGAAAGATATAGAAAAAGTGATAAAAAGAATAGCTGAAAATGAAAAAATAACAATAGATGAAAAAGGAGTTCAAGCCTTATACGAAGGAAGTGAAGGAGATTGCAGAAGAGTAATAAACCTCTTACAAGCAAGTAATTCAATATCGCCAGTGATAACAGAAGAAATAATAAACATTCTACTTTCTAGTGCTAAACCTAAAGATGTAAAAGTTGTTTTAGATTATGCTCTTTCAGGAGATTTCCAAAAAGCCAAAGAAAAACTTCTAGACATTATGTTAAAAGATTCTGTTTCAGGCACAGATATAATTAAGTCAATACAAAAAGAAATATGGAATCTCAATGTAGATCCAGAGTTAAAGGTAAAACTTACAGAAAAAACTGGTGAAATAGAATTTAGATTAGTAGAAGGAAGTGATGAATTTATTCAACTTGAATCCTTATTAGCAAGTTTTGTTTTAGCAGGTCTTGGAATTAAAAAAGTATAAACTCCATATGGGCAAAAAAGTCAGTTTTAGAGGTTTAGAAGCTGAATTAAATACAGAACTTGCATTAAGAGCATTTGGAACCCCGGAAAGAAAACTTGAAGAATGTCTGCCTAAAGAAATCATAAGAGGTTTAAATTTCCCTTTCTTAAAAGAAGGACAAAGAGTATACCCTTTGAATAAAGACATCCCTCTAAAAGAAACTCAGGGAAAGGGTAAATTATCCAAAACACTAGCCCTAGTAAGAATAACTCACTATACACACGAATTAATAGACTCCAAAAGTTATACTCTGGGAAGTTATAGTATAACAAGAAAACCAAAAAAATGACAAATCAAAACGAAAAAATACCTTTATTTGAAAAATATAGACCTAAAAGAATATCCGAAATAAGAGGTCAAGACCTAGCAGCAGAAAAAATAAAAATATTTTTAAGTTCCTTTGAAAAAGGGATATCTAAGAAAAAAGCCATACTCTTATATGGCCCGGCAGGAACAGGTAAAACAACCTTGGCACATGCGTTCGCTAACGATCTTAATCATGAAATATTTGAATTAAACGCCAGTGATTTAAGAAATAGAGCAAAATTGGATGAAATTCTTAAACCATCTACACTTCAGCATTCTTTATTCAAAAAAGGAAAAATTATACTAGTAGATGAAGTAGATGGCGTGACTTCAACAGAATATGGAGGAGTAGCAGAACTAATAGCTTTAATAGAAAAAACAAAATTCCCAATAATAATAACCTGCAATGATATATGGCAAAATAAATTCTCCTTATTAAGAAGTAAGAGTGAGCTTGTTCCTATAAAAGAGCTTCCATATACCCTTGTGGTTGATATACTAAGAAACATTTCTAAACTTGAAAACAGAATAGTTCCAGAGAATATAATCAAAGAAATATCTGCAAAATCAAGAGGAGACTTGAGAGCAGCCCTTAATGATCTTCAGTCAATAATTTACCTAGAGAATGAAGAATTAATGGAAGAACAAATATCCTTAAGAGAAAAATCACAGGACGTATTTAATTCTCTAAAGGAATTATTTAAATTAAGAACAAACGAAAAAACACTCGAGATATTTGATAACGTAGATTTAGAAATGGATCAAATAATACTCTGGATAGAAGAAAATATACCTCAAGAATATAGGGGAGAAGAACTTGCTAAAGCCTATGATGCCTTAAGCAAGGCAGATGTTTTCAGAGGGAGAATTCATAGACAACAATACTGGCATTTCCTAACCTATGAAAACTTCTTTATAACAGCAGGTATTTCAGCAGCAAAGGGTTATAAAACACTTCAACAAAGATTTACTAAATATAATCCTCCTCAAAGAATACTAAAAATATGGATGGCCAATCAAAGAAATGCTAAAAAGAAAGCCATATCTGCAAAATTAGCAGAACTAACACATACTAGTAAAAACAGAGCAGTAAGGGATTTTAATATTCTAGCCCTAATAACTTCTGAATCAGAAATGAAAGAAATGCAGTTAGATGAAGAACAAATTCAATATCTCCAAGAAAAGAAACAAGAACTTCTAGCAAACTTGAAAGTTAATTAAATATGAACTCCTTCTTTTAAGCAAGTCAAAGCAGTTTCAAAGTTAGGTTTTCTTCCACCATTAACTTGGGCTATATTTCTCAAAATACTCTCTATTTCTACTTCTCTGAAAAAAAATCCTGCAGGCGATTTAACCACTGAATTTCTTTCGCCCACAATTACTACTCTTTCTCCAGACCCTAAAGTAGCCTCGGAGATTTTATCGTCAAGTACTATAGAATACCAATATATTGTGCCATGCTCGTTCCTAACAGGTTCAACAACACAAAAACGGGCATACCTTTCATCACCTGGTGCATTTGCTAAATATCTGCCCAGGAAAAAAGGTAATGCTCTACAACCAGCTATTTCGGCACTATAACCTCTATGATCTTCTAAAAAAGCTTTTGTATGTGTATTCATAATAAGAAACAACCTAGAGGGTTTAAAAATATTTATATAAAACAAAATATATTAGTAAATTCAACCTTAGCAACTACCACTAGAAGCAGCAGCAGTACTAGATAATGATTCAGAACATTCGCTAGGAGCATTTGTAAAAGCAGAACATACTGCCGTTTTTATTGCTTCCGAATTTCTAGCAACATTAACAACAACTCCATTAATTCTTATTGTTGGAGAGCCACTTACTCCATTTGCTTGAGCTTTAGCAGAAGCTTCTGAAGACATTTCTTGTCCTTTGGAACTAACACAAGCCATTACTTTTGTAGAATCAATTCCAAGAGTTTTCATCAAAGCTATAGATTCTGTTTTATCACAAGCTATATCTCGTGTAGAACCACACTTAGGGTATATATTTGCTACAAAACTTTTAGCATAACTCCAATATTTATCACTAGCTATATCTTGTATACACATTTGTATCTGATTTTGTTGAGTTTCATAAGCACCATGTCCATCATAATAAGGAACTATTTCAAAATCAACCTTGCCCTTTAATAAAGCAGCAACATCAGCCATAGGCCCTTGTGCTTGAACACCATAAGGACAGTAAGCCCAAACATATAATTCTACTTTAGGTTTATCTGATTTTGGAACATCTTTAGGAGTATCAGAAACAGCATTTCCTGTTCCAACAGTCTTGCTTACTTCCATAGGAGTAGCTCCTTGAATAAAATAATCTCCGTCTTTAGTAGTATAAACAGGAATTTCCTGACCATTATATATAACATTAACCTTATACAAGCTTCCTTCTGCTTCTACATTCTTTAATACAACACCCCCATCTGCAACTACCTGAGTATTAAGATAATTAACTAAATTCTCCCCAGCAGCATTAGCAGACATTCCACTAGGCCATACAACAACAAGAATCAACGCAATAACTAAAACAGCAGAAACACTCATCCATATATTTTCTTTCTTACTAAGGAACTTTTGAATCTTTTTCTCGTCCTTTTTTATTTCTTTTTCTAAATCAGCCATAAATAGTTAATAAGATAGGGCTTTAAAAACCTTATGGAAGTTTAAACTCCTTTTTATCATTATCCTTAGAAAATTAGTAACTAAGTATATTATAATCCAAAAAATGCTATAATCACTTAAAATTTTATAAAACCGCCACTAAGAGAAGCCCCTTATTAAAAGAAAGTATACATATTTTCAAAAAATCAAAAATTCATAATTCTATATCCCATAAACTTAAAATAGAAATTATACTTGTTTTTTCATAGGAATAGCACTAGGAGATTCTCCGCCATGCCAAGTAAATCTCGGCCTAACTCTTATGGGATATATTCTCTCAGAATTATCATCAAGAACTAAAGCACTTCCCTTAAGCGCAGGCAAATCTTGCATAGACTTTCTTATAGATTCAAGTAAATAGGTTTGCATAATACTATTCAAGGCCTCTATATCTGGCTGACTAGTCAGTCTATGACTAATAACCACGTCTGATTGTGTCATAGCATCTCTATGTATAACTCCTGGCTGTTGAGTTGCCATTACAAGAGATATTCCTGGCTGTCTTCCTTCTCTAAGTAGTTGAATTAATGCATCACTTGCGGCAGTCTTACCTTCCTTAACTAAAAACTCATGAGCTTCATCAATAAATATCCAAACCAGGGGAAAATCTTTTTTCTCTTTTTGATTTAGATAATCCATTCCATGTTCTAGGGCAAGCATTTCTTCTTTTTTTCTTGCCAACATTCTTTCGTTAAATAATTTCTTACATACCAAGCCTATAACTAATGCCCTCACATTAAAAGTTCCTATAGAAGAATAACAACTAGTATCAAGTATAGTTGAACTACCCGGAGAGATTAATTCAGATATTTCTGTTCCTTTCTGACCTTTTCTTGCAAAAACTCCCCAAGTTTTTGCTGCTTCAAATAAAGCCATAGCAGCATTATTATCTTTCTTATCAGTAGGAGACTTAAAAATTCTTTCAATTATGTCATCTATATCAAAATCTTTCTCTTCATCGTTTAATTCACCTATTATTTTTTGTATAACTATTGAAATAGGATCAGTAATTCCTAAATTAAAAGTTATAATCCAATCTTCAGACTTAAGTTCGGAAGCTTTTATTGCAAATTTTTTATCCACAGGAATACTTCTTTTTTCGTATTCTTCATAATACCCATAAGGCACCCAAATTGTAACAGGAAGATTTTTTGGTTTTAAATTCCATTCCTGCAAAAGTTCAGCTTCTTTATCATTCTTATATTTCATTGTCCAAAAAATGCCCATAGTATCAAAAATAAGTGGAGCAATATTTTGAGATACATCTCCAGGCAAGTCACATAATTCTTCGGCTATTGCTGCCAAAGTATAAGATTTTCCCGAACCTCTCTTACCGCATACCATTACAACATGACTTCTTGCAACATCAAGCCAAATTAAATTACTTAAAGAAGTATATTGCCCCATTTTAACATAACCCTTCCCAAGATAAACTAAACCATTATTTCCAAATTTTTTAGTATCTGACTTATCTCTCCCTATAATTATATCGTATGGCATTTTCTCTTTTTTTATCTAGTTTATTCCTCTTTAAAATTTAGTTTGTTTGAGTTTTTAATTGTTTGGAATAACGAAAATATAGAAATGTTAAAATACACTACTCAACGATA
>Ga0172375_10007370_pt1 | contig 15099 bp, 14 predicted proteins | sample LakKiv1m_FD_114537 | JGI IMG/M metagenome (GOLD analysis project Ga0172375, IMG submission 114537) | Freshwater microbial communities from Kabuno Bay, South-Kivu, Congo - kab_092012_11.1m | ecosystem: Environmental > Aquatic > Freshwater > Lake | place: Democratic Republic of the Congo... | reverse complement strand
GGCGGCGATGGCGGCGCTGACGGCGCTCACCAGCTCTGCGGCCGCGGCGCAGGCGGCGTCGACGTCCGCGGCGCGGGAGACGGCGTCGATGAGCGCGCTGCCGACGATCACCCCGTCGGCGAGTTCCGCGACGCGCGCCGCCTGGTCCGGTGTCGAGATGCCGAATCCCACCGCGAGCGGCGACTCCGTGCGCTCGCGGAGGCGCGCGAGCAGCGCTGGGAACTCCCCCCCGAGTTCGTCGCGAGCTCCGGTCACGCCGGTGACGGCGACACAGTAGATGAAGGACGTCGCCGCCTCAGCGACCAGATCCAGTCGGGCGTCGGTGCTCGTCGGCGTCGCCATCGGGACCAGTGAGAGGCCGGCGGTGGCGGCCAGTGCGGTGAGGCCGCCGGCGTCGGCCGCGAGAGCGGCCGTGGGTCCGGCGGCCTCGTCCAGGGGCAGATCGGGGATCACGAGAGCCTCCACGCCGCTCGCGGCCGCATGCGAGAAGAAGCGCTCGGGGCCGTAGGCGAGCACCGTGTTCAGGTACGTGAGAAGGACGAACGGCGCCATGCTCCCGTGTGCCGCCGCCAGGCCGAGGACGTCGTCCGGCGTCACTCCCGCCTCGAGAGCCTCGTGGGTCGAGCGCTGCACCACCGGCCCGTCGGCGATGGGGTCGGAGAACGGGATGCCGAGCTCGACGATGTCGGCGCCGGCGACCACGAGCTCGGCGACGAGCCGGTCGCTGGTGGCCCGGTCCGGGTGTCCGCCGGTCAGGTAGGGGATGAGCGCCGCGCGCTTGGCGCGCGGCGCCGCGAAGGCCTTCGCCAGACGCGGCGCGAGGTGTCGCGGCGGGGTCGGCTCGCTCCCGGGTGGGACGGCCGGCTGGTCCGGCTGTCCGGGCAATCGGCGGACGCTCACGTGGTCACCCCCAGGAGTCGCGCGGCCTCGTCGACGTCCTTGTCGCCGCGTCCCGACAGATTGACGATGATGAGGTCGCCGGCGGCGAACCGCGTGCCGGCGGGGTCGAAGTCGGCGGCGGCGCCCGGGATGGTGAACCGGCCGGTCGCCGACGGCGAGGGCGCCGTGCGCTCGGCTGTGGAAGGACCGCGCAGGACGTAGGCGACGGCGTGGGCGCTCTCGAGTGCCGGGATGATCCCCTCCAGCTCCGAGAGCGTACGGAACGCGGCGAGCGCCTCGGCGTCCGTCGCCGCGGCGTAGGCCGCCCGGCCCGAGTCCTTGAGCCACGAGTGCTCGGGCCCCACGCCCGGGTAGTCGAGCCCGGCCGAGACGGAGTGCGCCTCCGCGACCTGGCCCCAGGCGTCCTGCAGGAGGTAGCTGAACGACCCGTGCAGCACGCCGGGGGTGCCCTTTGCGAGCGGGGCGCCGTGGCGAGTGTCGAGGCCCTCTCCGGCGGCCTCGACGCCCGTGAGCCGCACTGCGCTCAGTTCGCGGAACGCCTGGAAGATCCCCATCGCGTTGGACCCTCCGCCGACGCAGGCGACGATCTCGTCGGGGAGGTGGCCGAAGCGCTCACGGACCTGCGCGATGGCCTCGTCGCCGATCACCGCCTGGAAGTCCCGCACCATGGCCGGGTAGGGGGCGGGTCCGGCAACGGAACCGATCACGTAGAACGTGTCGCGCACGTTGGTGACCCAGTCTCGCAGGGCCTCGTTCATCGCGTCCTTGAGCGTGCGTGACCCGCTCGAGACAGGGATGACCTCGGCGCCCAGAAGGCGCATACGCACGACGTTGAGGCGCTGGCGGCGCACGTCCTCCTCGCCCATGTAGACGGCGCAGTCGAGATCCAGGAGCGCGCAGGCGGTGGCGGTCGCGACGCCGTGCTGCCCGGCGCCCGTCTCGGCGATGACGCGGCGCTTGCCCATGCGTCGCGCCAGCAGCGCCTGGCCGAGAACGTTGTTGATCTTGTGAGCGCCGGTGTGGCAGAGATCCTCACGCTTGAGCAGGATCGTGGCGTCACAGCGCTCGCTGAGTCGTTCGGCGTGATACAGCGGCGTGGGCCGCCCGGCGTAGTCGGCCAGGAGCTGCCCGAGGTCTGCCTGGAAGGCGAGGTCGTCACGCGCCTCCTCGTAGGCGGCCGTCAGTTCGTCCAGCGCCGGGATGAGTGTCTCGGGGACGAACCGGCCGCCGTACGGGCCGTACTGGGACTCTATCGTCATCGGCGCGTCCTCTTCCTGTTCCGGGCCGCCTGCGCGACCTCCTGGTCAGCGTGTACCACGGCGGCGAAGAACTCGCGCAGCCGCGCCGGATCCTTGATGCCGGGAGCCTCCTCGACGCCGCTTGAGACGTCGACGACGGTGGGGCCGAGCGCGGCGATCGCGGCGCCGACGTTGGTCGCGGCGAGACCGCCGGCGAGCACGAATCGTTCGTGTGGCGTGCCCGGATCGCCGGCCAGCGCCTCCCAGTCGAGCGTGATGCCGGTGCCGCCGTACAGGCCCGGCCGCCGGGCGTCGAGCAGGACGAGGTCGGCTTCGCCTGCGTCGGCGGTGTCGGCTGCGGCGATCACGATGGGCCGGGGCTCGAGCGCCGCGGTGGCCGCCCGGATCTCGGCGACCGTGACGCCGTCGGGGCCGGCCGAGAGCTGGACGGCGCGCAGCCCGGCGAATCCGAGCGCCTCGGCGATCCATGCCGCCGGTTCCGTGGTCACCACGCCGACGGTGAGCGCGTCCTCGACCTCACCGGCGAGCCAGCAGGCGCGCTCCGGTGAGACCTGCCGGGGGCTCTCGGAGAGGACGAACCCGCAGGCGCAGGCGCCGAGGGCGACGGCGGCGCGGACGTCGGCGTCCCGGGTCAGGCCGCAGACCTTGACGAGCGTCATCGCGGCGCCCCCGGGCGCTTGAGCGCCGCGACCACCGTCTGGAGCTGCGCCGCCGGTGCTCGCACGAGCGCCTCGCCGACGAGAAGGCCGCGAGCGCCGGCTGCCGCCACCCGGCTCGCATCGGCCGGGCCCGCGATGCCGCTCTCGCTGACCGGGAACGCGGCGGGGCCGATGGCAGGGACGAGTCGCTCGGTCGTGGCGAGATCGACCTTCAGCGTGGAGAGGTCGCGGTTGTTGACGCCGACCAGGACCGCGCCCGTTGCGCGGGCGCGGCTCAGGTCGGCGAGGTCGTGGACCTCGACCAGGGCATCGAGGCCGCAGGCGGCACACTCTTCGAGCAGCAGCGCGAGGTCGTCGTCGGAGAGCGCCGCGACGATCAGGAGCACGGCGGCGGCGCCTGCGTCGGCCGCCTCCCGGACCTGGTAGGGGTCGACGATGAAGTCCTTGCGCAGGACCGGCAGGGCGACGGCGGCGGCGACGGCGCGCAGGTCGTCGAGTGAGCCGCCGAACCGGTCCGGCTCCGTGAGGACGGAGATCGCGTCGGCGCCGGCCGCCTCGTACGCGCGCGCTTGGGCGACGGCGTCGAGTCCGGGCGCGATGTCGCCCTTGCTCGGCGAACGACGCTTGACCTCGGCGATGAGCGCGAGCTCACGCGGTCCCCGCCCGCCGCCGGCCTCCCCGGTGTCTCCCGCGTGCAGGAGGGCCCCCCGGAGGCGGCCCGGCGGGCCGGGCCGTGGGGGCCGTCCGAGGGACGTACTCTCCCGGGAGGCGGCGACTCTGGCGCGGGCCGCGGCCACCATCGCGGCGAGGAACCCGCTCTGCGGGGCCACCGTGTCGGGTGCGGCCGTCACTCCGGCTCTCCGGCGAGACGCCGGCTGGTCGCGACGAGCGTGTCGAGGGCGGCGCGGGCGGCGCCGGAGGCGACCGCCCCCCGAGCCTTGTCGATACCCTCCCCGATGCTCTCGGCGGCTTCGGCGATGTAGAGCGCCGCGCCGGCGTTGAGCAGCACGATGTCGAGATGAGGCCCTGCCTCGCCGTCGAGGACGGCGCGGAGCAGGGCCGCATTCTCCGTCGCCTCACCGCCCAGCAGCTCGTCGAGCCGGGCGCGGCGCATGCCGAACTCCTCCGGCGAGACCTCGTACCGGACGTCGAAACCGTGACCGGCGAAGACCTCGACGACCGCTGTGGGGCAGGTGGTCGAGATCTCGTCGAGCCCGTCCTCGCTGTGGACGATGAGGTTGCGGTCGTTGCCCATCAGCCGGACGGCGCGCGCGATGCGCTCGACGTAGCGCGCGTCGGCGACGCCGATGAGCTGGTGCCGGGCCCCGGCCGGATTGGTGAGGGGCCCGATGAGGTTGAACGTCGTCGCCATGCCGATCTCGCGCCGCACCGGCGCGACGTGCTTCATGGCGAGGTGGTGACGCGGCGCGAACATGAATCCGATGCCGCACTCGGCGATGCAACGGCTCACGTGCGCCGGCGGAAGGTCGATGGCCACGCCGAGGGCCTCGAGCACGTCGGCGCTGCCGCAACGGCTCGTCGCCGAGCGGTTGCCGTGCTTGGCCACGGTGACGCCGGCGCCGGCGGCCACGAGGGCGGCGCCGGTCGAGATGTTGAAGGTGCCTGCCGCGTCGCCGCCGGTGCCGCACGTGTCGAGGATGACGTCGGCGTCCACCTCGACCTTCTCGGCCAGCTCGGTCATGGCGCGCGCCATGCCGACGATCTCCTCCGCCGTCTCGCCCTTGACGCGCAGGGCGCTCAGAAAGGCGGCCGTCTGCGCCTCGCCGGCGCGGCCGCCCATGATCTCGAGCAGCACGCTCCGCGCGTCCGCTTCGCTGAGGTCGCGACCTGCGGTGAGCTCCCGCAGGGCGGCGCTGAGCACGTCATTCGGCACGGCCGGCCTCCTCTGGCGGCTCGGTGGGCCCGGCGCCGCCCTCCAGCCGCAGGAAGTTCGCGAGCAGGTCGAGCCCCACCTCGGTGAGCACGCTCTCCGGGTGGAACTGCACTCCGTGGACGGGCAGCTCCCGGTGGCGCACGCCCATGACGATGCCCTCGTCGTTCCAGGCGGTGAGCTCGAGACAGCCGGGCAGCGTCTCGTCGACGACGAGCGAGTGGTACCGGGTCGCGGTGAAGGGGTCGGGGATGCCGGAGAAGACGGCGCGACCGTCGTGGTGGATCTGGTCGGTCTTGCCGTGGACGGGTGCGCCGGCCCGGCGCACGACGCCGCCGTAGACCTGGCCGATGGCCTGGTGTCCGAGGCAGACGCCGAGCACCGGCAGGCGCGCGCCGCCGAAGTGCCGGATGGCCTCCATGGAGATGCCGGCCTCGTTGGGCGTGCAGGGGCCGGGAGAGACGACGAGGTGCGTCGGCCGGGCGGCCGCGATGTCGGCGACGGTCACGCGGTCGTTGCGCTTCACCGTGATCTCCGCGCCCAGTTCGCCGAGGTACTGCACGAGGTTGTAGGTGAACGAGTCGTAGTTGTCGATCATGAAGACGCGCGGGGCGCGCCCGGCCGCGGGTGGGGGTGCGTCCATGGTCAGCCTCCGTCGCCGAACTGCTCGTGGGCAAGGTCGATGGCGCGCAGCAACGCCGCGGCCTTGTTCTGCGTCTCCTCGTACTCGCGTGCCGGCACGGAGTCGGCGACGATGCCGGCGCCCGCCTGCACGTGCGCCACGCCGTCCTTGACGATGACCGTGCGGATGCAGATCGCGGTGTCGAGGTCGCCGCCGTAGCTGAGGTAGCCGATGGCGCCGGCGTAGGGGCCGCGGCGCACCGTCTCGAGCTCGTCGACGATCTGCATGGCACGGATCTTGGGGGCGCCGCTGACGGTGCCCGCGGGAAAGGCCGCCTTGAGCGCGTCGGTCGGCTCTACCCCCGGCACCAGCGTCCCGCTCACCGAGGAGACCATATGGATGACGTGTGAGTAGAGTTCCATGGCCATGAAGTCGTCTACCCGGACACTGCCGGGGACGCACACGCGGCCGAGGTCGTTGCGCCCGAGGTCGACCAGCATGAGGTGCTCGGCGCGCTCCTTCTCGTCGGCGCGCAGGTCGTCGATGAGGCGCCGGTCGTCGGCCGGGTCCGCGCCCCGCGGGCGGGTGCCGGCGATGGGCCGCGCCTCGACGTGGTCGCCCTGCACGGTGATGAGCGGCTCCGGGCTGGAGCCGCAGAGGGCGAAGTCGTCGAAGGCGATGTAGTAGAGGTAGGGGCTCGGGTTGACCGCGCGGACCCCACGGTAGATGGAGAAGGGCGAGACGGACGCCGGGGTGCTGAAGCGCTGCGAGAGCACGACCTGGAAGGCGTCGCCGTCGTAGATGTAGTCACGGATGCGCTCGACGCCGGCCTCGTACTGCTCGCGGCTCATCGACGAGGTGACCGGGCCGGCGGGGACGCCTGCGGCCGCCCGCCCCGCCTCGCCCGCCCCGGGGGCGGCGGTCAGGCGGCCGGCCGCGCCGGCGGGCAGGGGTGCGGCCAGCTTCTCGCGCACATCGGCGATGCGCTCGAGCGCACGCTCGTAGGGCCCATCGACGTCGCGGCCCTCGACGAACGCGTTGGCCACGATCGTGATCGAGTGCTTCAGGTGGTCGAACACCAGCACCGTGTCGGCGAGCAGAAAGGCCATCTCGGGGAGGCCGAGGTCGTCGGGCGGCGCGTCCGGGAGGTGCTCGAGTCGCCGCACGAGGTCGTAGCCGAAGTAGCCGACGAGGCCGCCGGCGAGCGGAGGCAGGGCGGCGGCCGCGCCGCCTTCACCGCTCGCCGGCGGCCGGTAGCTCCGCATGAGGTCCGCGACGGCGGCGAAGGGGTCGTCGTGCTCGACCTCGAGGCGGTCGCCGTTCTCCTGCACGGTCAGGCGCCCGTCCGCGTAGGTCACGAGGGCGCGGGCGCCCACACCGAGGAACGAATGGCGCCCGAGATGCTGCCCCTGCTCGGCGCTTTCGAGGAGGAAGGCGCGCTGCGGCGCGCCGAGCTTGAGGAACGCGGAGACGGGTGTCTCGAGATCTGAGACGAAGGAGTGGGTGACGGGCAGGACGTTGTGCGCCAGAGCGAGGCGGCGAGCCTCGTCTAGCTGCGGTGTGACTCGTATGTCCTTTGCCACGGGCCAGCCATGTGACACCTCCGGTGGACACTCGGCCCATCGTCGTCACGCGCCTGCCGTCGCGGCAGGCGGTGTGAAGACGGTAGGGCAGGGACGGCGTGACTGTCAAGCGGCGGCGTGCGGCGGGACGGGCCGCACGAGGCCTGCGCACGTTGTAAGCTCTCGCAACGGGCGAGCGGCGGGAAGGGTCGTGGTGAAGTGCGAGAACGTCACGTGACCGGGAAAGGCTGACAAGGTCCGCCTCGCCGTGTCCCTGCTGACCCGCATCTCTCCCGAGGACGCCCATCGGCGCCGCTGGCAGTTGCTCGCTCTGACATCGGTCGGCGCCTTCATGGGGCCGCTGGACGGCTCCATCGTCTCGGTGGCCCTGCCCGCGATGGGTCCGGACCTGGACCTCACCTACGCCGCCGGGCTGTGGGTGCAGGCGGCGTACCTGCTGACCACGGCGGTGCTGCTGATCCCGCTCGGCCGGCTGGCGGACCTGTACGGCCGCGTGCGGTTCTACCTGCTCGGCATCACGGTCTTCACGGTGGGCTCGCTGCTGGCGGCGCTCGGCACGAACGGCGCCTGGCTGATCGGCAGCAGGGTCGTGCAGGGCGCCGGCGGCGCCCTCATGGTGGCGACCGCCGCCGCCATCGTCACCGCCGTGTTCCCGCCGAAGGAGCGCGGCCGGGCGCTCGGGATCAACGTGATGGCCGTGTACATCGGCCTCAGCGTCGGGCCGCCGCTGGGCGGCATGCTCGTCGACACGCTGGGCTGGCGCTGGATATTCCTCATCAACCTGCCGATCGGTGTGGTGGTGCTGCTCTGGGGCTGGTTCATGCTGCCGCGCTCCGAGCGGGAGGAGGACGCGCCGCGCGTCGACTTCGCCGGCGCGGCGCTGCTCGGCACGTTCCTCGTCGCGCTTCTCGTGCCGCTCACCTTCTCGTCGCAGTGGGGGTGGTCGTCGGCACTGACGCTCGGGCTGCTGGTGCTGTCGGCGGCGTCGCTCGCCGGCTTCGTCGCGCTCGAGCACCGGACCGAGTCGCCGATCCTGGACCTCGACCTGCTCGTCCGCAACCGGCTGTTCGCGGCCGCGAACCTGGCGGCACTGCTCAACTACATGGCGCTGTACGGCATCAGTGTGCTGACCGCCATCTTCCTCGAGATCGTGCAGGGGCGCTCGGCGGCCGTGACCGGCTGGCTCATGCTGAGCCAGCCTCTGCTGATGGCGATCCTAAGCCCTCTCAGCGGACGTCTGAGCGACCGCATCGGCTCGCGCGTCCTGACGACCGGCGGCATGGCCGTCATCGCCGGCGGCATGATGCTGCTCGCGGCGATGCCCTCGACGGTGCCGGTGTGGCGGGTGGCCACGTATCTCGGTGTGGTCGGGCTCGGCATGGCGGCGTTCAGCGCGCCCAACGCCTCCGCGATCATGGGCAGCGTGCGTCGTGACCAGCTGAGCGTGGCCAGCGCGATGATGGGGACCATGCGCACGGCCGGGCAGGCGCTCAGTGTGGCGCTGCTGGGCGGCATCGCCGCCAGCCAGCTCGGCCGGCTCGGCGGCCGGCTGCTGTTCTCCCACGGCACCGCGGTGGAGGCCGGCGAGCTCGCGTCGCGCGCAGCGGGAGGGTACGCGGAGGGCTACAGCTATGCCATGGTGGCCGGCGCCCTGCTGGCTCTGCTCGGCGCGCTCGTCTCGCTGACACGCGGCCGTCACTCGCCGGAGGCGCCTCCGGGGCGTCCGCCGGCGGGGGATCCGTCGGCAGGGGAGCCGCCGCCGGCCGCCGGGCGAGCCCTCAGCCCCAGGTCAGCCAGCGTGCCGGGTTCGCGGTCATGAGCCGGCGCAGCTCCGCGTCGCCGACGCCGTACTCGGCGAAGAGCGGCGGCAGGTCGCGCACGAGGCGCGCGTAGCCGCTGCCGCCGTACTCCGTCAGCTGTACCCGCGTCACCACGTCCTGCGAGAGCAGCACGCGGTCGCCGTGCCCGGCGGCCAGCAGCTCGGCGATGCCGGCGACGCGCTCGCGGTCGCTGTGGACGAACGCGTCGGCCCCCGCCGCGGCTTCGCCCCACCCGAAGAAGTCGTACTCGACGCAGGCGCCACGCTCGGCGAGCGCCGACTGATAGGCGCGGTCGATGACGTGGTCGACGTGGGCGACGGCCACGCGGCCGGGGTCGACGCCGGCGGCCTCGAGCACGTCGAGCGCCTTCAGTCCCTGCGCCTCCGGCATCTGCGTGTGGATGGAGACGGGGGCGCCGGTCTCGCGCTGCGCCGCGGCGACGGCGCGCAGGACCTTGCGCTCGGCCGCCGTCATGGGGCTGGAGAGGCCGATCTCACCGAGGATGCCACACGGGACGGCGCCGGCCGTCACATCCGCGGTCAGCTCGGCGACCAGGAGTCCGGCCAGCTCGTCGACGGTGAGCTGCGCGACGGAGAGGGAGTGCGTTTCCTCCACGTAGTAGCCGCAGCCGGCGATGACGTGCAGGCCGGTGCGGCGCGCGAGGCGCGCGAGACCGGCCAGGTCGCGTCCGATGTCCGGCAGGGTCTGATCGACGACGGTCGATCCGCCGGCATCGCGGAAGCGGAGGAGCTCACGCGCCGCGAGGTCCTCGTCGTCGAGGATCACGTGCTGCCGGTTGCGGTAGGGCTCGGCGCGGACCGCCGCGAGGTCCGCCGCGCCCAGAGGCCGGTCGAGGAGCCGCGCTTCGTCTGCGGAGCGCGGCTCCTCGAGATACGCCTCGAGCGTGCTCAGGATGTGCTCGTGCGGCAGGGTGACGCCGAGAGACTCCGGCGCGACGGGTCCGAGCACGGTCTGCGCCATGCCCAGAAGGGACCCGGTCACGACGCTCCGCGGCGTTCGGTCGGGAGCCTCCCGCGTCAGTCGCTCAGCTCCTGACCGGCTGGTACTGCGAGCTGCCGAAGCCGAGCACGAGGTACATGATCATCGGGAAGAAGATCAGCAGGATGCCGAACCCCACCCCGTGGCCGAAGTTCTTGGAGATGTCGAGCGCGACGATGATCCACATGATGAAGTTCAGGAACGGGATGAAGAACAGGATCAGCCACCAGCCCGGCCTGCCGGCGACCTTGATCAACAGGTAGGTGTTGTAGAAGGGGATGATCGCTCCCCAGCCCGGCCGATCCGCCTTCTTGAAGGTCATCCACAGGCCCACGATGGCGAGAACGGCGATGACCAGCTCGACGATCACGTACGTCCCTGAGAAATACACCGTGGTGGTCGTCTCTGCCGCAAGATGCATGGTGCCTCCCGTAGATTGGGTACCGGCCCCGCCCCGGGGCCGGTGGTGCGTGTCTCCTACCCAGTTCGGACCGAGGGTACGCAGGGACCGTTGCCCGTCTTCGCCGGGCAACGGTCCCTGCCGCCTGCGCCGGCCCGGAGAGAAGGCCCGGGCTGCACAGCAGCCCGGGCCTTCTCAAGTCACACGATCGAAGTGCCGCGGACTACTGCAGCGGCGGCGGCGGCGGTGGCGGCGAGCCTGCCGGCGGAGGCGGCGGAGTCGGGGCGCCGGGAGCCGCGTTGGCCGGCGGCGTGACCGGGGCCTGGGGTGTCACTGGTGTCGGCGGGGTCGCCGGCGGAGCCGGCGGAGGCGGCGGAGCGGCGTAGGTGCCTCCGCTCGGCGGCGGTGTGTACCCGCCGGCCGGGCCGGCCGCGGCCACGGGGCCGACGTACTGCGCGTCGCCGAAGCCGAGGATCGGCATGAACACGAAGCTCAGCAGCCAGAGGCCGATGCCGTAACCGCTGCCCTTGCCGAAGGCCTTCGCCATGTCGAGGCAGCCCATGAGGAAGATCACGAAGAACACGATGCCGAGGATGGCGCCGATGATGGTCCCGATGATCGGGATGATCGAGACGACGATCTCCGCGACGAGGATCCAGAACCACCAGCGCGGCCGGCCGATCATCTCGACCCACACCCACCAGTTGTAGACGGGGATGATGGCCGCCCACCCGGGCCTGCCCGCCTTCGCGTACATCTTCCACAGGCCGATGGCGGCGACCACGTAGATGGCGATCATCACAAGGAGGTAGATCACCATCAAAGCGGCGATCCCGCCACCCTCCACGTTGTAGTTGTACTCGTATTCCATTGTCTCCTCCTCGTGCCCTTTCGCCTTCTCCGGCGCTCCCGTGACTCTTCCGTACCCACTCCCCGGCTCCTGCTTTCCGTTTGTATCGGTTCCGTACGGCCGAACCTGCACCCGGGGCTGTGCTTGTAGCATACTGGGATGCGGTGGTGAGCGGCAGGTCGGCATCGTGTGAAGACTGCGAGGAGGAGCACCGATGGGCGCCAGGTTACCGAAGCAGGTGGCGAGCGGCGTCTACCAGCTGGGGCTGGTCGGCGTGAACGTCTTCTTCGTCGAGCTCACCGACGGCGGCCTCGTGCTGATCGACACCGGGACCGAGCCCGGAGGCGAGCACATCGGCGCCGGGCTGCGGGCGCTGGGCCGCGCGCCGAAGGAGCTTCGCGGCATCGTCGTCACCCATCTGCACGGCGATCACACCGGCGGGCTCGCCGCCGTCAAGCGGCATACCGGCGCCGAGGTCTGGATGCATGCCGCCGACGCGGCGGCCCTGCGTGAGGGAGTAAGGGCCCGGCCGTTCCAGCCGGGTCCGGGCTTCGTGCGCACCGTCGTCGCGCACGCGCTGGGGCTGCGACCGGCGCGGAACGCCGATCCGATCGCCGTCGAGCATGAGGTCGAGGACGGCGAGACGCTCCCGTTCGACGGTCTCGTCGCCGTGCACACGCCCGGGCACACCGCCGGGCATCTGGCGCTGCTGCTGCCCAGGGACGGAGGGGTGCTGTTCACCGGCGACGCCGCCACCCACCTGGGACGTCTCGGTGTCGGGCCGGTCTATGAGGACATCGCGGAGGGGCGGCGCAGCCTGGAGAGGCTTGCCGCCCTCGACTTCGACACCGCTCTGTTCTCGCACGGGCGCCCCATCCGTACGGGGGCGGGTGAGCGCTTCCGCGCCCGTTTCGCGCGCGGCTGATGCCCTCGGACGCCCGGTGCGCCGTCGCCGGGGCTTCCCGCGCCGCGCTGCTCAGTTTGCCCAAGAATCCCTCGTTGACGCCCGCCCGGCGCGACGTATCGTGAGGCCACGCTCCCCATGGGGCGTCGCCGGGCGACGGAGGCGGCGGCGGGAATGGGGATCCGGACCGAGCGGACGCGTCAGGAGACAACGAGGAGCGGGGGGGACCATGAAAGTCCTTATCGTCGGCAGCGGCGGGGTGGGGGAGTCCACGGCGGCGATCGCGAAGCGCCGGGACCCGGGCGGCGAACTGTTCGAGACGATGGTGCTGGCGGACTACGATCTCGCCAAGGCGAAGGCGGCGTCCGCGCGCATGGGTGACGACAAGCGGTTCCCCGCTGAGCAGGTGGACGCGGCGGACGTCGATGCCGTCGTCGCGCTCTGCGCGAAGCACGACGCCGACGTCCTCTGCAGCTTCCTGCCGGTGGAGTTCAACCCGCACACGCTGCAGGCGGCGCTCAAGGCCCGCGTTCACCACATGGACGCCTCCACGACGCTCTCCGTGCCGCACCCCTCGGACCCGTACAACCAGGCCAACGTCGTGCTCGGCGAGGCCGAGATCGCGCTGAGCGCCGAGTTCGAGAAGATCGGCAAGCTCGGGCTCATGGGCATCGGCGTCGAGCCGGGGATGGCCGACTGGTACTGCCGCTACGCCGCCGACCACTTCTTCGACGAGATCGACGAGATCGGCGTGCGCGACGGCGCCAACCTCGAGATCCCCGGCTTCAAGGGCATCAGCTTCGGCTTCTCCATCTGGATGACGATCGAAGAGTGCACCAACCCCGCGGTAGTCTGGGAGCGGGACCGCGGCTTCTACACCGTGCCGCCGCTCAGCGACCCCGAGCCGTTCTATCTGCCGGAGGGCATCGGCTGGGTGGACGTCGCCCACGTGGAGCACGAAGAAGTGCTGCACGTGGGCTGGTTCCACGAGCTGCTCAAGGGCGTGAAGAAGGCGACCTTCAAGTACGCGCTGGGAGATGAGTTCATCCAGGCGATGGAGGTCTTCAAGTCGATCAACATGCACTCTCTGCAGCCCGTGAGCGTGCGCGGCAGGGAGGTGCGGCCGCGGGACGTGGTCGAGGCGGCCGCACCGGACCCCAACGAGATCGGCAAGCGGTACGTGGGGCAGTCGTGCGCGGGCACGTGGGTGTGCGGGCGCAAGGACGGGCGCGAGCGGGAGGTCTACCTCTATCAGGTGGTGGACAACCAGGAGTGCGTCGCGCTCTTCGGCACGCAGGGCGTGGTGGCGCAGACGGCGTTCCCGGGCGTGATCGCGCTCGAGCTGCTCGCCACCGGCAAGCTCGCCGGCTACAAGGGCAACCCGGAGGCCGGTGTGTTCCCGGCGCAGGCGTTCACCTGCGACGACTTCGTCGCGGTGCAGAAGGACTACGGGTTCCCCGGCGGCGTGCTCGAGATGGACTCGGAGTACAAGCGCGAGCTCGACCACGCCGGGTTCGTCGCGCCGGTCGAAGGGGACGGCGCATGAGCGGCGGGGGCGGGGGCCAGGGCGGCGCGGGCGCCGGCGCCGCCGAGATCTCGCAGGCAGGCGGATGCGCCTGCCGCCGGTTCGAGGGCAGGGTCGCCCTGGTCACCGGCGGGGCTTCCGGCATCGGGCTGGCGACGGCGGGGCGGCTGCTCGAAGAGGGAGCCGTCGTCGTGATCGCCGACCTGGACGGCGACGCCGCCGAGGCCGCGGCGGCCGTGCTGCGCGGCCGCGGCCTGACCGGCGTCACCGCCCGGCGCTGCGACGTGACGCAGGGCGCCGAGGTCGAGGCGCTCGTGGCCTGGATCCGCGCCGAGCACGGGCGCCTGGACGTGCTCTTCAACAACGCCGGCATCTACGAGCCCGGCGAGGTCCACGAGACCGCCGAGGACGCCTGGGACCGGCAGATCGGCGTCAACCTCAAGTCGGTCTTCCTGGTCTCGCACCACGTGGTGCCGGTGATGCTGGAGCAGGGCGGCGGCGCGATCGTCAACAACGCCTCCGTCGCCGCCCTCGTCGGCGACCTCAAGAGCGCCGCCTACTGCGCGAGCAAGGGCGGCGTCGGCATGCTCACCAAAGCGATGGCGCTCGACTACGCGCAGCGCGGCATCCGCGTCAACGCCATCTGCTGCGGCGAGATCGACACGCCGCTCTTCGTCAAGGAGTCGTACCAGATCGGCATGACACCGGACTCGTACCGGGAGATCCTCAACGAGGCGCACCCCATCGGCCGCATCGGTCTGCCCTCCGAGGCGGCCGCGGCGGTCGCCTACCTGGCCGGCGACGACGCGAGCTTCCTCACCGGCGTGCTCCTGCCGGTGGACGGCGGCTACAGCGCGGTATGAAGGAGAGACCGATGCGTGGACTGAACGACAAGGTGGCCCTCGTCACCGGCGGCTCGTCGGGCCTCGGCGAGGCGATCGTCTACCGGTTGGCCGAAGAAGGCGTGAGTATTGCCATCGGTGCCCGGGACGCGGCGAAGGCGGAGGCGGTCTCCGCGCGGGCGGCCGCCCGCGCGCGCGAGCATGGGCACGGTCGCGAGCATGCGGTCGTGCTGGGCGACGTCTCCGTCGTCGCCGACTGCGACCGCCTGGTCGCGGAGACCGTCGCGCGCTTCGGCGGCCTCGACATCCTCGTCAACTCGGCCGGCGTCTGGCTCGAGAAGTCCATCCTCGACACCAGCGAGGAGGACTGGGACTGGTGCGTCGGCATCTGCCTCAAGGGCACGTACTTCATGTGCAGGGCGGCGCTGCGGCACATGGTGGCTCAGGGCGGCGGCGTGATCGTCAACCTGGCGAGCGACTCGGGCATCCACGGTGAGCCGGGCGCGGCCGTCTACTCCGCCGCCAAGGCCGGGGTCGTGATGATGACGCGAGCGCTCGCCATCGACCACGGTCCGGACGGCGTGCGCGTGTGCAGCGTGAGCCCGGCGATCTTCGACACGCCCATGCTGGCGAGCGCCATCGCGGCGGCGCCCGACCCCGTCGCGTACGCCGAAGGGATGGAGGACGCCTACCCGCTCAAGCGGATCGGCCGGCCGGAGGAACTCGCCGCCGCCGTCGCCTTCCTGGCGAGCGACGACGGCAGCTTCATGACCGGCCGGACACTGGTGGTCGACGGGGGCGTGACGGCCTGACCTCTCTCCGGCGGGGCCGGCGCGTCAGCCCTC
>Ga0172375_10007368_pt1 | contig 15101 bp, 14 predicted proteins | sample LakKiv1m_FD_114537 | JGI IMG/M metagenome (GOLD analysis project Ga0172375, IMG submission 114537) | Freshwater microbial communities from Kabuno Bay, South-Kivu, Congo - kab_092012_11.1m | ecosystem: Environmental > Aquatic > Freshwater > Lake | place: Democratic Republic of the Congo... | reverse complement strand
GTAACCGTTAAGCTTCCCGAAGTCAAGCGCATCGCCGATCTTGCACAGCGGCTGGCGTTGGCCTGCCGATAATGTTGCCCGATGCCCTGCGGCATTCAAGCCGCAGGTACCGGGCGGTTGCGGTCGTGTCCGCGCATGGACGGCAGAGAGCAGGCGCGCTGGTCCGCAGTGCCCGCCTCGCCCGCAGACGGGAAAACCTCTCGGACCCTCTTGACAACACCCCTGTGGTGGGGCTATTGTCTGTGTGTATTAATACATACAGAAAGGACAGGGAGTATGGCAACCGATGGCAGCGGGCAACAGGCCGAACTGGAACACCGGAGGCGACGGCTGGCGGCGCAGTTGGGTCGGTGCGGCGACCTGATCAGGGGTTCGCTGGTGGCCAACCGCCGACGCTGTGGCAAGCCGCAATGCCGCTGCGCACAAGGCGAACTGCACGAGTCACTCGCGTTCACCTTCAAGAGCGGCGGCAGAAGCCGGCTGGTGCATGTGCCCGGTGGGCTGGACGGCGTAGCGCGCCGGGCTGCCCGGGCCTACGCGACGCTGCGCCGTGTGGTCGAGGAACTCTCGGAGGTCAACGTGTCCCTGCTGAAGGGGGCCGCGAAAGGGCCGGCAAGACGCAAGGGATGAGACAAGCCTGCGGCGGGCACGGCCTTACCGCGTCAGCCTCGGTTCGTCCCGCCGGCGGCGCGGAATGTCCCCGCCGCCACGCCTGTCCGCACCTGGGGTTCCAGGCCTGTGCGGAGCTGCTGGCCGAGACCGGACGGCTGCGCCGCGAAAACGCCGACCTGCGTGCGGTCTTCGACCGTGCCACCGCGGCGTTCCGGGAGAAGGAGGGGCAACTGGCTGCTCTGAAGGCGGAAAACGAGGTGTTGCGCCGCAAGCTCAACGACGCCCGCCAGGCGCCCTTCCGCAAAGCCGGGGACGACGGTCCGCGCCGACCGACGGCGGCCCCCGGCGCTCCGTCGCCGGCCCCGAAGAAGCGAGGCGCTCCCGCGGGCCACCCCGGCGCCACCCGTCCCCTGCCCGACCGCGAGCCGGACCTCACCATCGAGGTCGAACCGCACGTCTGCCCCCACTGCGGCTCCCTGGATATCAGCCTCTGCGACGATACCGAGGACCACATCCAGGAGGACATCGAGATCGTCCGGCCCAAGGTGACCCGCTACCGCAAGCGCCGCGGCTACTGCCGGAACTGCAAGGTGAGCTTCTTCCCGCGCGGACCGGGCGAGATACCCCACGCCCACGTCGGCCCCGTCGCACGCGCCGCCGTCGGCCATCTCCACTACGTGGCCAAGGTGCCGTTGCGGGCCATCCAGCAAGTGTTCCTCGGCCTCTGGAGGCTGCCCATTACCGCACCGGCCCTGGTCGGCATCGACACGCGGCTGGCAGAAAACGGCCGCCCGGCCTACGACACGATCGCTGAGAATGCGAAGTTCAGCACCTCGATCAACGTTGACGAGTCCGTCTGGCCGGTGGGGCCTATCCGCGAGTGGCTGTGGGTCCTGACCAACCCGGACCTGGCACTGTTCCACATCGACCCGAGCCGCGCTTCGGCGGTTGTACAGGCCATCCTCGGCCAGGATTACGGCGGCGTCCTCGGCAGCGACTGCTTCAGCGGCTACAACCCCGTGAGCGCACGGGCCAAGCAGAAGTGCCTCACGCACTACGAACGCGCCGCCCACGAAATCGAGAAGTTCCACCCCGGCGACCTGCCGGCCCTGGCCTTCGCCGCCGCCGTCAAGGCGCTGCTGGGGCTGGCGCGCCAGGCGAAACGCGACTGGCTGGACGACCGCATGACCGACCCGGAGGCAGCCCGCTGCGCCGACGAGTTCGAACGGCAGCTCGACGCACTGACCGCCACGGCCATCGACAACCGGGACGCCGACAACCTGCGCCTGCGCCTCGTCACCCACCGCGCCGAGAACTTCACCTTCCTGCGCAACCGCGAGGTCGAGCCCGACAACAACCGTGCAGAGCGTGGCCTGCGCCCTTCCGTGGTCATGCGCAAAGTGAGCTACGGCAGCAACTCGGTGCTCGGCGCCTGGAACCACGAGACCATGATGAGTCTGCTGGAGACCGCCCGGCTGCACGGGTTGGACCCGCTCGACACGCTCATGGACCTGGCCGGGGGCCACTCGCCCCGGGAGTTGGTTGCCGTACTGGCGCCCGCCACCGCACACCCGGCCACCACCGTTGGCACGGTCCTCGAGCATGCTCCCCCGGCCTGAAGCCACAGGTCAAGACCCGGACGCCGAACGCCGCCCAGCCCCCCCACCTTCCATTGAGAAGCCGGTCCCGTTGTGCCGCCGGATCAAACCCGCTCCAATGCCGCGGCAGCAGACCACAGAGGGAACTCTGGAACCAGGGATAGCAGGCCCAGTTCGTACCCACGAGAGCGTGCGACCACAGCACCAGGCAGGCACACAAGACCCCGCCCCTCCCAACCGACCTCACCCAGAGGGCGACACAGGGCCAGCCGCTTCGGATGGCTTAATGGTTACTCTGCCAACGGGTAAGATACACCGCTGCTGGAGCGACGTCAATCGTGTGCTGCGGGTGCGAGGGTGCGGTTGTGGTAGTGGGTATGCAGCAGTTCGTGTGCCTTATGGCTGTTGGGCGAGCCCAGGAACTCGGCGTAGATCTGCTTTACCGCCGGGTTGTCGTGGGACTTGCGCATGGGGCGCCCTTCGTCCTCTTTGTAGATGGCCGCGATGCGCTTCCTGCGGATGTCGTCGGTGGTCGCGCGGGGCTGGCCGCCGCCACCGATGCAGCCACCGGGACAGCACATGATCTCGATGAAGTGGTAGTCAGCCTTACCCTCGGCCACGAGCTGGCAGGCCTTGTGGGCGTTGGCGAGGCCGTGGGCGACGGCGACCTTGGCGGTGACGCCATCGAGGAAGGACCACTCCGGCACGCAGCCGGTGAACGTGAGACTGGCTTCCTTGAGGCCCTGGAGGCCCTGGACAGGGGCGACGTGGAGCTTCTCGGTGGGCAGGGGCCGGCCGGTCACGACCTCGTAGACCGTCCGCAGGGCAGCCTCCATGACGCCGCCGGTGTTGGCGAAGATGTCAGCCGCACCGGTGGAGAGGCCCATGGGCGCATCCTGCTCCTCGTCCGGCAGGCTCATGAAGTCGATACCGGCCTCGGTGATGAGCTGACCCAGTTCGCGGGTGGTCAGGACGTAGTCGACGTCTTTGAACCCGGAGGCGTTCATCTCGGGCCGTTCGCACTCGAACTTCTTGGCCGTGCAGGGCATGACGGAGACGACCACGATACTCTTGGGGTCGACGCCTTCCTTCTGAGCGTAGTAGGTCTTGGCCAGAGCCCCGAACATCTGCTGCGGCGACTTGCAGGTGGAGATATTGGGGATGAGCTGCGGGTAGAACTGCTCCATGTAGTTGATCCAGCCCGGCGAGCAGCTCGTGAACATGGGCAGACGAACACTGGGATCCTTGTCCACCAAGGCCTGCTTCAGGCGGGTCAGGAGCTCGGTACCTTCCTCCAGGATCGTGAGGTCCGCCGTGAAGTTGGTGTCAAAGACCCTCTGGAAACCGAGACGGCGGAGGGCGGCGACCATCTTGCCGGTGACCACGGTGCCGGGTTCAGCGCCGAAGCACTCGCCCAGGGCGGCGCGGATGGCGGGGGCCGTCTGCACGATGACGTGCTTGGTGGGATCGTCGAGGGCGGCCCACACCGGCTCCACGGCGTCCTTTTCATAGATGGCGCCGACGGGGCAGACGGCAGCGCACTGACCGCACTGCACGCAGACGGCTTCCGAAAGGGTCTCGCCGACGCCACTGCCAATGACGGTATTGAAACCGCGGGCGCGGGGGGCGAGGGAGCCGACGGCCTGGGTTTCCTGGCAGACCGCCACGCAGCGGCGGCAGAGGATGCACTTGTTCATATCGCGGACGAGGGCGGGGGTGGAGGCGTCCACGGGGATGGGTTCACGCTGGTAGGGGAAGCGCACCTCGGTGATGCCCATCTCCTGAGCCAGGGCCTGGAGCTCGCACTTGCCGCTGCGGACGCAGGCGTTGCAGTCCCAGGGGTGGTTGGCCAGCATCAGCTCGACGGCAAGGCGGCGCGCGTCACGAGCCGCCTTGCAGGTGGTACGTATCACCATGTTGTTGGCGACCTTGGTGACGCAGGAAGGCTGCAGAGCCCGGGCGCCCTGCACTTCGACCAGGCAGACGCGGCAGGAGCCGGGGCTGGCGAGACCCGGGAAATGGCACAGGGTGGGGATCACGACTCCGGCCTGGCGGGCAGCCTCAAGGACGGTAGCGCCCTCGGGCACGCTCACCGTCTGGCGGTCAATTGTCAGCGTTACAGCCATGGGATCAACTCCTTAGGGTGTCGGGCATCGGTCCTGAGCTGCCGAAGTCACTCCGCAAAGCCCACCAGGGCCAGGTCCGTATGGGCCGGCCGGGGCCGCACCAGGCTGCGGTCGATGCAGGCCTCGATCTCACTGCGGAAGTAGCGCAGGGCGGACATCACGGGCGCGGCCGGCGACTGGCCGAGGGGGCAGAAGGCCGTGGCCTTGATGCCCATGACGAGCTCCTCCATGAGGGCCACGTCACCGGGGTAGCCCTGGCCTTGCTTGAGGCGGCCGGCGATATCGCAGAGGGCCTGGGTGCCATTGCGGCAGGGGTTGCAGTTGCCGCAGGATTCATGCCGGAAGAAGCGTAGGCACGACTCCAGGTAGTCGGCCACCCGGACGGTCTCGTTCATGACCAGGATGGCCCCGGAACCGAGCACATGGCCGACCTTCTGCATGGCATCATAGTCCAGGGGCACATCGAGCATTTCGGGGCCGAGGATCTCGCCGGCGGTACCGCCGAGGTGGGCCATCTTGAAAGTCCCGGCGGACATGCCGCCGGCGTAGTCGGCGATGATCTCGCGCAGGGTGATGCCGGCGGCGACCTCGATAAGGCCTGGCCGATTGACGTGGCCGAGGATGGTATAGACCTTGGTGCCGGGCATGCCCGGAGTGCCCTGGCCGTGGAACCAGGCCCCGCCGTGCCGGATGATGGCCGGCACGCAAGCCAGGGTCTCGACGTTGTTCACGTTGGTGGGTTTGCCGAGGTAGCCGCACTGGGCCGGGAAAGGCGGTTTGAGCCGGGGCATGCCGCGCTTGCCTTCCATGGACTCGATCAGGGCCGTCTCCTCGCCGCAGACGTAGGCCCCGGCGCCGATGCGGACGTCGACGTCGAAAGAGAACTTCGAGCCGAAGAGGTTGCGGCCCAGGAGGCTCTGCTCGCGGGCCGCGCGGATGGCCTTCTCGAGGCGCTCGATGGAGAGCTTATACTCGCCGCGGATGTAGACGAAACCGTGGTGCGCACCGATCGCATAGGCGCAGAGCGCCATGCCTTCGAGGACTTTGTGCGGGTCGCCTTCCATGATCAGGCGGTCCTTGAAGGTGCCCGGCTCACCCTCGTCGGCATTGCAGATGACGTACTTGGTGCGGCCTTTGGCCTGGGCGCAGAAGCGCCACTTGCGGCCGGTGGGGAAGCCGGCTCCGCCACGGCCCCGCAGGCCGGAGAGATCGACCTCCTGGAGGACAGCCTCAGGAGTCATCTCCGTGACGGCACGGCCAAGGGCGAAGTAGCCGTCGTTGGCGATGTACTCCTCGATGCTCTCGGGGTCGATGCGACCGCAGTTGTCGAGCACGATGCGGCCGGCCATCTGCGTATGGCGGGCGTCATCGACGGCCGGGACCTGCGGCGGGTACTCCCGGGGGAGCAGGTAGCGCCCGCAGATGCGGCCCTTGACGAGGTGCTCCTCAACGATGGCGGGAACGTCCTCGGGGGTGAGGTGGCCGTAGACGACGCCGTCGGGCTGGACGGCGGCCAGGACGCCGGCATTGGAGGGCCCGAAGGAGCCCGTCTCCAGGACGCGGACCTGGTCTGACAGGCCGCGACGGCCAATCTCGGCGGAGAAACGGCTCTTCACTTCACGAGCCCCGATGATGACCGTGTCGGCATCAACGGGGATCATGACGTAGGTTCTTGGGGCAGCCATGCGTGATCCTCCCTCAAGCGCCCGCGGCGGCATTGCGGCTCTCGGCGGCCCGGATGCCTTCGAGGACCCGGACAGCCTTCTCGCGGGTGAGGTTGCCGTAGATCTCGTCGTCCACCATCATCACCGGCGCCACGCCACAGGAGCCGAGGCAACTGGTGGGTTCAAGGGTGAAGGCACCGTCGCGGGTGGTCTCGCCGAAGTCGATGCCGAGGGCATCGTGGATGGCCTCGCGGATGTTCTCCTCGCCCATGATGTAGCAGGGCGGGCTCTCGCAGAGCCGGATGATATGCCGGCCACGCGGTTTGAGGCTGAACATCGAGTAGAACGTGGCGGTCCCCACGATGCTGGAGATACTGATGCCCGTGATCCTGGCCAGTTCCTCCAGGTCCTCGCGCCAGAGCGAGTTGTCCTCGCGGTTCCTCTGCAGGTCATGCAGGATCACCAGGAGGTTCTTGCGGGCCTTGCCGTGTTTGCTCACGATGCGGCGAACCGCCAGAGCGGCCGCTCCCGCCTTCGGGTGGGTCCTGTTCACGGGGTGTTTCACTCCTTGTAATCGCAGCGCAGGCAGCGACAGGCCTCGCGCATGGCTTCGGCCGGGGACACGGTGCGCTCGACCTCGACGGAGATGAGCCGTTCGGCCGGGTTCAGCAGGGGCTCGTGCAGGGGCTCCATCTCCTGGACCTCGGCGTCCAGGTCGGGGTCGATGTCCGGCAGCGCCAGCGTCTCCCAGGGGTACTTGCGGGCCGGGTTCGGGCAGAGGAACTGATCGATGGCCCGGGCGCCGACCTGGCCGGCCTGGATCGCCTCCACGACGGTGGCAGCGCCGATGACCAGGTCCCCGCCGGCGAAGACATTCGGGCGATCCGTGGCGCCGGTCTTGGCGTCGGCCTTGATGCCGCCGTAGCCGTTGGCCACGAGGCCCTCGGTAGTCTGGGCAATGGGGTCCGCGTCACTCTGCTGGCCGATGGCGACGATGACATTGTCGACCAGCCGGGTCTCTTCCGGGCCGCGGATGACTTCAGGGCGGCGCCGGCCGCTTTTGTCGAAGGCGCCCAGGCGCATGCGCAGGATGCTGACCTCGAGGCGGCCATCACGGGAGCGAATGCCGCTGATGTTGGCGAGGAACTCGACCTTGTTCCCCTCGATCTCCGCCTCGCGGATCTCGATGGGGTTGGTGGGCATCTCGCTGCGGGTACGCCGGTACATGATGGTGACGTTGCGGGCGCCGCAGCGGCGGGCGATGCGGCTGGCATCGATGGCGCTATCGCCGCCGCCGATGACGAGCACGTCGGGACCCATGGGGATGTTCTCGCCCTTGGCGGCGCGTTCGAGGAAGTCGATGCCGGCGTAGACGCCGGGGAGGTCGATGCCCTCGATCTTGGGTTTGGTCTCCTTGCCGCAGCCGCTGGCGATGAAGAAGGCCTCGAAGCCCTGGGTCTCGAGCTGGGGGATGGTGACGTCCTTGCCGATCTCGACCCCGGTACGCATCGCCACGCCCAACTGGCGCAGCCCATCGATCTCCTTGTCCACGTAGGCACGCGGCAGACGGTAGTCCGGGATGGCATAGCGCAGCATGCCGCCCACCTCCGGCTGGCGCTCGAACACGGTGACCTCGTAGCCGCGCAGGACCAGGTAGTAGGCCGCGGTCAGGCCGGCCGGGCCACTGCCGATGACGGCGACCTTGTGGCCGTTGGCCGGGTCCTTGGCCGGGTAGAGGTCCAGGTAGTCCTGACGCTGTTCGGCCATGAAGCGTTTGACCAGGCGGACGGCCAGGGGTCCCTCGAGGTCTGCACGACGGCACTTCTTGGTGCACCACTGCGGGCAGACACGGCCGCAGACCGACGGAAAGGGGTTGGCCATCAGGTGGATACGGAGGGCATCCTCGAAGCGGCCCTTGGCGACGTAGGTCATGTAGGCGGGGACATTGACCGAGGCCGGGCAGGCGTTGGTGCAGGGGGCCCACATCAGGGCGCTGCACACTCCCGCGCGGCATCTCCTCTCCTGGATATGCTCCAGGTATTCCTCGCGGAAGTAGCGCAGGGTGGAGAGGACCGGGTTGGGGGCGGTCTGGCCGAGCCCGCACAGGGAGGTCTTGGCGATCTGGGGGGCGAGTTCCTCGAGCTTGGCCAGGTCGGCCATGGTCCCCTGGCCATTGCAGATCTTGGTGACCAGGTGCAGCATGATGCGGGTGCCGACGCGACAGGGGGTGCATTTGCCGCAGGACTCCTCCTGGATGAAGTCCAGGAAGTAGCGGGCCAGGTCCACCATGCAGGTATCCTCATTCATCACGATGAGGCCGCCGGAGCCCATGATGGCACCGAGTTCGGGGAGGGACTCGTAGGTGATGGGCGTATTGAGGTGTTCAGCCGGGATGCAGCCGCCGGACGGGCCGCCGATCTGCACGGCTTTGAAGCGCTTGTTGTTGCGGATGCCGCCGCCGATGTCGAAGACGACCGAGCCGAGGGTGATGCCCATGGGCACCTCGACCAGGCCGCAGTTGACCACGTCGCCGGCCAGGGCGAAGACCTTGGTGCCCTTGCTCTTCTCGCTGCCGATCTTGGCAAACTCGACGGCGCCATTGAGGATGATGTAGGGGATGCAGGCGAAGGTCTCAACGTTGTTCAGCACGGTGGGCTTGCCGAAGAGGCCCTTCTGCGCCGGGAAGGGCGGCTTAGGCCGCGGTTCACCGCGCCGGCCCTCGATGGAGGCCATGAGGGCGGTCTCCTCGCCGCAGACGAAGGCGCCGGCGCCCATGCGGATCTCGAGGTCGAAGTCGAAGCCGGTACCGAAGATGCCCTTGCCCAGCACGCCCAGGTCGCGGGCCTGGTGGATGGCGTGGTCGAGGCGCTTGATGGCGAGCGGGTACTCAGCGCGCACGTAGAGGTACCCCTGGCTGGCACCGATGGCGAAGCCGCAGATGGCCATAGCCTCGATGACACTGTGGGGGTCCCCTTCGAGGATACTGCGGTCCATGAAGGCGCCGGGGTCGCCCTCGTCGCCGTTGCAGACGACGTATTTGCAGTCGGCCTTCTCGGCCGCGGTGAACTGCCACTTCATGCCGGTCGGGAACCCGGCGCCGCCACGGCCGCGGAGGCCGGAGGCCTTGATCTCCTCGACCACCTGGGCCGGGGTCATGGCGGTCAGCACCCGGCCCAGGGCCTCGTAGCCGTCGGCGGCGATGTACTCGCGGACATCCTCGGGATCGATATTGCCGCAGTTCCGCAGGGCGATCTTCTTCTGGAGTTTGAAGAAGTCGATGCTGTTGATGGTTTCGAGCAGCTCGCCGGTGGTGGCGCGCTTGTAGAGGAGGCGCTCGACGATGCGGCCCTTGAGGAGGTGCTCCTCGACCAGTTCAGCGACATCGTCGGCCTTGACCTTCTGGTAGAAGATGCCCTCGGGGTAGACGATGGCGATGGGCCCGATCTCGCACATGCCCATACAGCCGGTGGAGACGACCTCGACCTCGTCGGCGAGGCCATGGCTGGTGAGCTCGCGCTCGAAGGCCGAGCGGACGCTGTCCGTACCCGAGGAGATGCAGGATCCCCCGGCACACAACAGGATCTGGGTCCGGATAGTCTTCATCACTGCCCTCACTCGTACTTGGCCAGGATGCTGGGGATCTTCTTGGCGGTGACGCGCCCGTGCACGTCCTCGTTGATCATGACCACGGGTGCCAGGCCGCAGGCGCCGAAGCAACGCTGAGCGGTCAGCGAGTAACGGCGGTCGGGCGTCGTCTCGCCGATCTTCACGCCGAGCTCGCGGCTGAGCGCCTCCACGACCTTCTTGGCGCCGCGCACGTAGCAGGCGGTCCCCAGGCAGACGTTGACCGTATGCCGGCCGCGAGGTTGCATGGTGAAATAGTGGTAGAAGGTCACGACGCCCAGGACCTCGCTCACGGGGATGCCCAGGGCGTCGGCGATATGCTGTTGCAGGTCGGGGGGCAGGAAGCCGAAGATCTCCTGGGCCTTGTGCAGGGCGGGAATCAGGGCGTTGCGCCCGGGCTCAAGCCGGGCAATGAACTCGTCCAACTGCCGGAACAGAGGGTTGTCTGCAGTCTGGCATGGGGCTGCTTTCGAGACGCTGGCCATGGCACGCTCCCTCCTCAGCGGAAGACCAATTCCTGGACCGGCCGGCCGGCGACGATGTGCTCGGCGACGATGCGTTCGGCAGCGGCCCCGTCCACGTGACCGTAGGTGACGGCAGGCTGGTCACTGATCTGGACTTCCACCAGCGGCTCCTGCTCGCAGAAACCGCGGCATCCGGCAGCCACCACGGCGACATCCGTGATGCTGCGGGACTGCAGGGCTGCCATCAGGGCCTTCATGGTGTCCCGCGCCCCGGCGGCGATGCCGCAGGTGCCCATGCAGACCACGACCTTGGCCCGGTGCTGGCCCCCGCGCAGGTCGAGTTCCTTGCGGACCTGGTCCCGGATCTTTCTGAGTTCGTCGAGGCTCTTCACGGCGTGTCTCCTTAGAGGTTCGTAGGGATCCCTGGTGGGTCGTCCTCAGGTGCCGTTGCGACCGTGCTGCGTGGCCTTGCCGCCGGCGGGCGGGCGCCCGGCGGCGTGGGGCCCGCCCCCTCGCCGGCCGCGGCTACCGCGCCCGCGTCTCCGAGACTGCGGAACCCCTGCTCGCAGTGTTGCTGCAGGGGTCCGACCGCCCCTGCCAGAATGTCCTCCAGCAGGCGGGCGACGTCAGGGTGTGTCAGCGGCACCGCCTCGAGCTCGCGCCGGACCTCGGCCGTGTCGAGGACGGTCTCCGGGGGCTCGCCCACCTGGACCACCAGGTCCATGGGCCAGCCGAGGGCGGCGGTCAGCAGGGCCGCGGCCAGGTCCCCCAGGGGCTTGGCATCCAGGTGGCCCATGGGGAAGGCAGCCCGCACGCGTACCCCCTGGCCGGACCGGCTCAGTACCTCCACACGGCCGCCGGTCTGTTCGGCCGTGGCCCGCAGCAATGCCAGCCCCAGGCCCACGGGGCGCTCGCGACGTGTCGTCCGGTAGGGGTCCGTAGGATCGTCAGCCACGGTCGCGGGCAGGCCCGGCCCATTGTCGCTGACCTCGAACCAGAATACCGACCCGGCCCACCACAGACGGACGACCACACGCGCGGCCCCCGCCTTGGCGGCGTTCTCGATGATATCCGTGAGGTGGAGCGACAGGTCCCTCACCCGGCCAGTCTCCGTATCGCCTGCATGACCTCGCCGGCACTGCGCGCCTGCTCGCTCACCTCCAGCCAGGTGCGGCCGACGTCTTCCAGGAAGTGGGCATCGGAACCACTGACCAGGGGGTAGCCATGGAGACGCTGGCCGAGACGGCAGCCCTTCTGCGCCCACTCCCCGGCGGTGATCTCGATGGCATCGAAGGCCGCGTCGGTCGGGACGAACCCGAGCTGGCTGGTCAGGCTATGCCGCCGGCGGAACACGTGGGCGGGGATGACCAGGCCGCCGCGGTCGTGCACCTGCTCCGTGATGGCATCGACGCCGAGGCCGATGCCCACCTGGCGCAGACGGTCGTCCACCCCCACAATCTCGTCGGCGGCGTCGTAGAGGACCTGGTAGCCGAAGAACTCAGGCCGGTTCGGGGCCTCGGGTAGTGCCGCGTCCAGAACGCCCTGCCAGTCCGCCAGGGTCTCAACATCACCGAACAGGGTCAGCACGTGGACCTCTTCGCGGGTCATGACCTCCACGCCCGGGATGACGCCCACCCCGCGCCGCCGGCCGGCTTCGACCGCAGGCAGAACGTTGGCGCTGGCGTTGTGGTCGGTCAGCGCCAGCAGAGAGATGCCGGCCTCCGAAGCCCGGTCGACGATGCGCGCCGGCGAAAGAGCCTTCTCGGCACAGGCGGACAGGGCGCTGTGGATGTGCAGGTCGAATCGCGTCATCCGGCCTGCCCTTCCCCCAGCCTGCCCGCCAGCTCCATGCACAACTGTGCGCTGCTACGCTCGCTGCCGCAGAGGATGACCCCCTGCGCCTTGGCCCGGGCCGTGGTCTGGGGGTCCGGTGAGACGCCGTTCACGAGGACAATGCAGGCCATATCCCGCAGTTCGGCCACGGCGATGGTATTGATGTGGGCTTGAACCGTGAACCAGACGGCCCCGGGCTGGCAGTGCGCCATGACGTCGCTGAGCAGGTCTCCGCAGTAGGCCGTCGTGACCTCCCGGGTGGCAGCATCGCCCAGGTGCAGCGGATCGAGCCCCAGGGCGGCAACCAGTTGCTCGACCGTCATAGCACGCCTCCTTGCGGCGCCGGCACCGGCGCCGTGGGTGGGACTGGCGCGGCGGGCGGGGTGGACCCCGGCCGGGCCGCCGGCAGAAACACGGTGGCCTCCAGCTCCGTGCCGGCCTCCATGGAGGAGGTGACATGGAACTCGTCGGCGCACCGCTTGATGTTGGGCAGCCCCATCCCGGCGCCGAACCCGAGAGCCCGGATCTTCTCGCTGGCCGTGGTGTAGCCGGGTAGCATGGCCTTCTCGATGTCCGGAATCCCGGGGCCTTCGTCGGCCACCAGCACGCGGACCCGGTCGGGGAGCATCTCCACATCCATGTACCCGCCAAGGGAGTGCAGGATGACGTTCATCTCCGCTTCGTAGCAGATGACGGCAATCCGCCGCACCAGGTCCGGCGGGACCCCGTGCGCCTGCAGGCGTCTCTTGGTCAGAGTGGCTGCCACCCCAGCCTTGTCGAAACTGTCCGCGGCGATCTCGAAATGGAGCTGGTCGCGCCGTTGCTCCATGCGCGCCGCCGTGGCCCGCTCGTACTCCTCCACCCGCTCCGCTATGCTGTTGATCTTGAGCAGCAGGTGCGACAGGATGTCGCTGAAGGTGACGATGCCCACCAGTTCGTCGCTGCCGGGGCGGCTGACGACCGGCAGGCGGCCGAAGCCATACTTGTGGAAGAGGTTCGAGGCGGCAATCACCGAGTAGCTCTGCGGCACGGTGACCAGGGTGCGGGTCATGAATTCCTGGACCGGCCGGTCAATGGCGCCGTGGTCGAAGGCGGTGATGATGTCATCGATGCTGACGATCCCTACAAGGCGGCCGTCGGCCACGATGGGCGTACCGGAGAAGCGCCGTTTCTTGAGGCACAACTGGACCTCACGGAACGTCACCGTAGGCGGATAGGTGATGACCTCGCGGGTCATCACCTCCTTCACCTTGATCTGGTACATCAACTCATGCACCAGACGGATCTGACGTTCGTGGAACTGCGTCATGTCGCGCTTCCGCCAGACGGCTCAGCCGCGCACACGCCTCAAACATGGTGCAGTGGGCCAGGACGATAGGGATACCGGAGGCCTGCGCCAGGGCCACCGCCGCCTGCTGGGGCTGCTTGTTTCGGACGATGACCACACACGACGCCCCCGTGATGTCGGCCGTCCGCACAATCTGTGCGTTGGTCAGACCGGTGAGCAGGGCGTACTCGTGACTCTCGAAGGCCAACACGTCGCTGAGCAGGTCACTGGCGACAAAGGCCCTGACCAGGCGGCCCAACTGGTCCTCACAGCAGGCCACCTCCCCCTCCAGTACCCGCACCAAGTCACTGACCGTCACCGGCCTGTAACTGCCCGCCGCGCTGTGTTCGTTGCCATTCGCACCGGTAACCATGAAGTCGTCACGTCATATCGCAGGCATCGGAGCCCCACCGGGAACCCGGCACCCGGGACCCCAAGGCCGGAACGTTTCCACCACGGATCACGAGGGTCAGACCTGTATCCGGTCTGCACGGGGCCAATATACGCAAAACCGAAGTGAATCAAACAGGGGCGCCGCAAAATCGCGATTTTTCTCCTTAATGGCACCCCGGCGGTCGGCAGGTGGCACTGGCAGGCCGGCGGCGCGCCGTCAGAGCAGATCGATGTCGACCACCTCGAAGGGGTCCGCCATGATGACGCGAAAGTTCGTGAGGATGATGGCCTTGCGGGCGAGGACAGGCAGCAGGCGCAGGGCGGCGATCCCCCAGCAGACCAGCCCGGGAACGAAGCAGAGGGCGGCCGCCGCGGCAGGATGGACGTGCAGATACCCGACGAGGACCGCGGCGACAGGGCTCAGCAGCACCGGCGCCAGGATGGTAATCTTGAGGGCGGTCGTCGGAGGCTCTGCGGCAGGCTCGTACTCAATGATTTTCTCGCGCTTCTCGAAGTCGAGGGGCGGCAGCCAGTCCGGCAGCTCGGACCGGCGGATGGCACGCCCCATGACCGGTTCGAGGACGGGGCTGGTCTTCAGGTCCGTGGAGGGTCTGCCGGTGGGATCCATGGCCTCCGCCTGGCCGGCCTGGGCGCCCCGCTGGATACCGGTGGGCTGGGCCAGGCGCCCCATGCGCTCGCGCTGCGCCTTCTCCGCCTGGTCGAGGACCTCCTTGCGGGAGAGGAAGACCGTTGCGGAGCGTCGGTGCGGACCGGCGTCGGTCGGTAGCAGTGTGGCCGTCCCCGATGGCGCCGGGGTCGCGGCGCCGCCGGCGGCGACGGTGGCGGCCTCGTCGACGGGGACGCCCTGGCTACCCTCCTCCGGGATGCTGAACACACCATGGCACTCGGCGCAGTCCGCCACCTCGCCGCGGTACTCGTTGGGGAGGACGAACTCGGTCTGGCAGTGCGGGCAGACGATATCGAAGCACTCTCCGCCGATGCTAAGCAGAAGCCCCTCACTGCCCTCTTCAGGGATGAGGAAATCGCATTGGCACTTGGGGCAGGTGGTGGCGCACCCGCGACTGTCGCCCTCGAACTCGAACAGGCGCTGGCAGCCTGGACACGTCACCCGGGCTTTGCTGCTGATGGAGGTCTGATCCATGGCGGATGTCCTGCCTTTGCGTCCGTTGCCTGACTCCGGTCACCCGCACGTGCCGGCAGGCACAACATAAGAGAGGGGCCTGGACCCGTCAACACGCGTGCCCTCCGGCACAGGGCTGTTTCAAGATCGCGGTTCGCGGGGTGGCGGACCCGCGCTCCGGCGGGCCTGGCGAGTAATCGATCCTGCTGTACTGCAGGACGTTATGGAGTCGCGTCTCGCCCGCACGCGGGCGGTTGGCAGCCGCGACCTACCGGGGCCCCACCGCAAGGCTGCCGACGGTTTCTTGAAACAGCCCTGC
>Ga0172375_10007367_pt1 | contig 15103 bp, 18 predicted proteins | sample LakKiv1m_FD_114537 | JGI IMG/M metagenome (GOLD analysis project Ga0172375, IMG submission 114537) | Freshwater microbial communities from Kabuno Bay, South-Kivu, Congo - kab_092012_11.1m | ecosystem: Environmental > Aquatic > Freshwater > Lake | place: Democratic Republic of the Congo... | reverse complement strand
ATGTAGTTGACGATGACATTATTATGGCAGGTATAAGTTCAAATAATTCACAATCTCTCTAAGGAGATGTAGAACAGAGGTAAACCTGTACCAAAGCAGTTGCCTCTGATATATGGGAGTCTGTGTGAGTAGCACCACCGAACCGACGGAGGACTCCCGATTAAATGAATAGATATACAGCTACACTTTTACAAATAAACACTTACTAAGGTTTTACTTTATTTATCTTTATATTATATTATGCACAACAGACGAGAAACACACGAAATTATTGCCTTTGTATTATGAATTATTTTGTTTGGTATCTTGTTTTTTGCCGGACATAAAGAAGATAAGGGTGCGGTAATTATGAATACTTGTATGGGAATAATAAACCAACAAGAACAAGAAATGTGTATAGGGGATATACAATTAGACCAATGGGTAAGAGATTGAAGTCCTGATTTATCTTGATATTATGAATAATGGTAGACATCGCAAAATGTAAAGGTATTGACTGTCCGCTTGTAAATAAATGTTATAGGTATACAGCGCCAGCCAACGAATACCGCCAAACCTATGCAGACTTTAAATACGACCGAGAACAGCATAAATGCGAAGATTTTTATCCCGACGGAAACCCACAATGAGAGAATGTGACAAACGAACAATAGAAACAAACGACTACGTAAATGTCCTAAAGCACAATAAAGAGGATAGAATTATTACTAGAGCTACTACCTTGATAAGTTATTGTGCTAAGAATTGTAAAAATTACGACTGCGTAGAAGAATGTGCTGAAAGTTTAGTGCAGGCTTTATTTGCTAATAAACAAAAATAATGAAAAAGAAAGTCCTATTATGTATGCCAAGTGGCACAGGTCAGATACCTACGGTAATGGTAAACTATCTTTTCACTATGAAAACACCCGAAGATGTGGTATTATCTTTACTTATTCTTGACCGTATGCCTATTATGCTGGCAAGGAATGAATACATAAGGACTGCAATAGACCAATGATTTGATTATATATGGTTTTTGGACGACGACAATCCGCCGATGGAAGCGAATGCACTGGAAAAACTTTTAGCACACGACAAAAAAATAATATCCTGAGTTGTGGCGAGCAGAAAACCTGCGCAATGATTTCATAGACTTTGTTTTTTCAAACAATGAGAAAAACTTGATGGCACGAGATTTTACAATCAATATATGAATTTACCTACCGAAGAAGTATTTGAAGTAGATAATGTGGGTTGTGGTTGTGTTCTTATGCACAGGGACGTATTTGAGCCTGTCTATAAAAAGTATCACGGCTTCCCTTGTGAAATGAGAATGCTTTGGTATTATATAAAGGATTGAGAACATATCCCCGAAGATGAGATGGAAAAAAAAGATATAAAAGATTGAATGCTTAGATACAAAAGCTATATATCTGAGGATTTGTTGTTTTTTGAAAGAGCAAAGAGATTGACTTGAGAGAAAATATATGTCGCGAGAGATGTACAATGTAAACATATAGGCGACGCTGAAATGATTACCGTTTGAGAACATATTACCTGAAAGAATTTTGATTTCGGGCTTTTATTATTTAAAGAGCCAAATGTATAATCCAAGAGAGATAGTAATTAGATATGATTGAAAAGAGAAAGTGATGGAATTTACCCCAGCCACAGACGAGCAGTTTGTAGTGCGCGAAGTTTTGTATGATGAATGCTACGACTTTGACTTTGGGTTTAAAAAAGATGATGTCGTTTTGAATATCTGAGGACATATCGGCGCTTTTGATGTATTTGCATACGATAAGGTAAAAAAGATAATTACTTTCGAGCCTTGCGAGGACAGTTATAAAAAGCTCACAAAACATATAGTGAGAAACAATATCTACAATGTAAGAGCTTATTTCTGAGCAGTTGTTGGAGATGATAGGGAAACCACTAAACTAGATTTACTGTGAAGCGGACATAACACTACGGCTACTTGAAACTGAATAGATGTTGTGGCTTTCAATATAGACGCTATCTTTAAAGATAATGAGTTTACTAAAATCAAATGTGATTGTGAGGGTGCAGAATACGAGATATTTCTTTGAAAGAAGATACCTGACACCGTAAATGAGATGATTTTTGAGCTTCATTTATTTTCAGACGAACAACACAAACAATGTGATGAAATGTGCAAATGATTTGAAAAACAAGGATTTAAACTTACTCGGGTGGAGAATGATGCGCCACTAAACCGCACCTTTATTTTGAAAGCAAAGAGATAATGAAACTATCTATCATTATTCCTATATTAGATTGACTTGAATATACCAAGAAAATCCTTAGTGATATACAAGAGTACGTCAGGTGCGAGTACGAACTTATTGTTGTGGATTGAGGTTGTACGGATTGAAGCGTAGACTATATACTGAAACAACCTATGCCTATAAAATATATAGACCACCCGCACAAATGAGTAAACTCCTCTTGGAATATCTGAGTAAAAGAAGCTACTGGAGAATATATTGCTATCATAAACAACGACATAAGGCTTACGGAATGAGTAATGGAAAAACTTATGGATAGTTTGGATAAGTGTAAATATATAAAGATAGTTTGACCGATGTCTACGAGGGGAGATAATGAATGGGAATTACCCACATACTATCCTGAGAACAATATCGTAGGGTGGTGTTTTATGTTTAGGGCTGAGGATAAGTCAACTTTATTTCCAATCGACGCTCGTTTACATACTTGGTATGGCGACAACTGGCTTTTGAGAGTATCGCAAGACTATATAGGAATAGAGATGGACGCTTTAGTACATCACTACGAGAGCAGAACAATAAGAAGCCCTGAAAGACTAAAGAAAACAGAGATACAAGTCACTAAAGATAAGCTCAATCGGTTTTTACTTTGTGAGGAGAAATGATGGAAACTTTAAAGAAAATCTATTGCTACATCTTTTGACACTATCGAACGTGTTGGAGATACCATAATGGGTTTAGGATACATATATGTCTTAGATGTCATCACGTACAATTTGAAACCACAAAGACTGAATAGTCTTTACAAATAACAAAAATAAAAATGAATTTGACAATTCCAAGATTATGTAAGCGAATATCAGAGCTGAATAGAATACCTGACTTCATAAAGAAGTGAGGGCTTAGTATTTATATCGAGGACGAGATATTACACCTAATTTACTCGAACAATAAGGTAGAGGTCAAGAGAGCAAGACCTATCCATTGAATATCCATAAAAGATATTCAGATAGAGATAAGAAATTTCTTGATTGACGTATATTATGATTATGAATGGGATTGACATCCACTAAAGATTTCTGAACTTTCAAAAATAATGTGAATAAGTTTGAGTTCTACACACGATTTGTTGGAACAAATTTTTACGAAAATAAAAATACACTTGGAAATGCTAAAATAGTGGCTTTTCAACCGAAAAAACAATAGAAAATCAATATACAGTCCCCACTCGCCCCTGAATATATATTATCTTGCGGACTACAACTGCCGTCAGGGGCGATAAAACCTGTTTTTATCTTTAAATATATGTTATGAACGAAAAAGCAAAAAAACTTCTCGCAGATTGTATAGCGGAAACAAAAGAAATTAAAGAAATTGCTAAGGCAGAAAAAAACTTAGGTATCCGATTTTCTTGTGTATCTATGCTACAACAGATGGAAACAGACCAATCTATTCAAGAAGAAAAAGAAGAAAACATCAAAAAGGCAAAGGAAAGAGAAGAAGCGTTTAAAAAACTGGAAGAAAAATAAAAACAAAAAATAAGGTTGTTTGTACGTCGTAAGACATAAACGTATGTAGTAGCGTCGGGGCTACCAGCCAAAATAATCACGTCGCAGTAGGATAAAACCACAGGACGAAGTGTAAGTGGGTAGTGAAATACGAGCGCACCACCGTCTAAACCTAAAGTAATGGGGAAACGAGCATTAGTCGTATTCTCGCCATTCTAAAAGCTAAGTGGTACGTGATTATGTATAATGCAGTATATAGTTCGAGGAACTAGGTAGGCTCATAACCTACAATAGAATGGTGCAACTCCATTTACTGCAAAATGGGAGTGTGGCTCAATAGAGGGTACAGACAAAGTGTGAGGAATACTGATAAGATAAACGCGTTATGCTTAAAGGTCAGTCCCGAGTAGGTGCAAGTCCTACCACTCCCCGAATTTTAAACAGAATAGCAGTCTGTTTACTAAAAGAAATGACTATTTATCCTATAACCCCATATTGCTTAATTTATCCATTTATAGCAATATATGAAAATAACAACTAAAATGAAAAGGGGTGCAATCTGTTCTTGGTGCAGACATACCGACAATGTATATGGCTGACCTTGAAAGACAAACGTCCGCAAGGGCAAGAGGATACTCAGAAAGAAATTGAAACTATATTTATCTAAAATAGCCAAAGATTATGCCTAAACAACTATATGATAAACTATTACAGGATATTACCGTAGAGAAGATAGAGGATTGATTATATCTATCTTACTTCAGAAATTACTATGGACATCAATGGAATAGTAATACAGAAGAAAGGGCAAAAGAGAGGGCAATACAATTTTTAAATTCATTACCAGTAGTACGATATGAATAAAGTCAAAATTATTAGAGCAAACACAAGCGATGAACTCGAGGAAAAGATAAACGATTTCCTTAGCACTTGAGTAGCAACCGTACAAGACATATCATATACACAAATTACAACAAGCACAACTGCATACATATTATATGTAGCATAGCATTTTAGTCCTAAACTCTAAGAGATGGATAATAAACTAACCAAAAAACAAAAGGAATTTGCAGATGAATACCTAAAGACAGGAAACGCTACAAAGGCAGCACTAAAAACATACAACGTAAAGGACGAGAGGGTGGCTGCAAGTGTTTGAAGTGAAAACCTAAGAAAGCCTGATATTATACAATACTTTAAAGATAACGCAAGTATAGCAGCAGATACTATTATGAACTTAATAGAGGACGAGAAAACTCCTACACCAGTAAAACTGAATGCTTGTAAGGATGTTTTAGATAGAGCGTGATATAAACCAACGGACAAATTAGAACATAGTGGCGTAATAGATACAGGCGTTGTAATTTTACCTGAAAGGAAAAAATAGTTTTTATTCTATTATATAATTATTATGGGTTTAGCGGCGGATATGATTATGTCATATTTGAAAAATCAAGATAAAACAATAAATGAGTTGAAATGACTTATGAATTGATTTGTAGTGGATTGAAATATAATAAAGAAACGGCTATCTGTGCGTTGAGCGGGTAGGTCATTGGGTATAGATAGTAGTTGTATAAGTAAGGTGCTTACCTGAAAAAGACATTTTACTTGATGATACAGGCGAATTTATGGATAGTGCTGATTGAAGAAAGATAACTTGGGTCGCCCATCAATGACCTCAAAAAGAAGCTCTGTCAAGGACTGAATATGAAATACTATATGGTGGTGCTCGTTGAGGTGGTAAGACCGACGCTGGTATGGCTCGGCTTCTTTATGATGTTGGAAACCCTTTACTAAGGGCACTTGTTGTACGTAAAAACTCTGAGGACTTGAAAGACTGGATAGATAGGGCAAAGATTATGTACCAATGAACTTGAGCAGTATTCTCTTGACAGCCAGCAGAGATAAGATTTCCGAGTGGTGCTGTGATAAGGACAGGACACTTGAAAGATGACAATGCCTATACAAAATATCAGGGACACGAATATCAAAGACAGCTTATAGAGGAACTTACTCAGATAAGCAACGAAGAAAACTACCTAAAACTTATCTCTTCTTGTAGGTCTACTGTGCCTTGACTACCTGCACAGATATTTGCTACTACCAACCCTTGAGGAATAGGACATAGCCGAGTAAAGAAAAGATTTATAGATGTGGAGTTGCCTTGACAAACATACTACGACCCCATATCCTGACGTTCGAGGGTATTTATACCTGCAAAGGTAGAGGATAATCCTACACTTATGCAGAATGACCCGCAGTATGTAAAGTTTTTGGAGAGTTTACCATCAGACTTACGTAAGGCTTGGAGAGATTGAAGCCGAGATGTGTTTGAAACCAAAGGCTCATTGTACGCTAATTACATCAAAGAAGCGAGAGAACAGAATAGGATATGTGCTTGAATATACGAGCCTACTTTGCCTATATATTGATTTTGGGATATATGAATAGATGATGAAACTGTCGGGATTATAGCACAATTCTATGGGAAAGAGATAAGGATAGTTGACTGTTTATACGGCAATGAATACGGTTTAGACCATTGGATAAATGTAATACGCGAGAAGTGATATATAGATGGTACACATTTCTTCCCACACGATATACAAGTAAGAGAACAAACATACAAAGCTCAGACGAGAAAGTCTTACTTAGAGAAGAACGGCATAAAAGCAGAAGTGACACCAAATATACTAAAAGAAGATTGAATAAATATGGTAAGGGCTATATTCAATAAACTTTGGTTTGACAAAACTAAGGCGGACAAACTGATTGAAGCGTTGAATATATACAGACGTAAGCGAGATGATAAAAACCTTGTGTATTGAGATGTGATACACGACCGAAGCTCAAACTTCGCAGACGCTTTGAGATATTTGGCTGTTTGCTACGAAAAAATCATCAAACCTAAGCCTATTGAAACCCAGTTTACTCAACAAAGGTATATCATAAATAATAGAACTGGCAAGGTAAAATATCTTTAACCGAAAAAAAAGGGAGAAATATGTATAAACCTCGACATCTGAGGTTTTTTTATACATACAAAAAGGAATGGTCGACATAAAGTATGGTAGTCAAGAGATAGAACATCCACAAGTTGCAGCGTCATTGGAAACAATGACAAAAGATGATAAAGATATGCTGTGATATGTGCTAAAAAGATGGACTGCTATGGATAACCAAAGAAGTAAAGAAAGCTACAAGCGGGATATATACGACGACCAAGTAAGAAGTGAAGTCCCTGATACAAGAGATGGCAAGACTAATGTAAATATGCCAATCGAGCAAAACATCATAGAGCTGTATTTATGACTAAAGACAGCACTTTTGTCGTTTAAAGTAGAAAGCGAGGGAGTAATAGATGGCGCATTGCTTGAATTGAATAGACATATACTCGACCACTTCTTACAGAAAGAAGATGTGTATAAGGAACTAAAAAAATACTATTATGATAAGGCTAAGTATGGATTTGGAGTATTACAAACAGGAGTATGGTTTGAAACACAACTTATGCCTGAATGAGATAACTATTTCAATGTAAATAAATGAGAAGCTGACGAACAAACAAAAGACGTACGACATATCGGTATAAGAAACATACCAATTAGAAAGATATGGTTTGACGAACAGGCACTTGAAACAAAGAACGCGATGGATTGTATCTATCAAGAGGACATAAGTATAGAACAGTTTAAACTCAGATATAAGAACAAAACAGATAAGGGTTTCAAATATATAGATAACGTAAGTGCTGGGAATATAGAGGACATAAACAGCACACTTACAAACATAAGCACAGATAGAAATGTAAAGATATGGCACTATTTCAATAAACTATCAGGAAAGTATTGTATCATAGCAAACAAAGGACGAACAATATACAACGGTAGAATGACTACTAAACACGGACAGCTTCCGTTTGTATGAATACAGCATTATATCAGAACAGATTGCTTATATGGATTTGGAGTATGCGAAAAGCTGGCTTCAGTAAAACCATACATCAATGCTTTATTGAAAGTTGGTATAGATAACGCTCGGGTAAACTCTTGACGTATCTTCGCTACTGGAAACGATACAGAGATAGATGGCGAATACTATGTAAGCCCTTGAGATATATCAGTATGGAAATTCAATGGCGATATAGATAAGTGAATGAGAGAAATGCCGTGAAGCGCACCTATTATACAATGGATACAAGCGGTCATAAATCTTATAGAGGATTATTGAATACAAAATACAGGTATCAATTTGAAAGCACCATACGCAAGCCCAGCAAGTACAGCGTTTGAAGCTGGCTTGATGATGGAACAACAAAACGCTAGAGTAAGAACAGTCGATGAGGACAATAATATTTGAATAGGACAAGCTCTTACGCTTATGCTTGCAAATATTCATCAGTTCTGACCTACACAAATGGCTGAATATATGTATGATGAAAATAACCAGCTTACAGATTACACACCATATAGTATCAAGATTGAATGAAAGAAGATAGAAATACGTGGTAAGTGAGATAAGAAAGAGATACAACTACTCGATGATGAAACAGAAACAGCTTTCTTTGACCTTACAGAAGAAAATCTATTCAATGGTGCAGGCTTGAAAGTAAAGATTGAAACACCTACCACACAGAGCTTATTACCAAGTTTAGAAAAACAAGAATTTACAGACGCTTTACAACAAGCTATTACATTGAAACAACTATTTCCTGAATTGAATATCTGAGAATGAGAGGAACGATGGGGAAGATATCAAAAGATAAGATGATTTGATTTGAAATCATACAACATCAAGACTAAGCAACAAAAGATGAGAGAAGAAATGTCACAAATGATGGACGTAATAAATAACTTTGACGGTAAGGCTATGTGAGAAAATCCAATGCAAGCGACTATGCCTTGAGCGGAAACTCAACCAAACCTAAACCCTCTACCTTGATTATGAGGGGCTTCAGTTCCTAACCCAACGAATGAAATTCTTAACCCAACTAAGCCTGCAATTTGATGATGAAACACGCCAGCGCCTTGACAACCTCAATAAAATCGAGGAAACAATAGATGTAAGTGCATTTCAAGGACGAAGCAATGAAGCTATCCTTGAGGTTATATCTATAATCAAAAGCGTAAAGAATAAACTACTTATGCAATCAGGTAGAATAAATAAAATTAAGGACATCATATATAGAAACGGTGGAAGCGACACCTGCGACGTGATATGCACAGCGCTACAATCTTTCCTAAAGACACCTAAGTATGACTGAAGAACAGGGAAAGTTATTATTTAAAAATGTTTTACTATCCTAACCCTTTATGGAATGGAAGAAAATAAAACAATTACTACTGAGGACGGCGATGAAGAAGCCAAAACCACAGACAATGACAACGCTGATGGCGACGATGAAGAAACTGTATCAGTAAAGAAATCGGATTACGACAAACTGCAAGAGCAGTTGAAAGAAAGCACCAAAGAATGACAGGCGCTTTTGCGAATGACGAGAGTACAAGACGATAAGTTTCAATTTATCAAACTTTACGAAGCTGACCGTAAACTTTCCGAATATGTCGCAAAGAAATTTGGCGACAATAGAACTGCTACGCAAATCTATAAGGATTTGAATGCAGAGATGAAAGGAGAGAATAAGGACAAGCCAAGTAAAGAGAGTGATGTGGAAGCAATCCTCGACAAGAGAGAAGCAGAAGCTACGCTCAAAGCCCTTACTAAAGAGTACAAACTTGACAAAAAAGGCAACGAAGATTTAAAAGACGCCATTATGGACAAGTATGATGACTTTATTGACTGAAAGAAGTTTAACGCCGAGAATGTGTCCAAGTATTTTAAAGACGCTGTTCGTCTTGTAAAGAGATTACCTGAACACGAGGACAAGCTCTCTCTCATTGATAAGGAACTTCTTGGTGCTTGAGGTATGGGGAATGTATCCGCAGACGGTTGAAAGGGTAAATCAGATTTCTTTGCTAAATTAGACGAGAAAATCTGAGTAGACCACAAAAGCCGATACGGCAAATAAATCTTTTATTTACTTTATTTTACAAACCAATGGCAATCAAACTTAGACAAGGTTTGGAAACTGGAGAAATGAGAAAATATAAGCTAGCACAGTCAACAACTGCTGTCGCAAATACTTTCGGAACTTTCTCAAGTGGATACCTTACACCAGCCGTAGCTGGTACAACTGAATTGAACGTACTTATTCTTGAAAGCGTCACTTCAGGCTCAGGAGAACATCCTGAAGTTTTGTGTATGGATTTAAATGAAAATCACACTCTCGAGTGCGATACAAACGTAGACACAGCACAAACAAACGTAGGAACTAAATACGACATCGTAGACTCTGCAACTGTAAATCTTTCTTTCTCTACTACATCAGTAGTAAGAGTAGTAGGATTAGTAGGTGCAACAACTGATAAAAAAGTATTAGTCAAAGTTTCAAGAGATTAGTTCTCTTTTACACCTTTTATTTATTTTATTTTAAAGACAAATGCCACAAATAACAGCAAACATCTCACGTTTTGACGAGGAGTTGTACGGCAAGATTAGCAATATCTTTGACGAACAAGCAAAACGTAGAGCAATGACCGACGTAGGTCTTAACCTATTCGGGTCAGAAATGACAAACCTCAGAACAAAAAGATACCAAGCATTGACTTCAGGCGGAGATATACAAGCTATCGCTGAATGACAAGACTTCCCTGAAAGCCAAATCAATCAAGGATACTACAAGACATATACACAAAATCACTTCGCAGGTGGTATCACTATTACAAAAGACCACTACCTTTTCTTCTCTGAAAGATATGCAGAGATTATGAAAATGCCTAAGAACTTAACAAGGACTGCTTTCAATAAAATCGACGTATCACTCGCTGATGTATTGAATAACGGACGGTCAACTTCTTATACAAACACTTACAATCAGACTGAAGATGGTACAACGCCTGATGGTGTTGCTTTCTTCTCAGATAGCCACAAGGTAGGCTCTTCTTCTACTTACACTTTCGGAAACATCATCTACGACGGTGGTGCAACTGGAGTTGGAACTGTCAATCCTGCACTTTCAAGAGCAGCTTTGATTTCTGCTAGAGTAATGGGGGACAACTTCGTAGACAGTAATGGTATCCTCTCTCCACTTAACTTTACAAAACTTGTCGTATCTTCAAAAGACTACGATTTGGCTGTAAGATTAGTGAAGTCAGAGTATATTCCTGCTTCTGCTGGTATGAACGATGTAAACACTACACTTAACGATATTGAAATCGTAAAACGACCAAGACTCACTGCTGGATACTGGTTTTTGGCTACCGATGACATCGGAGAAGCTGTAAAACCTGCTTTCGCACAGAAGCCTGAATTGTGAGCGCCTACAATCTTGCCAAAATCATTGTCAAGACGATTTCCTTGTGATGTGTACTACACAATACAAAGAATGGACGCGGCTCAAATCTTCGGGTCAAAAGGAACAAACCTAGCTTAGTCAATATATACATAGGGCGGGGAAACTCGCCTTATGGCATATTTCCTAAACTTTTATTTGTTTAAATGCAAAAAGATGGAATTTAATGCAATGGACGTATCACATTGAGATTGTTTTGGGATAAGTATTCCACGAACAAGCGAGCAAGTATTCGCAGTAAGGAATTTAAAGATACCTGCTGAAGTAGTAAGAAAGGGTGTATTGACATTAGAACAGTACGAAACATACAAGAGTGGCACTATAATCAATACAACAAAAGTGTTGCCCGCTATTGAAAAAGAAGTCCAAGAAGAAGCCGAAACTTCTGAGGTAGAAATGACACTCGAGGACATTCAAGCGAAATATATTGAGAAATTCGGTAAACTCCCAGCGAGATATAAAAACGACCTTAATTGGTTGGTAAATAAATTAAATTCATAATCTTTTATTCTCTATTTATTAAAGAAAATGACAGACTCTCATTCAATGGCACTAAAAAAGAAGCTCGGATTGGCTAAAAAAAATCCATTAGCGCCTAAAAAACCAGTAGCAACTAAAAAGGTTGTAATCAAGAAGAAATAAGTATTTCGGGTGGGTTTTATCGCCCGCCCTTTTGTTTATATAATTATTTGAAATGGCAAATACGCTTGCAGAGATATACACGAGAGTTTATTTCATTTTAGGAGAGCTTACAACCTCTACTACTTTTGATAAAAACAACTTAGTAATACCTATGATAAACGAAGTGCAGTCAGATATTGTAAAAGGTATCGTAGCGGACGAAACGACTGGTAGAACAATGAAAGCTGGGGATTTGAGATTTGCAAGAAAGCAATATCCTATTACAAACGTACCTGTATGAACGCTTACAACTGCAATTAGTGTCTGAGATACTACAATAGATATAGGAGATACAACGTTATATCAGTCTGCTGGAGATTTATTGATACTTGGTATGGTTGTCCACTATACTGGAACAACTGGTACACAATTTACAGGTGTCACGTGAATTGATAGGGCTATACCTGTGGGTACTTCTGTAAAACAAGTACGGAAAATGCCAACTGACTATTCATATACATTCAATCTTGAATATGTAAGGAGTACAATCACAGTACAACTTAACCAAAGCCCATACTACAACAACTTCGTAATTTATAGGGACTTCAGATGACCTAAAGACCTATATTTTTACTATTCAATCATCGGGGATAACGATACAACCAACAATCTATATCTTACAGTAAACGGATACAACTCACAGCAGGATAGATTTATACTACATTACTACAAATCTTCAACAGATATGGTAAACGATACAGACGAAACGGATTTGCCTGATAATTATGGGTTGCAAGTGATTGCGCCTATCGTAGCTGGTAAGTTGCTTTTGGCTACTGATGAAGCTGGTAAGGCTGCTACTATATTGAAACAAGGATACAAGAACTTGGAGAGTATGTATTCTTACTATGGTACTGCAATCAAAGAATATAGGACAAAAGTACACACGCCTACTATACCAAAATACTATGCTGGTATGGGTAGCAGAACAACAATCATCAATTTTTAGAATAATATGGGGCTTAGCGGCTTAATAGGGAATACTGGAAAAAATATTTTATATCGTTAATGATTTGATAAATGAGCGTAGAGGGCGTCAAACCTGTGGTAGTGAACGATATTTTTTCTAAGGGATACATAAACCCAACCTGAGAATACACTATGCTTAGTGCTTTTTCGCCATACTCAAGAAATATAAGACTTTCAAATCAGAACACCACAATAAGACCTTGATTTACTATGACAGCAAAAGACGACACAATCACTACAAAATATATCAGGGGAATTACAAGCAATACAAATCTTTATGTAGCACTTGACAGTAAACTAAAACAAGTAAATCTTACAACACAAACATATACTGACATCGGCTCTTTAGCTGGCGACAATGACTATGAATTTGTAAACTATGGTAAATATACGATAGCTTGTGATGGGCAGAATGCGCCATATTTATATGATGGGGCAAACCTTACTAAACTCGACCCAACTGTTGTAAATAAAGTCACAGTAAATGTTGGTGGTAGTGGATACTCAGTAAACGATGTACTTACAATAGTACAGGCTTGAGGGTCAGGGTGTACTGTAAAAGTCACAGAAGTAAGCACCTGAGCTGTCACAAAAGTAGCGATACTCACTTGAGGGACTGGATATTCAGTGGCTTCAGGTCTTGCTACTACTGTTTCTCCTGCTTGATGAACTTCTTGTACACTAAATATAACATCATTAGTGACTGCACCTATTGATTGGGGTATCATAACTACTACAACAATAAATGCTTGAGGAACTGGATACTCAGTAGGGGATATACTTACTGTGACGCAATCTTGAGCGTCTGCAAGTAAAATAATGGTAAGCTCTGTAAATCTTTGAGTTGTCACTTGACTACAAATTGTTAACGGCTGAATAAAATACTCAGTAGCGACAGCTTTGGCAACAACCGTAGCGCCTACGTGATGAACTGGTTGTACGGTAGACATTACCGCTGTTTCAACCTTTGCACCACAATTCTGAGATATATTCATAAATGGTACGTACTTAGCTTGAGGGTTGACAAAAACAAATACCCTATATATATCGAGAGGTGTGACTGCTACAAATCCTGAATACTGCTATGATTTTCAAGGTAGTGGGTCGGAAAAAATCTATATGAAATATCCAATACGCTCTGTCAGGGCAACTTTAAATAGGTTGTTTATTTTTACGGATTGAGGAATAGAATATATCAGTCGTGAAACTACACAAAGTGTTTGAGGGTTGGCAGCAACCGTGACTATGCCAATATCATCTTCTTCGGGGTCAGTCCCTGCTTCGCATAGGTCAGTAGTTGTTGCAGATGATTTGGTTTTCTTCTTAACTACGTGAAAACAGATAAAATCATTAAACTATACACAAGGTATCACGGAAGCACAGGTAGGAAATGTATCAGATAGACCAAGCCAGTCAATCAAAGATTATATGGACACACTCGACGACGACCAAAGCGACAGCTTCGGATATTACAATAACATTACAAGGACTATACATCGGCACGTAAAGACAAAGGGCGCATTATTCAATGATAGCGTACTTGTCTATGACATCATAAACGATACTTTCCTTATAGATGACAATAAGTTTTGCAGTTGTGCAACCTTACATAGCGGACAATTCTATACTGGAAGTTTCCTAAACGCATATACATATAAAGACGAATACTGAACTGATGATGATGGTGCAGCTATAAGTCGAGCGAGATACACAAAAAATCTGAACTTCTGAAACCAAAATATACGTAAAATGTTTAGGGAGTGTTGAATAGTCGGTCAGATAGGCAATAGGTCAGTAGTGACGGTAGAGGTCTTAGTGGATTGACAAAACCAATATACAGGATACATTACTGGAAGCTGAGTAGCAATATCTTGATTAGGGTCTGTGCCAGTATGATACGTCCCTGTATGATGAGAAGCATATCCACAAAATATAGAGTTCTTTCAAAAACTCATTTCAAAGGGGAATTTGAGGGCAAAATGATACACTACTCAAATAAGACTATACGGAAACGGCTTGGGCGACCAAGTGGTATTAAGTTGAGCTTCGTTTGGAGTAGTAGTCAAATGAGATACTGAACTAAGCAATAAGATTTAATTTGTAATTTTAAAAGAAATGAAATCACTTACACGAGTGTACTTGACGTCAAGGGTCACTACGGCAAGCACCACAGCAACAATTTCCAACGACAATCGGGGAAATGTAGCGAGCTTTACAGGAGAAAGCGCTGTTTTAGCGACAGCGGATTTAAAGACGTTTGAAATGGTACAAGTGACAGCTTCTGCTGGTACTTTGACGTTT
>Ga0172375_10007366_pt1 | contig 15105 bp, 17 predicted proteins | sample LakKiv1m_FD_114537 | JGI IMG/M metagenome (GOLD analysis project Ga0172375, IMG submission 114537) | Freshwater microbial communities from Kabuno Bay, South-Kivu, Congo - kab_092012_11.1m | ecosystem: Environmental > Aquatic > Freshwater > Lake | place: Democratic Republic of the Congo... | reverse complement strand
TATAGGATAATTTGATAGAATATATACATCTTTTGATAAGGAGAGATTAGTGATTCAAACCAAGGTTTTCTTTGCTTGTAATGATCCACAGGGACTGGAAAACAAGATGAATACGTGGCTTGAGCAACATCAGGGCATTGAGATTCTTGAATGGAAGTTGACCTCAAGCGGTAGAATGGACCAAAAGGTTACGGTCCTGTGTATATACAAAATGAAGTAGAAATACTCCCCAGGAAATACTCCTGGGGTTTTTAATTGAGAAAGGGTGAGGCCTGGTAGTAAAATATAGCTCATGATTGATGTAAATAAACTTAAAGTAGGCGTAACCTTTACTGAGGATGATCAACCTTTCAAGGTATTAAAGTATGACTTCACCAAGATGGGGCGTGGTAACGCCACAATTAAGATAAAGGCTAGAAATCTATTTACCGGTTCAATTGTGACAAAGGGTTACATTTCCGGGAATATGGTTGAGGATATTGCTTTAGAGAAAAAACACCTCCAATACCTCTATAAGGATGACGAGAAGGCTTATTTTATGGATCCGACTACTTTTGACCAAATTGAGATTCCATTAACTATTTTAGGAGAAGATGTCGAATACTTGATTGAAGGAGAAAAGGCTTGGGTTTTATTTTGGGGAGAGAAGATACTGGGAGTTGAGTTACAAGCTAGTGTAATTATGGAGATTGTTGAATGCGAGCCAGGGGTGCGCGGAAACACTGTAAGTAGTGTTATGAAACCAGGGAAGACTGCTTCAGGGCTTACTGTTATGGTTCCTTTGTTTATCAACATTGGAGACAAGATCAAAATTAATACAGAAACCGGTGAGTATACAGGTAGAGCTAACTAATCTTCGAATTTACCTCAAGAGGAATATGTAGATAAGGATCGAGATTTGGGGTAGCACACCCCAGAAGAAACTTTTAGTGGAGCGATGAACCCACCCATGAAAATCGGCGAGTTCTCTTATGGGAAAGAACTTCATGTTTAGAAATACATACGGAAATTCCAAGAAATCCGGTAAAAGTCCAATAAACCAACCGAGCCATATTTGCCAATTAAAGGGGTGACCCATTTGAAAGAAGATATAAACAATAGCTATGGATAGGGGAAAGTCAAAAATTAATTCTTCGAAGAAGGCCTTGAGTTTGCTCTTTTTTGCATGGATTAAGCCTTGACCCACATCCCAATGGGGAACTCTGTCTTCGAGATAATGAGATGCAAGTATGAGGGGAATACTAATTAAGGGATTGGGGATTTTTGAAGCTATAAAAGCACCTGTTGGTCCGTGAACAATCGAAAGCATGGTGGATTTTAGTATACTATAACAGTGGGTTGCTGTTTCTAAAAATAATTAACTATAAATGAACGATATTTTAATCAGATTAGGGAATGTGCCCGTGTATGGATTTGGTCTTTTGGGTGTGTTTGCATTTTTGTGGGGATCATTTATTTTTTATAAAAAGGCTGTTGAGTCACACTTCGAAGATTTTTCGATATTAGACAGTGTAGTTTTATCCGGCTTTTGGTGTTTTATTGTTGGAAGACTTTTCTTTGTGTTTGAAAACATTGGGTCATTCTGGAATAACTGGTCAAGAATATTTTTATTGAATAACTATCCGGGTCTTAGTAGGTGGGGAATTCTTGCCGGTTTAGCTATTGGTCTATGGTTTGCGATTCGAAAATTAAAAGCAAAGTTTCTCGATTGGTTCGACCTGGTTTCTTTAGGGGTAAACTCCGGTATGTCAATCATATTCGCAGGGATGGCGTTGTTTAAATTTTCCTGGCAGTATCTTCTGATTTCGTTGATTTATCTGATAGTTTTTAGTTATTTCTGGAGTATTGAGGATAAGTACAGGACGATTGATTGGTATAGGAATAAAAAGACTTCAGCAAAATCAGGCTTTATTTCAGGCTTCTCAATAATGATTTGGGGAGGGCTGTTTTTGGTTGAGAATTTATTGTTTGGAAGAGTCGGTCTAATATCTGGATTGTGGTCTCTCTGTCTGTTTGTGGGTGGTCCTGTTTTGGTGTATATTAGGTCTGGCAGGACAATAAAAGACGATATCAAACTAATCACAAAAAATGGAAGAAAATAAAAAGAAGGTTGCTTTTCCTACAAATTTATTAAAACCTCTAATCGGATATCTTAAGGGTGAGCAAAAAAGATTAAAAGAGGTTAAAAAAGAACTTAAAGAAGCCGATCCTTTTGTTACCGGTAATAGAGATAGCGATAATTCTGTTGACTCTGATGTGGCAGAAAATGTTGAGCATGATAGGGCATATGCGATGAGAACGCAACTATCGAAGTCTTTGGTTTCGATAAGAAAGACTCTCACAAGAATCAAGTTGGGTAAATATGGAATTTGTGCAAGCTGTGGTCAGATGATTGATACTGATAGACTTACTATTAAACCGACAGCCGAGTATTGTATTTCCTGTGAGAAGAAGGCTGAGGCAAAAGAAAGGTGAGTTGGGTAGTATTTTCTGTTTTTTTGATTGATGTATTGCTTCAGTTTGTTTTTAGGTCGAAAGGTGTTGGGGTAGAGAATACAGGTATTTCTTTTGGAGTTTATAAATCAATAGATTGGCTTTTTTTAGCCTTCGTATTAGTTTTATTTTTCTTGTGGATGAGAGGCGATAAGAAGATTAAAAATTCTCTTGGTTTATCAATGGTATTATTTGGTGGTTTGGGAAACTTAATTGGGAGGTTTGCAACCGGTGGAGTATGGGATTATATTTCTTTACCACTGGTTCCTTTTTTGTTTAATTTGTCAGACACTCTAATTAGTTTTGGTGTTATCTCATATATACTTGGAGACAAATGGAAATAGAAATTCTATACGAGGACGAGGATACAATAGTAATAAATAAACCGGTAGGAGTTGTGGTAAATAGAGCTGATTCGGTAAAGGAGACAACCATACAAGACTGGATTGAGAATAAATTCCCAAACAATTTTCTAAACATTGAAAGTAAAGTTTTTCTTCAAAGAAGTGGTATTTGTCACCGCTTAGACAAGGAAACAAGTGGCTGCCTAATGATTGCAAAACATCCAGAGGCTTTGAGATATTACCTAAAACAGTTTAAGGACAGACTCTTAAAAAAGGAATATCTAGCACTTGTACATGGTAAGGTAGAACCAAATGAAGGTGAGGTGATTTTGCCTTTGAAAAGGAGTCCTTTTGATAGAGAGAAATGGCAGGTGCATTATGAAGGAAAGAGAGCAGTTACCAGTTGGACGGTATTAAAAAGATACTCATACTTAGGAACGGAACACTGGAAAAATACCTTAACTTTGTTGAGGGTTGGTCTAAAGACAGGGAGAACTCATCAGATTAGGGTTCATTTGTCATTTTTGGGTTGGCCTATATTTGCCGATGCAAAATATTTAAATAAAGATTTGGCAAAAAAAGATCGCGAGTTTTTGAGTCATCACTTTTTACATGCTGCAAATTTGGAATTAAATACATACTCAGGTGTTCAGATAAAAATTGAGGCTCCCTTACCAAAAGATGAAACAGAGATTTTGGAAAAGCTGATGTTAGAATGAATTAATGGATATTTTTGTAGTCAACTTTATGGTGGTTTTTGTGGTCGCCGTATTGTCAGGTATTGTTCTTAGATTTTTTGGTTTGCCGTCAATTATTGGTCACGTGTTGGCCGGCTTTCTTATTGGTTTGTCGGGAATAGTAGGTGGAGAAAGCGTCGAGGTTTTAAGGATGTTTGGGTCTTTGGGAATAACCCTTCTTTTGTTTATGGTCGGTTTAGAGATGAATCTGGCAGAGATCAAACAGGTGGGTAAAAAAGTTACAGGAATGTTTTTAGGTCAATCGTTATTTCTTATTACAGCCTTTACGCTTATTGCAACTTTTGTATTGAAAATGAGCGCATTACCGTCATTATTAATAGCAATAGCCTTTACTTTTAGTAGCACTATTGTGGTGGTAAAAGTGCTCTCGGAAAAGAAGGATCTTAATTCTTACATTGGAAAGATGACGCTTGGTATTTTGCTTCTTCAAGATATGCTTGCCATTATCTTGCTTGTATTTTTACCCAATTTAACCAGTGGTATCGATTTTTATGATTTGGGTATTTTGATTTTAAAATTTATTACTGTTTTGATTACAGTTAATGTAATTGGACATTACCTGGTAAATCTTTTTTTGAAAAAATTTATAAAGACTTCGGAGGACTTAATTCTGTTTAGTTTGGTCTGGCTTTTGTTGGTAATTTTTTACTCTACAAGCATTCTAAAACTATCACCTGAGGTTGGAGGGTTTTTGGCAGGTCTTTCTTTATCTACCAGTTGGGGTCACTATCAAATTGTAAGCAAAGTAAGGACTTTAAGGGATATTTTCTTAACAATATTTTTTGTATTACTTGGTCTTGAAGTTGGTGGTGGAAAAGCATCTTGGAGTATGGTGGTTTTGATGATTGCTTTGATTATTATTGGAAAATTCGCCCTCACTCATTTATGGGCGAGAATAATTGGTTTAAATGGCAGAATTGCCTTTAAGGTGGCTCTTAATCTGACACAGATATCCGAATTTAGTCTAATTGTGATGTCGATTGGTTTGAGTTCAGGTATGTGGGATGAAACCTTCGTAAAGTCGGTAACTATGGCAGGTCTGTTTTCAATGGCAATGTCGACAATTTTGACTATGAATACCGACAGGATCTATAAAAGTCTAATAAAAATATGTCCATTCCTGTTTAAGTTTCCCGGTGAGATGGCACCGGTTAAGACAGAGTTAAAAAATCATATAGTGTTATTCGGAGGTGATAGAACTGGAAGAAGTGTTCTGTCAATGTTAGAGAAGAATGGAGAAAAATTATTGGTTGTTGATTTTAATCCTGCCGTTGTTAAAAAATTAAGAAATAGGGGAGTGGATGCAATTTTTAGTGATGCAACCGATCCCGATGTAATTGAGTTAGCTAACTTGCCCGAGGCGAAGATGATAATTTCCACTATAAAAGACGCTTATGACTCTCTGACCCTATTAGAAGAACTCAACGATAGGGGAATTAAAGTTCCGGTTGTCGCCGACGCTGAGACTCCGGTTCAAGCAAAAGAACTCTATGAGAAGGGAGCTCGATATGTTATTTTCCCTCACTTTGTAAGTGGTTTACACCTTGGTCAACTTATAAAGAAATATGGAAAGGACAAGACGACAATTGAAGTTTACCGCGATAAACAAAACGAAACACTTAAAGAAATTTATGAAGGAGAATTTAAATAAAAAAACAACTTATTCATTAGGAGTTTTGTTTTTGATAATGTTAGTGGTTCTATTGGTATACGAGGTATCTCGGAAGGGAATATATGACAGTAAAGTAGGAATTAACATGGTGATTGTCGGTAAAGAGAGTATTGCTGTAGCAATTCTAAGACCTGACGAGTCGATATTAAATTGGGTAACGTTACCGGCTAACTTAAAAGTTAAAATTTATAATTCCACTGCTACCTACCCGGTTTCTTCGTTGTGGAAATATGGAGAAATGGAAAAGAGACCGTTTTGGGAAATGGAGAAAACGATTGGTTCTTCAATGGGGGTAGTAATTGCCAGAACAATAAAAATTGATAAAGAACCAACCGTTGAAAATATATTGGGAAGTATCCATAGTTTGAGCCTTAAAACAGATCTTTCGATTAGGGATAGGTGGTTAATTCGCCAATTTTTGTCAGAGTACGTCAATTCAAAGAAGATATTGGAGATTGAACCACCAAAAAATGCTTATGATAAGGTTGTCGAACCGGATGGAAAAGAATTTGTGGCATTCAATTCGGTGATGAACTTATGGACAAAAAACAAATTTATTTATGAGGAAGTTTCGAATGAAAATGTTGATGTCTATGTAATTAATGCTTCCGAGGTTTCCGGCATGGGAGTAAATCTGGCAAAACAACTTGAGTCATCTGGATTGAGGGTGGTGGAGATAAAGGCAGACAAGACGGAGAGGTATAGCCATCCGGGATGCAATTTTAGAGTATACGGAAATTTTCCTTTTACCGAAAAAATGATGATTGATCAACTTGGTTGTTCACGATATGAGAGGCAGACCCAAGACGATCAGGAAGAAAAAATCGAGATTTGGATAAAATAATTTAAATTTCGTCTCCGATTAAGGGATCATAGATTTCAAGCGGGGGAGTTTCACTGGATTCACCGGCCGATAAGCTGGGTAGAAGCTCACTGTCATCCAGTGGAAATGAAGGGGCACCCTTCATCTTTTTTGTAGCATGTGTTTCTTGAATGAACACATGCGGTTGTTTGGGGTTAACCGATTTCATAACCGATTTGTATTTGTAGCCCGCTTTAATGAGTTCCAAAAGACGGTGAGAAATATTATCAGGTAAATAACCGATAAACTCGTCTTTTTGGCTAGATACTTTGACTTTGTGTTTGCAAGGGGAAAGTTCTACCGGTTCACCTATATTTAAATTTGAAAAAATTCTGGGTTCACCTTGCGAGACTAATGGAATTACTTTTGATTTTCCAGGTTCTTCTATGAAACTAACTGTTTGTAAATAGGGGTTAGCTAAACCGTTAAGTTTGTTATTTTTTAACCTTAAAAGATTATTCTTTGCAATTTGGTTGTGAAGATCGATCTCCAATACTTTTTGGAAGATGGAGGTTGCCTTTTTAATGTCGTTAATCATTGAATAGGCAATTCCAAGACGGTTTAATGTCGGAATGTCTTCAGGGGTTGATTCAAGGATCTTTTCATTGAGCGTTATTGCCTCGTCCCAATTTTTGTTTACTGCGGCTTTTATTGCCTCTTGTTGTAAATCGTGCAAGGAATCGTTATTCATGCTGGAAGAAATATTAATTATATTTTTGTACTATGTCAAGTTAATCTGACAGTGTATTATAATCGATTTATGTCCGGACATTCTAAGTGGTCTACCATCAAACACCAAAAAGCAATCGAAGACAATAAACGTGGAGCTGTTTTTACAAAAATTGCAAAAAAGATCCATATAGCCGTCAAAAAAGGTGGTTCTGGAGATGTTAATGGCAATCCTTTTCTTAGAGCTTGTGTTGATGAGGCCAGAAGCGTAAACATGCCGATGGATAATATCAAAAGAGCTATTGATAAAGCTTTGGGTACCGGAGCCGGTGATCAATCGGAAGAAGTTGTGTATGAAGCATATGGATATGGTGGAGTAGGAGTAATTATTACGGCTGTTACAGATAACCGTAACAGAACAGCCTCCGAAATAAACTCAGTTTTAAACCGTCATGAGGCCAAGTTGGGTGCTCCTGGATCTGTTTCTTATATGAAGTCTATAAACCCAATTCCCATGATTGAACTTCCAGAAGAAGGCTCGAAGAAAATTATTGATTTGTTGGATGCATTATCAGAAATTGAGGATGTTGTCGAAGTGTGGTCTAATTTAAATTGAAGATGTCCAAAAGGACCAAATTTATTATCGTTGGCGCATTGATTGCTTTCTTGTTGTGGTTAACAAGCGGTGCTCAGGTCGATTATCGACTAGGATTGGTGCTGGCTGTTTCAGGAGTAGCCTACGTTTTGTCGGTATGGGTTCTATTTGACGATTTAAAGGGAATTGAGTGGCTGACTCTAATGGTTTTACCGGTTATGTTTACTCTAGGAAGTGGACTGTTTTCCAATTTTTTACCGACTGCTTTTCCTGGTGTGTTTGGAAAACAGCTTCAAATAGAGACGACCCTGCTGTTAGCAGATGTGTTTAAAATCATCTTTTTTCTATTGTTTGCAATGGGCATGTATGGAATTCTGTTGATTGAAAATATATTTTCAGTAGCCTCAATCAGAACAATTCAGTTGTTCAGAGCCGCTAGATCGGTAAACTTTATCCTTACTCTGGTTACGTCGTTGTTCTTTTATACTACGGCCTTAAGTTTGAAGATACCTTTTTGGTGGGTCATGGTAATGGTGTTCGTTGTTTCGTTTGTTCTTAGTTTTCCCAGCTTGTGGAGTGTCGATCTTAAGAATAATGTTGTTACTGTTGTCGCGAGATACACAATCGCTATTAGTTGGGTGATAGCAGTAATAGCGGGAGCTTTGTGCTTTTGGCCGGTTAAACCTTTTATGGGTGGGTTGATCCTAACATCGACTTTATATGCCTTATTGGGCGTTCTTGAGCAAAGGCTATCAAGTAGAGTGTATTTGGAGAGTCTGGTTGAGTATGGAATAACGGTAATGATAATTGTTGTAATTGGATTCTTGACGACAAGCTGGGTGGGATAAAAAATAATTACGCATGAGTTAGGTTCAAAAAATATTATCGATAGGCACAAGGAGAAAGGGGAGTGTCCTATAACATGTATCCTATAATAATATATCCTATAACAAACATCCTATAATAGTTTTCACAAAAAAAGGGAGTTTTCACGAATAATTAGCACGGTCTGTGGATAACTGCTAGGTGATAGGGATTGATATAGTCACTTTATTAATGTAATCAGTCAGTCGGCCCAACGGAGAGTGAGGGTCCATTTATTCAATTAATTAATAATCTATTCGATTATCGTCGAGACAGTCGTCGCGATAGAAGTGGAATAAATTAAATACCATCACCTGCACTTCCCCTCTTTATATAGAAAGACAAGCCGGAGAAGAATGATTTATGATATGTCGCACAATAATACTTTTGCGACGTAATGGTAAAAATTGGCCTCGGAGAAGATGTTTATCATTCTCTAAATGTTTTCGTATAAAATCCCGAATGTTTTGTCTTTTCGGTTCCCCAATCTCCATTTACACCAAATTCTTATCGTTTATGCCTATTTGTGCCTATTTAGCCTCAAACCATATAAAAACCCGAAGAAATTCAGGTTTTTACGCTTACTGACAATTTTTATATATATAGATAGATGATTAAGTACTCGTAAAATATTCCAGAAGCCGTTTTAGGGGCATTGTAGCAACCGGTATTTTTCCTATTTAGCTTCATTATCAGTAGATTTATTTAATACGTTAAAGCGTGCTCAGATGATCGATTTTAGTATTAATTGTAGATTTAATTAAGTAAATTAATTATTTTCTATTCCAAATATTTTAATTAATTATTTATAGTTTTTAAAAAATTTATTTTTTTTACAGTAATCTTTTTTTGTACTAAATAATTTATTGTATTTTGTAAGTATCCGGCTTGGTGATTTATAGAAATACTATTACTTTGAGTTTTTACTCCCCTACCTTCCCTACTCCCCTTTTCACGCGTGAAAATATTTTGTCGAGAATATTATTTATTTTGAAATTCTTAAAACTCTCATCCATGATCTTTTGTTACACGATGGACATTTTAGGTATTTCTTGTTTATCATGTGAGGACTTAAAAACTCTGTTTTTATTGGTATTCTAAATCGATACTGACATTTTGAACATTCATAACCGTAATTATTAGATTGCCAGCGAATTAGCAAGTATGTAGAGATAATTATGGATAACCCCCATAGATTCCAATATAGAGGTAAAAAAAGAATAGAGATTAGTAGAATAGACAAGGTGTAGATAATCAGATTGACGATTGAGTTAGTAAGATCTTTTTTTGACAGCTCTTCAAAGTGTTCCATCTGTCTATTTTAACTCGCAATTTTGGGCATTAAAAAACCCTGCCGGTGATGACAGGGTTTTATTTGTATGAGACAGATTTTAGAGGAAGATGCCCAGAGTCAGGCCGATGAAGATGCCAAAGGCCAGGCACATGAAGAGATTGAAGACTTCCGGGATATCTTCCTGTGAAACCATATGGATGGCGACGCCAGTTGCAAATAACAGTCCAATGGCAAGATGTAGCCACAGTCCAAAGCCCAAGATGAATGTCGGTATCAGAATGAAGATGCCGACAATTGCCGAGATGATCAGACCGGTAAGGAAGGCGAAGAACCGGGAGGCTGTCTGGAACGGCAGCAGAAGGCAGGTCAGCGGCCAGGCGATCAGGTTCCCAAAGAAGATGTAGATGGGATACATGAAGTTCATACCAACTCCTTTGTCTAATGTGCGGATAAGATAGATGATTTATACCATGACTAGGCTCAAAAGTCAAGTTATATAGGATACCTAGTTACGTCGCACAATTATTTTTGATATTATTAATTGTGGCTAAAAAACAGGTCTTAGACTTAACTTTGCGAATACTTATCAGAAGGTATTTGAGTTTTATCGAAGTTGAGAAAAACTACTCAAAGTTTACTATCAGGAACTACACTCATTACCTGCTGATGTTTAGAAAGTGGTTTGAGAAACATTACGAGCAAGAATACATTGAGAAACTTACGAGCGATATGGTGAGACGCTATAGATTGCATTTATCTCGCTTTGAAGACATAAAGGGGAAAAGGCTCTCCCCTACCACCCAAAGTTATTATGTAATTGCCTTGCGGGCGTTTCTAAAATATTGTGCCAAAAAGGGAATAAAGACTCTATCACCGGAGAAAATTGATTTACCAAAGTCAGAAGAACACAGGATTAAGTTTTTGGATAGAGATCAAGTAGAGAGGCTTTTAATGGCACCTGACACATCAAAGATGTCCGGTTTGCGGGATAGAACATTACTTGAGGTGATGTTTTCAACCGGCATGCGTGTATCTGAGTTGGCAAAATTGGATAGAGATAAAATTGATCTTAAGGAGAGAGAATTTGGAATTATTGGTAAGGGTCGGAGGTCAAGAGTGGTATTTCTCAGTGATAGGGCGTGTATGTGGTTAGAGTCTTATATAGCGGCTAGAGTGGATCCATATCGGGCGTTGTGGATAAGGATCCCTAAAAGTGGTGAATGGGATCCGGCAATGGGTGGTGAAAAAGCGAGGCTTTCAGTACGCGGTATTCAAAGGATTGTAGAAAAGTATCGTCGGGATGCGGGTTTGCCGATTCGAGTCAGTCCTCACGTTTTGAGACACTCATTTGCTACTACCCTGTTGCAACAAGGTGCCGACTTAAGAAGCGTCCAGGAGATGTTGGGTCATAAAAATGTAGCCACTACACAGATTTACACACACGTAACTAATCCCCAGCTTAAGGCTATTCATAATAAGTTTTTGAAGTAGGCTTGATACTATGGGTTATCTATGGTAAGCTACGCCTGTACTTTAATCTAAGAATCTCTGAATTAGGAGGATTATTACGGTGTTTACTTCAGGAGAAATCGTAAAAATTGTTGAGTCCGGTTGTCATTTGCAGAGCTTAGTGGCTTTTGTTAAGGAAGACGGTACCTTGGTAATGACAGACGGGAATTTGCATGACCCAAAGCATGCTACAAAGACAACCTGCCGCCTTATTAGCCGCTTTCCTGTTACGAGAATCTTCGTAAAGCTGGTTCGCGAAATGAACGCAATCACTTTCTCCGAGGTTCAAACGGGAATGAGACTGTTGGTCCTGGTGCCATCTCATTCGCATTTTGACGAGAAAAATTATGAGGTGGCAAAATTGGTCACCGTGGCAATAAAAGACGCTGATTTTAAGGTTGTATTCGATCAGGATGGTGAGGAAATCAAACTCTCCGAAGCCTACGACATTCATGAGAAGGCGACCCCTACCATCAATGGATATCTGACCGAAAAAGGCCTGAAGGTAATCCATCAGATTTACCCGTAGTTTTCTTGAACCCGCCTGTTGGCGGGTTTTTTATTGATGACGCAATGATTAATAGATTGGTGATATAATATAGGACATGACATATTCAAAAGGAGGAAATGGAAGTTTTAGAGGTGGAAGAGATTTTGACAGACCGCAGATGTTTGACGCAGTTTGCGCCAAGTGTGGTGACAACTGCCAGGTTCCTTTCAGACCAAATGGTAGTAAAGATGTTTTTTGCAGTAAGTGTTTTGAGTCTGTAGACAAATCAAACTCAAGCTTTCAAAGAACACCAAGAAACGATTTCAGAAGCTTTAGAGACGCAAGAGATTCAAGAGGTTCACGAGATTTTGGTAACTCAAGAGGTTATGATGAGAAACCAATGTTCCGCGCAATCTGCGATAAATGCGGTGATCATTGCCAAGTTCCATTTGAACCAAGAAATGGTAAGCCGGTTCTGTGCTCCAGTTGTTTTGAGAATGACCGTAACTCGTCCGCTTCCAGATTTGAACCAAGAAACGAGAGAAACTTTACTCCGGTAAAAAATAACTCGATTGATCTTGATTCAATCAATTCTAAACTAGACAGAATTATTGAACTCTTGACCTCAGGTAAGAAAGAAAGTAAACCTGCAAAAGAAAGAGATAGTGCAGAGATGACTGCAAAGATTAAAGAAGAGATAGATAACACCATAAATGCCAATTTTGTCAAAGCAGACAAAAAAGTTAAGAAAACAAAGATTATCAAGGAATAATTTATTCCCGATAAACAAAAACCCCGCTTAAGGCGGGGTTTTTGGTGGTGATACCTAATACTTATTGCTATTCGTCTTCACTTTCGGAGACTGCAGTAACAGCGGCGATACTATCTCCATCTTTGGCAAATCTCATGAGAATTACTCCTTGGGTCGCACGGCCAAGACGAGGGATATTTTTAATTGGAAGCTTAATGGCCTGTCCTTGTGACGTGGTAAGTAAAAGCACTTCGGAGTCTTGGTTTACGAGAAGTGCACCGGAGACCTTACCTGTTTTATCACTGGTTTCACAGACCTTTAAACCTTGTCCTGATCTGTTTTGTGTTGGGTACTCTGCTAAAGGTGTTCTTTTACCCATACCTTTTTCTGTTACTACTAAGAGGTCACGGAACATTTTAATTCTCTTGTCGGTAGACACCGGCTCTTCGACAGGGAATGATTCCATAGAAATAATGTAATCTTGATCTTTAAGAAGGATACCGCGGACACCTTGAGTATCTCTATCTGTTGGGCGGACATCTGTCTCATTAAACCTAATTGATTTTCCATCGCGGGAAACGAGCAGGATATTGTCTTTACCGGATGTCTTGTTTACCCAAACTAGGCTGTCTTTTTCAATTAGTTTAAGAGCGATAAGTCCATTGCTCTTGATGTTATCGTATTTACTTAATGCGGTGCGTTTTACAACTCCTGATTTGGTAGTAAAGAAAAGGAAGGAGGATTTGTCAATTTGAGAGGACATCGGAAGGATACTTTGAATAGTTTCATCGGTATCGATGTTGATGAGGTTGATGATGGCTTGTCCCTTGCTGATACGACTCCCTTCAGGTAACTCCCATACTTTTAATGAGAAAACTTTTCCTTTTGAAGTAAACACCAGCAGGCGGTCATGTGTGTTGGCGTTTGTTAGAAGCCTAATCTCATCGGTATCCTTAATGGTCATACCGGAAACTCCCTTCCCTCCCCTCTTCTGGGTTCGGAAAGTAGAGAGTGGCATGCGTTTAATGTATCCTGATTTGGTTAGGGTAACAATAGTTTCTTCTGCCGGAATCAAGTCTTCTTCAGATAGTGAGTCGGGTGCATTCTTAACCACCTTGGTTCTTCTCCCCTCTTTGTAATCACCGGCAAGTTTATCGATTTCTTCAACGATGATGTTGAGGACTTTTTGAGGATCTTTTAAGATCAAGACCAATTGATCGATAAGTGACATTAATTGGCGGTATTCCTCCTCGATTTTCTGTCTTTCAAGAGCGGCGAGTTTCCTTAGTTGCATATCAAGGATGGCAATCGATTGAATCTCGGACAATTTAAATCTTTCCATAAGATTTTTCTTGGCTGTGTCGGTATCGGGAGATTCTTTAATTGTTTTGATTACTTCATCAATACTTCCCAGTGCAATCAAGAGACCTTCCAAAATATGGGCTCTATCTTTGGCTGTAATGAGTTCGTTTTGAGATCTGCGGACGACCACTCCTTGGCGATGACAAACATACTCAACTAGAATCTGTTTTAAATTGAGTAAATGTGGAGTCCCGTCTGATGTTAAGGCAACTACATTTGCAGGAAAACTGGTTTGCAGCTCCGTAAATTTATAAAGATTGTTAAGAACATTTTTTGGTTTAGCGTCTTTTTTAAGGTCGACGGCAACTGTCAAACCTTTTCTATCGGACTCGTCTCTTAGATCTGCAATACCTTCTATACGTTTCTTCTTTACAAGTTCTGCAATATCGGTAATAAGTTTGGCTTTGTTTACTTGATATGGTAGTTCGGTGATAACAATTTGGAATCGACCCGTCTTTTTTTCTACAATTTCAGCAACACCTCTAACAGTAATACTGGCCTTACCAGTCTGATACATCTTTTTGATTTCTTCAGAGTTGTAGATAATACCGGCTGTTGGGAAATCTGGTCCCTTTATATGTTCGCAAAGTTCGTCAATTTCTATGGCACTATCAAGGTTTCCAATAATCTCTTTATAATTTTGTCTTTCAATCCCTTCTTCTTTAATCTCTGCAGATAAAGATACTTTGCTCTTGGAAATTAAGGCTTTAATAGCGCTGACAACCTCAACTAGATTATGTGGAGGTATTTTTGTGGCCATACCGACGGCGATACCATCTGACCCCATAAGTAAAAGGTTTGGAAGTTTGGCCGGAAGAACAAGAGGTTCTTGTTGGCTACCGTCAAAGTTATCGACAAAGGTTACGGTATTCTTATCGATGTCTTCCAATATTTCTGAGGCAATTTTACTAAGTCTGGCCTCTGTGTAACGCATGGCGGCTGCTGAGTCACCATCAATTGAACCGAAGTTTCCCTGTCCATCGATAAGCGGATAGCGCATCGAAAAATCTTGAGCAAGACGGACCATGGTTTGGTAAACAGCAGTATCTCCATGTGGATGATATTTACCTAAAACTTCTCCTACGATACGGGCAGATTTTTTGTAAGCACTTTTATGAGTCATGCCCATTTCCTTCATGGCAAATAGGATTCTTCTGTGAACAGGTTTCAATCCATCTCTTACATCAGGCAAGGCACGAGCAACGATAACAGACATGGCGTAATCAAGATATGATCTTTCCATTTCATCGACGATCTGTGTCGATCGGATGTTTCCCCATTCCGTCTGTACATCGGGAACAATTGTGGGAGTGAGATTTTCTAGATCTTGGTTGTTGTTTTCTTCCATGTTAAATTATTTATTCGTCTTACCTTTGGGCAGGCAAGTAAATTATTATTTTCCGAACATTGTAATGACGAGAGGTGCAATTAGAAGTGCAACG
>Ga0172375_10007365_pt1 | contig 15107 bp, 16 predicted proteins | sample LakKiv1m_FD_114537 | JGI IMG/M metagenome (GOLD analysis project Ga0172375, IMG submission 114537) | Freshwater microbial communities from Kabuno Bay, South-Kivu, Congo - kab_092012_11.1m | ecosystem: Environmental > Aquatic > Freshwater > Lake | place: Democratic Republic of the Congo... | reverse complement strand
AATACCTGGTAAACAAAGCCGTGTATTACGGCGGCATTGTTTAACGCAGAGGCGCTCCAGTATTGCTTTATTTCGCAAGGAATGCTGCAGGTTACCCCATCAATCTCAGCATGGTTGGAATTACCGCTCCTGGGCAGTTTAATTCTCACGGTTTTTATCTCCAAATCAGAATATCCACGGTTTTTAACCCGCACATCGTAATGAAACCCATTTTGTAAGGTGGTTTCCCGGATTAAAAAGTAAACATGGGGAATTTGGAAAGTATCAGCCTGCGTCCGGAGAACACTGTTGTCTGACAGTACCATTTCGAAATTGTAGCTGATTCCGGTTTGGGGAAACACTTGCAGATTGATTCCTGCAACAAGGAATAGTAGCGGTAGAAGGCTTTTCATTTGAATATTTTTTAAAGCAGCCATGGTTCAGAATTTTTAAATTTTCTCACCAAAGATAGTGGCAAAAATTGAAGAAATATTCCTGTGAATTGCTTTCGCAGGAAAACTTTAATAATTCGGCAATTGAATTAACTGTTTATACGAAATAAAGAATGGATGAATGAGGTCGAAAAAAAGAGTGGTGTGTAAAATTATGTGCACAATTAAAAAAGACTTACCCCGTTTAATCGTTGTAAGCCCTTGATTTTCATGTTGTCCGATCAGGTCACGAACCTGAACTCTTCTGATCCAGAGTCAGACGTGTTGCCAATTACACCATCGGGCACTTTGGATGCGTGAAAAGTAGGGTTATTTCTGTTTTTCGGAAAAAAAATTCAAAAAAAAATTTGGCCGGTGGAGAAAAATTATTTCTCTTTGACCGACCGTTCAATCAAAAAACAAAACAAGGTTATGCCTCGAACACCCGATCAGTACAGGGAAATGCGGGAAGAAAAGAAAGGGTTGATTATGAAATCGGCGCTGGAACTATTTGCCAATCACGGATTTCATGGCACTTCTATCACCGACATCGCCGCCCACGCCCGAATTTCAAAGGGGTTGCTCTACAACTATTTCCAAAGCAAAGACGAACTGATCCTGGAAATTCTTCTCAAAGGTTTTAATGAACTCCTAAAAGTTTTCGACCCCAATAAAGTCGAAGCCCGTTTTTTTACAGCTATGTTGGATGGAATTTCGATGAACTACGTATTTGACCCCATTACTTTTCCACTTACAGAAATAAAAAATCGCCTTCTGGAAATCTATCATCTTAACAACTAAATATTTATGATAAAAAGAACCTCATTAACAATTACATGGCTATTGATTTTTACCGCCATTTTTGCCCAGGATGCCAAAGAAATTGTGAAAAAAGCCAACGACCTGGCCGTGGGGAAGACCAGCCGTGGAACCATGACCATGACCATCGCACGTCCCACCTGGTCGCGCACAGTCTCGATGAAATCGTGGTCGATGGGCAACGATTATTATATGATCCTCATCACCGAACCGGCACGCGACAAAGGGCAGGTTTTTCTGAAACGTGAATCGGATATGTGGAACTACGTGCCCTCCATCAACCGGATGATCAAAATCCCCCCTTCGATGATGAGCCAAAGTTGGATGGGCAGCGACTTTACCAACGATGACCTCGTAAAAATGAATTCGATTGTTGAGGATTACAAACATAGCATCGTAGGCGAGGAGAATGTGGGCGGATATGATTGCTGGAAAATCCAACTCATCCCCAACGAAGATGCTGCCGTGGTTTGGGGCAAGATCAATTTATGGATTGCAAAAAAAGAATATTACGAATTGAAAGTGGAATATTACGACGAGGATATGAGCCTGGTAACCATCCAAACCGCAAGCAACATCAAACAATTTGGCGATCGTAAACTGCCTTCCGTCATGGAAATGGTACCCATTGACAAACCCGGGCAAAAGACCATCATCAACACCGATGAAGTGGAGTTTAATGTAGAAATTCCTGAGAGCTTTTTCTCGCAACAAAATATGAAACAAGTTAAATAGCGCACACCATGTTAACTTTTATCAAGATTGCCTGGCGAAATTTATGGCGCAACAAGCGCAGGACGCTGATCACGATAGCATCTGTTTTCCTGGCGTTGTTTCTGGCGTTGTTGATGCGTTCGATGCAATTTGGGAGTTACGAAATGATGAAAAGGGATGCGGTAAGAAATTCATCAGGTTACATCCAGATTCAGGCTCCCGGCTACTGGGAAGATAAAACCATTGATAATACCTTTGAATCATCGGATGAACTTTACCAAAAAGTTTCCAAAGCAGAGAATGTTTCAGACATAATCCCCAGGCTGGAATCGTTTGCCCTGGCATCATCGGGGAACATTTCAAAAGGAGTTGGTATTATCGGAACAATTCCTGAAACTGAAGCTGAAATCACAAAACTCTCAAATCGTGTCGTGGCCGGAACTTATTTTAAAACTCCGGCAGACCCCGGAATTCTTATCGGCGAAGACCTTGCCAAATACCTCGAAGTGGATTTATACGACACCGTTACCCTGCTTTCGCAGGGATATCATGGTTCTTCGGCAGCGGCGGATTTTCAAATCACAGGCATCCTGCATTTTCCTTCGCCCGAAATGAACCGCCAACTCATTTACATTACCCTCGAAACAGCCCAATATTTTTTTGCTGCTCCGGGAAGATTGACTTCATATTCGCTTCTCTTAAATGACATTGACGACCTGGATGAAACCGCAACCGGACTGAAAGCAACAGTAGGTGATGGTTACGAGATAATGACCTGGGAAAAAATGATGGTCGAAATCAAGCAACAAATCGACAGCGACAATATCAGCGGTATGTTCATGTTAGCGATCCTTTACGTAGTGGTGACGTTTGGCATTTTTGGAACCATCCTGATGATAACCCACGAACGCCGAAAAGAGTTTTCGGTAATGATTGCTGTAGGGATGAAGCGTCAGAAATTATCTTTCATCGTATTTATGGAAACCATATTTATCGGGGTCATTGGAATTGCTGCCAGCATTGTTTGCAGTATTCCAATTGTGTATTATTTTTACCTGAATCCAATTCCTCTTACTGGTGAAATGGCTGATATGATGCTGGAATACAACATGCAGCCCCTGATGCCATTTTCAAACGATCCTTCAATTTTTGTGGCTCAGTCGCTTATTGTGCTTTTTCTTACCATCATTATAGCGTTTTATCCTTTTTTGAAAATTATGAAATTCAATCTGATAAAAGGGTTGAAGGAGTGATATAGCAGAGAGCAGAGCGCAGAGCGCAAAGCGCAGAGCGCAGAGAGCAATTGCTTTGGACTAACAACTTACGACTTACAACTTACGACTTATGACTTATAACTTACGACTTATGACTTACGACTTATGACTTATGACTTACGACTTATGACTTATAACTTACGACTTATGACTTACGACTTATGACTTACGACTTACGACTATATTTAAACTTTTAAGACTATGCTCATTACTTTATCATGGAGAAATATTTGGCGCAACAAAGTAAGAAGCCTTGTGGTGATATTTGCCATCGCCATCGGACTGACAGGAGGAATTTTCTTTGTCGGAATCATGAATGGAATGGTAGCTCAGCAGGTGAGCAATGCCATCAGCAACGAAATCTCTGATATTCAGATTCATCAACCTGCATTTGAGGATAATATGAGCCTCCGGCATATTATTGAAGAGGTGGACAAAAAGATCGAAATAATTTCAACACAAAAGGATGTAACCTGTGTGAGTTACCGGACTAAAACCACCGCAATGGCAAGCACAGCCACCACCGGAGCAGGTGTAATCCTTCATGGAATTATCCCGGAGTCAGAAAAAAAAGTCACTACCATCTTTACTTCACTGGTTGAGGGAACATATTTTGAAAAAAAGTCAAAAACACCATCCATCATCATAGGCCAGAAATTGTCGCATAAGCTGAAAGCAGATATAGGTAATAAAATCGTACTTACCCTTCAGACTATTGACGGCGAAATGAGCTATCTGCTGTTCAGGGTGGAGGGAATTTATAAAACCACCGACACCCGTTTTGATGAAGCGATGGTGTTTGTTAATTCAGCCGACCTCAATCCCCTGTTGGGAATCCTTCCTTTGCAGGCAAACGAAATTGCTATCAGAACCACAAGCAACAATGCAGCTTTTCAGGTCGCTGAGAATTTAAAGGCTGATTTCCCTGAATTAAACGTGAAGTCCTGGAAGGAAATAGAACCCATGTTGATTGTCATGCTCACTGTCATGGATCAATACGGCTACTGGATCATCTCGATCATTCTGTTGGCTTTGATTTTTGGAATTATAAACACAATGCTGATGGTAATTCTGGAACGTCAGCGTGAAATTGGGATGTTGATGGCCATCGGTATGACCCGCGTCAGGATTTTCAGGATGATCCTAACGGAAACAACTTTGTTGTCGCTCACTGGTGGATTTCTGGGATTGATTTCCAGCATGATTATGATGGGATTTTTAGGTAAAACCGGGTTGAATTTCAGTTATTGGGCCGAAGGTATGGAAGCCATTGGTTACAGTGCGTTTGTTTACCCGTTTGTTACAACGGGTTTTTATGTTGGAATCACGATTCTGGTCATTTTTACTGCGATTATCGCATCCATCTGGCCAACCCGCAAAGCGTTGAAACTAAAACCCGCCGAAGCTGTTAGAATTGAGTAGTTTAGAGTTAATAATTTAGAATTACAAATTTAGATGGACAAATTACGAATTTAGAATGATGAATTTATAATTTGGAGTTTGGATTTAATTATTTGAAAAAGAAAGAAATATTGAATATCGAATATTGAATAATGAATAAACAAATTTTCCAATGTTCAACGTCCAATGTTCAATTATAAAAAAGAAACGGCAGATGGAAAAGCTTCCACCTGCCGTAGTACTTGCAAGTCTCCCTTGTTTACTGTTTCTTACTGTTTTTTGTAAAAAAATCCAGTTAGACCTGTCCTGACCCCTTCGGGGAACATTTAATACCGGGAGGATTGTGTCTTCGTTTTCTTGCAAATTTAATTCGATTCGGTATAACTATAATTATTCGCCGTCTTCAGCCAGTTTTTTATCCAGTTTCTTCAGATAAAAAATTACAGCTCGGTACGAAATGTAAATTAGCAATGGCCAACTTAAAAAATAGATTATTTCGCTCCAGTACATAGTTTTATTGTTTCGGTTATTTTAAATTATTTTCAAAAATTCCAAACTACAAAAAGCAAATTTCAAATAAATCACAATTTCAAATTTTTAAAATTCAAAAAAAGAGATTGAAAGAACGGATTTTATTTTGATTTTTGAATCATTAAAATTTGGTATTTATTTGTTTTTTGATTTTTATTTTTTTGTTATTTCCACTAATAGGTGTGCGTTTCCTCTTCCATCTCACGGGCATCAATCTTCTTGTTGTTGATCGATTTCCATGCATGGAAAATGTAAGCCAGCACAAACGGCACCAGCAGAGATACATAGCTCATTGCCGTAAGTGTGAATTTGCTCGATGAACTGTTCATTATGGTAAGTGAACTGTTCAGATCATAAGTTGATGGATAGTAAGCTGTGTTGTTAAATCCTGCAACCAGGAACACGGAAAACACCGTCAACACCGTTCCAAGACCACCTGCCCATATTCCATGCTTGCATTTTCCAATCAGAGTTCCTATTATAGCCCATAATACAAACACAACACCAATAAGGAAAATGATCAGCACAAGCGGCATTTGCAACAGGTTGTGCAAATATTTAAAGGGCTCCATTTTTACTTTCCAAAGCAACGGATCAACACCCTGTTCAGGAATAACGGCAAATCCATCTTTTGTCAACAGAAGTCCGACAAACAACAGGAAAAATACCAGGAAAGGAACTGTATTGATCAGAAGTTGTTTTTTGGAACGGGCAAAGATGTTTTCATCGTCAATGTCGTTCATAAAATAGAGTAACGCCAGGATGCGTGCCAGGAAGAAAATGGCAAGCCCTAACGACAGATTCTGGATGTTGAGTGCTGCTTCCAGTCCGTGTGCAGGGCCTTCCCAGGCTGAGATGGTGGTGGAACCTTCGCCAAAAATGTTGGTAAGGTTGAGTTTGTTTACCGAAAAAGCCGACCCTGTAAAGAAGGTTGAAACAGCCGCTCCCACCAGGATAGTTCCCAACGCTCCGTTGATGATAAGAAACCACTCAAAAGTACGCTGACCAAGGAAATTGTTGGGTTTGGTGCGGTATTCGTAAGCCACAGCCTGAATTACAAAAGCAAACAAAATCAGCATCCAAACCCAGTAAGCGCCACCAAAACTCGTGGAGTAAAACAGTGGAAATGAGGCAAAAAATGCACCGCCGAAGGTTACAAGGGTGGTAAAGGTAAATTCCCATTTACGACCCAGTGAGTTAACAAGCATTTTCCGCTCCATTTCGGTTTTCCCCAATGTGTAAATCAGTGTTTGTCCACCCTGAACAAAAAACAGGAAAACCAGCAGACTGGCAAGTATTGATACAATTACCCACCAGTATTGTTGCAATGCAAGCAATGATAATGATTCAAACATAATTAGTGTCCTCCTGTTATTCCTTTTTTAATTTGAGTAAGCATAATCTTAATTTCTGCAATGAGCAGCGTAGTAAATGTGATGGCAAACAGCCAGAAAGTGATCTGCACACTGCCCGCATCGATTTTCGAAACCGCAGCTAAAGTTGGCATCAAATCCTGAATTACCCATGGCTGACGACCCATTTCGGCCAAAATCCAACCAGCCTGACTGGCTATGTAAACCAGTGGAATCGACCATATTCCCACATACAACAGCCATTTCATTTTCTCAAGTCTGTTTTTGAGTGAAAATATCAGCATCACTACAAACAGCGCCAGAAAATGGCCCGAAAGGATTACCATTAAATGGAATGAATAAAACGAGAGTGGTATGCTTGGTAGCAATCCGTGCTTGGTATCTTCAGAATAATATCCATAGCCGAAATATCTGAAAGTATTGTCTCTCCAGTTTGCATCTTCAAATTTTGCCTTTAACGCTGCCGCTTCTTCAGCATTGCCTGCGGTCACAGCTTCTTTGTACTGTTTCAGGGTAAGAATAGCTTCTTTGCCCAATGCAATTTTTTCGGAGTAAGAGAGTACCTTTTGCCCGGTGTTGGGATCAGTATAACCATTCACCAAATCTTTAACACCCGGGATATAGGCGTTGGGATCGAGGAATGCTAGGAACGACAGCATGTTGGGAATTTCAATTTTGAAAGCAAATTCCTTTTCCTGGTACTGTCCTTCAGTTTTTGGAGGAGCCGGTTTTTCAAGGAATCCGATGGCCACCAGCGGAGCGTTGGTTCGTCCTTCCCACAGCGCTTCCATAGCAGCAAATTTCATGGGCTGAACTTTTGCTATTTGCCTGGCCGATCCATCACCGGTCCAAACAAGGAAAAGAGCCGAAATAAGCCCGAAAACCGATGCCACCAGGATGCTTTGTTTAGCAAACACCACATCTTTCTTTTTCAATAAAAACCACGAGGCAACCCCAATAACAAATACCGCCGAAAGCACATAACCTGAGGTTACTGTGTGCAGGAATTTGTTGATGGCGGTAGGCGAAAACAGCACACTCCAGAAACTTACCATTTCGTTGCGTGCAGTGTCAGGATTAAAAACCATTCCAACCGGGTCTTGCATCCAGGCATTGGCAACCAAAATCCATAATGCAGAAATATTGGCGCCAATGGCAACAAGCCAGGTGGAGGTCAGGTGAAATTTCTTGCTCACCTTGTTCCAACCAAAAAACATGATAGCAATAAAGGTGGACTCCATAAAAAAGGCCATAATTCCCTCAATGGCCAGTGGAGCGCCAAAAATGTCACCCACAAACCATGAATAGTTGCTCCAGTTGGTACCAAATTCAAATTCGAGAATGATTCCTGTGGCAACCCCAATGGCAAAGTTGATCCCAAACAGGGTAGCCCAGAATTTGGTCATCTTTTTCCATTTCTCGTCACCAGTTCTTACATAAATCGTCTCCATGATGGCAATGATAAAAGTAAGCCCAAGCGTCAGAGGAACAAAAATCCAGTGATACATTGCCGTGAGTGCAAATTGCCCACGCGACCAATCAATTAACGTCATGTCGAAATTTTCCATACGTAAAATTATTTTGTGAATAAAAAGTGATTAAACCTTAAAAACCTTTGTACATAAACCTGTTAAAATTAATTCAAACTTTAGTCACGAATTTCGGTACAAAATACCCGAAATTATTTTACGAAAACTCAACAGAAACAAGATTCCATATCCGAAAAGCATATTGTTTATTGCCCTCCTGTTTTTGTTAATTCTTCGATAACGTGATTGCTACGATCCTGATCTGTTTTAAAATTGGTTTTTAAAAAATCGGGGAAGAAAAAAACCTTCAGGATGGCAAACATAATAAAGAGTTTAATAAAAATGATGATCCAGAGTTGTCGCCCCCAGGTCATAGTCTTGAATCCTTCGTAATAAAACCGGAAAATCCGGACGAAAATGTACTTCATTACTGTGCCGATCTGTTAATAATCCAGTGTTAAAATCCTGCCTTTTGTAAAATTGAAAAACTTTTCCTTGTCAGCTTCAATCACACCCTCCATCAGGTCATCGGTCGTGTAACCGGCAACTTTAAGGCAACCCGGACAAGCCTGAATGACAATTCCTTTTTCGATGAGATTTTTGATTTGGATGTGCGATGATGGAAATTCTCCCATTGTAAAATCAGGTGCATTTTTTACCACTGCTTCCACACCTTTAATATCAAAATACATAATTACATCATGATCTCCCGACATCAGTCCGGCCATTCGCAGCGCCATCAGCACCCTGTGCGGATCGTCGCTGCTGACATGGATAAACATTCCATCTTTAACCAGTTCTGGCTCAATTGTTTTGTTTTGTCCAATACCACCGGTTGGGGACTGGTTACATGACGCAATGATGGCAACTACCATTAAAAGTACAATCAGGTTTTTCATCATTTTTATTTTAAATTATTCAATAATATTTTTGAAATCGTTTACAACATAACCCTTGTTGGTGATGGCAGCCTTCATTTCATCGAACGAGGACTGGGTTTTATCGAATTTTACCACAACGGTTGAATCGAGGTGCGATGCCTTTACTTCCTGAATCCCTGACAATTTTCCAACTGCTGCCTGGATTGTTCTTTCGCAACCTTCACAACTCATCCCGTACACCGATATTTTGATGGTTTGAAGGTTTTCAGGGGCAATAACGGCGGCATTTTGCTCCGAAGGAATCTGGTTTTTACTTCCCTGGTTGACACAACCAACAGCAAGCAAAACAAATATTATTAAAGTCAAAATGTTCTTCATTTTTTGATAAAAAAGTTAGTATGAAAGAAAACTACATTTAAACGGGCTAAAATTAGGTATTTTTTTTTCTGAATCTTAGCAAAAGTTTTATCGAATTTTTTAAATATGATTATTGTGGTATGATTGAATGAAATGGTCATGGGTTTTGAAATGAGAAAATTTTTGAATTTCAACCTGATAATCAAATATCCAGGAGGTGAAAAAACTTAATTCTAAGCGGTAATTTCCAAGGGTAACAATATTTTATTTTTAAAAAAAGGTGAATAAGGTTAAATTGGGTTTTTAGTTCATCTTTTGTACTAAGGTTCAGGGGATTAAATAAGGTATCTTTTTCCCAGACAAAATGATTTCCGATTTGAAAATTCAATTTTTATGAGGCAAATCCAAATCACGTTAACGGGAAAAAAAATTACAATCTGGTTTTCAAACCAGAAATTTCGAATGCACTATTTTCAAATCAGCCTGAAAGGATCAACCAAGAAGAAAAGAAAGCGTTGACTGCGAAAACCTGGTTTCTGTCAACTTTCTCTGACTGCCAACTGCCGACTGCGAAATGCCGACTTACATCCTACGATGCCGGGCTTTGCCCGAGCATGCACGAGGCTTTGCCTCGGCACTTACAACTTACGACTTACGACTTACGACTTCAAACTACTAACTTCACCCTTCCTCCTCATAAAAAATCCAATCATATTAATATTTTACTATTTTTGAACCCTAATCAGGTATTTAACTGCCTAAATAATTTTTTATGCAATTACGAATTCTGACTTTGTTTGAGTTTTTGCTGATTCTGAATGGCTTACTTTATTCACAGGTGAAATCCCCGGTTGCAAACCAGCCTGAAATGTTGGGAATTTATGAAAAACTGGATGAATACGTTCCGGAAGATTTGGTGTTTACCGATGAAAATGGAAACCAGGTAAACTTCAAATCCCTTGTCAACAAACCCACGGTGCTTACACTGGTTTATTTTACCTGCCCGGGCATTTGCAGCCCTTTACTGGATGGAGTGGCTGAAGTTATTACCCGTTCTGATTTAACGCTTGGAAAGGATTTTCAGGTTTTAACCGTAAGTTTCAATCACAAAGAAACCCACCAGTTGGCCAAATCGAAGAAAAGAAATTACGTGAAACAGGTAAAAAAAGAAATTGACACCACACAATGGATTTGGATGGTTGGCGACAGTGCAAATATCTACAAGCTCACCAATAGTGTTGGATTTCAGTTCAAGCAAGTGGGAAACGATTTTGTTCATGCAGCCGCTATTATGGTTTTAAGTCCTGATGGAAAGATTACCCGGTATTTGTATGGAGTTTATTTTTTGCCTTTTGATTTAAAAATGGCTGTAACCGAGGCTGCCCAAGGAAAATCGGGGCCTACCATTAATAAAATCCTGAATTATTGTTTCAGTTACGACCCCGAGGGCAAAAAATATGTTTTTAATATTACAAAAGTAACAGCTACGATCATCTTGTTTTTTGCCTTTTCATTTCTGGCTTATCTGATTCTTTCAAAGCGAAAAAAACCTAATATTAATAAAAAATATTAATAACATTTTACTATGACATCAATTCCAACACAACGGGAGTATGTAAATTTCTTCCAGGTTAAAAAAGGGTTTCTGTCGTGGATAACTACCCACGATCATAAACGGATTGCCCTTCTTTATTTCTACACTGTGTGTACATTCTTTGTGGTGGCTTTCATTCTCGGGCTTTTGATGCGGCTTGAGTTGATTGCCCCCGGTAAAACGCTGTTTGAAGCCCAGACCTACAACCAAATCTTTACTTTGCACGGTGTAATCATGATTTTTCTATTCATTATTCCCGGCATCCCGGCAATTTTTGGCAACTTTGCCCTTCCAATGATGCTTGGAGCGCCCGATGTATCGTTCCCCAGAGTGAATTTACTTTCGTGGTACCTTTATATGATTGGCGGTGCGCTTGCATTATCAACTTTGCTTTATGGTGACGGACCTGCTGATACAGGATGGACTTTCTACGCACCTTACAGCGTGAGGACAGGAACCAATGTTACTGTGGCCGTTCTTGCTGCTTTTGTTTTGGGATTTTCGTCTATACTTACCGGTCTGAACTTCCTTGTAACCATCCATCGCATGCGTGCTCCGGGAATGACCTGGTTTAAAATGCCGTTGTTTCCGTGGGCGTTGTACGCAACTTCGTGGATTCAGGTGCTGGCCACTCCGGTGGTTGGTATCACTTTGCTGATGATTGTTGCCGAGCGCCAGTTTGGAATTGGATTGTTCGACCCATCGTTAGGAGGTGACCCGGTGCTATATCAGCATTTGTTCTGGATTTATTCGCACCCTGCAGTTTACATCATGGTGCTTCCGGCCATGGGTCTGGTGAGTGAAACCATCCCGGTATTTGTAAAAAAATCGATTTTCGGGTATAAAGTAATTGTGTACTCCAGCCTGGCAATTGCATTTATCGGATATTTTGTATGGGGACATCACATGTACACATCAGGGATGAGCAGTGCGGCAAGGATCATTTTCTCAGTGCTTACTTTTATTGTGGCTATTCCCAGCGCTGTAAAGGTTTTCAACTGGGTTTCTACTTTGTACAAAGGGTCAATCGATATCAAAACACCCCTGCTTTATTCACTTGCCTTCATTTTCCAGTTTACCATTGGAGGGTTGACCGGACTTGTAGTTGGCGCCCTGGCTACTGACATTCATGTACACGATACCTACTTTGTGGTTGGCCATTTTCATTATGTGATGTTTGGCGGAACAGGTTTTGCCTTCATCGGTGCTATTCATTATTATTTCCCCAAAATCTGGGGAAGGATGTATAACATAAAGTGGGCAAATATTGGGTTTACCTTCCTTTTTATCGGGTTCAATTTGGTTTATTTCCCCATGCTTGTGTTGGGAATTATGGGAATGCCAAGGAGATATTACGACTATCTTCCTGAATTTACTACTCCTAACGTCATTTCAACAATAGGATCGTGGGTGATGGCGCTGGGTCTTATAATTGTGATTGTAAATTTGATTAATGGACACAAAGGCGCCAAAGCTTCCAACAATCCGTGGGGTTCAGTAACTTTAGACTGGACACACACCGATTCACCACCGACACTTTATAATTTCGACGAGACACCTGTTGTAACAAGAGGTCCCTACGATTATAAAAATTATGAAGAATATTTAAGCGAAACTTCAAAAAACAGATAAATCATGAGCACTCCATCAATAACTCACGAACATAGCGAGCATTTTGATGCTTACGGAAAAAAGCTGGGAATGTGGTTGTTTCTCTTTACTGAGGTTCTGCTCTTCGGGGGTCTTTTCATTGTGTATGCAACCTACAGGTTCCTCAACCACGATGCTTTTCACCAGGGTTCTGCCGAATTAAACCTCGTAGTAGGCGCTATCAATACAGCCATTCTTCTGACAAGTAGTTTAACGGTAGCCCTTTCAATTACAGCTATTCAGAAGGGTGATTCAAAAAAGGCTTTCAACCTGATTATCATTACTATCATTTTTGCGCTTGCATTCCTTGTTAATAAATACTTTGAATGGTACGCCAAATACGAGCATGGATTATTTCCAGGCATGGAACACTTTAAGGAATTGAGCCACGGTGAATCACAGTTTTTTTTCCTTTATTTTTTTATGACCGGCCTACACGCAATACACGTCATAGTTGGTGCAGTCCTGTTAGGCGTTATCGCTTACTTAATTAAAAAAGGAACCGTAAACAAAGACCGTTACATTTATCTCGAAAATGGCGGACTATACTGGCACCTTGTGGATGTCATCTGGATTTATCTTTTCCCATTATTTTATTTAATCATTTGAAAAATTTGGAAGCTATGTCAGAAGATCATAATGGACACGTGGTTGATTATAAATTCAACATTCTCGTTTGGATTGACCTGCTAATTTTCACCATCATCACCATTGAGGTGGCTCAGTTCGACCTTCAGGATTTGACCGTAATAATGGCTTTGCTGGTTGCCAGCGTAAAGACATTCCTTGTCGGTTCATATTTTATGCACCTTAAATTTGAGAACAAGTTCATGCAGGCCATTGTCATTGGCGTTGCGGTGCTTTTTGTTTTGGTGCTGATTCTTTTATTTTCTGATTATTTGTTTTTTAAATAAACGGGAGGACAAATCATGAGTGGATCATCAACATTTGCCGAAGGTGTCGATCTTGCCTTTTACCTGATTTTGGGAACGGCGGTTTTTTTCCTTGTCGGAATTACCGTGGTAATGATTTATTTTGTTATCAGGTATAACAAAAAACGTCATCCAAAAGCCGATACTTCTATTGAAGGTAGTACAAAACTCGAACTCATCTGGACGATCATTCCCACCATGCTGGTTTTTGTAATGTTTTATTTCGGATGGGCTGGTTTTGCTCCAATGCGCGAAGCTCCGGAAGAATCGGTTCCGGTTAAAGCCATTGCCAGAATGTGGAGTTGGACGTTTGAATATGCCAACGGGAAGAAGAGTGACAAACTGATTGTTCCAAAAGACAAACCCGTTAAACTCAATTTAATTTCAGTGGATGTCATTCATAGTTTGTATGTTCCGGCCTTCAGGATCAAAGAAGACGCAGTACCTGGCCGTCAAAATTACATGTGGTTTACAGCAACTGAATTTGGATCGTATGACCTGTTTTGTGCCGAATACTGCGGATTGCGCCACTCGTACATGTTCACAACCGTTGAAGTAGTGGATGATGCTACATGGAGTGAGTGGATTAAAACCCCCGAAGGGCAAAGCGAACTCGACAAGGTTTCTGAGGGTTTTAATGTAATTAAAATGAATGGCTGTGTGGCCTGCCATTCGTCTGACGGAACAAAACTGGTTGCCAATAGTTTTAAAGGAATTTTCGGGCAAACACACAAAGTAGTTACGGGGGGACAGGAAAGAGAAGTACTGGTGGATGCTGAATACATTACACGTTCCATTTACGAACCGAACGCTGATGTTGTTGCCGGATTTAACCAGGGGCTGATGCCTTCTTACAAAGGGATGATTTCTGAGCAGGAAGTTGCTCATATTGTTGAATATCTCAAATCGTTGACGGTCAATGCGCAATAAAATCTTACAAAAATTTTCTTTATTTGCCGAACTTAGCAAAATAAAAATCCCATCTGCTGTTACTGTAAGTGCACTTACAGGGTATCTGGTTTTTAAAGAAATGCTCGACCTGACAGCATTTTTTCTCATGGGTGGAGTCTTTCTGTTGTCTGCCGGTTCTGCTGCCTTAAACCAATTTCAGGAGTACCATTTTGATGCCATCATGCACCGCACACGCAATCGCCCGATTCCGAGCGGGCGGTTTTCTGTTAAAGGAACATTGATCTTCTCGATAATCCTGGCGCTTTCAGGAATTACCATTTTGTATTTCGCTACAAACCTCACAGCGACAATCATCGGCCTGGTCACGCTGGTTTGGTACAACGTCGTTTATACTCCTTTAAAACGAAAGACTGTTTTTGCAGTGCTTGCCGGTGCTTTTGTGGGTGCTTTTCCACCAATGATTGGTTGGACAGCGGCAGGCGGTTATCTTTTCGATCCGGTTATTTTACTCATCGCATCGTTGCTTTTTATCTGGCAGGTACCCCATTTTATTCTGCTTTTGCTAAAATATGGAAAAGATTACGAAATTGCAGGTTTTGTGTCGTTAACCACCTTTTTTTCTGAAAATGGTCTTAAACAGCTCATTTTCATCTGGATTCTGGCAACGGCCTGTGCTGTTATTGTCATTCCAGTGGCTGGCGTCATTTCTTCCAAAATAATTATCCTTGTT
>Ga0172375_10007364_pt1 | contig 15107 bp, 18 predicted proteins | sample LakKiv1m_FD_114537 | JGI IMG/M metagenome (GOLD analysis project Ga0172375, IMG submission 114537) | Freshwater microbial communities from Kabuno Bay, South-Kivu, Congo - kab_092012_11.1m | ecosystem: Environmental > Aquatic > Freshwater > Lake | place: Democratic Republic of the Congo... | reverse complement strand
TATCACCAATATCGAACCGGCAGGAGAATATTTTATGGAAGACCTGGAATATGCCGGTGGTATTCCTGCAGTTTTAAAGAGATTGAAATCAAAGTTGAATAATGTTTTAAACGTAGACGGCCAAAAAACCTTTGAAATCATAAACAATGCCGTTATTGTTGATGAAGATGTAATCCGTCCTTTGGACAAGGCCTACCATAAGCAAGGCGGGATTGCAGTTTTATATGGTAATCTTGCTCTAAAAGGGGCAGTAGTTAAACAATCCGGAGTGAGCGAAAAAATAATGAAATTTACCGGCCGGGCCCGGGTTTTTAACCGTGAAGAAGAAGCGATGCAGGCGATTATGAATAATAAAATCGTCAAAGGAGATTGTGTGGTTATTCGCTATGAGGGCCCCTCAGGAGGCCCGGGAATGCGCGAAATGCTTGCTCCTACCGCTGCGATTGTTGGATTAGGTTTAAGCGGCTCTGTGGCCTTAATTACTGACGGGCGTTTTTCAGGAGGCACCAAAGGCCCTTGCTTAGGGCATATTTCTCCGGAGGCTTCGGCAGGAGGGGTGATTGCAATTATTAAAGACGGTGATACAATAAATATCGATATACCTAACCGTAAATTGGAAGTTAAATTAAGTAAATCTGAAATCGATAAAAGGTTTAAGAATTGGAAGGCGGTTGAGCCTAAAATTAAAACCGGATATCTTTCCCGTTATTCAAGGCTAGTTAGTTCCGCCGATGAAGGAGCAGTATTAAAATGAAGTTAACCGGCTCAAAGATACTTTTAGAGTGTTTAAAACGCGAAGGAGTCGAGATTGTCTTCGGATATCCCGGAGGCCAGATGCTTCCGACTTTTGATGCTCTTTATGATTATAAAGGTTTTAGGTTTATTCTAACCCGTCATGAGCAAGGAGCTGCCCACGCAGCAGACGGTTATGCCCGGGCAACAGGCAAGGTTGGAGTTTGTTTAGCTACCAGCGGCCCGGGAGCAACCAATTTGGTAACTGGGATAGCCAACGCTTTTATGGATTCTATTCCTATAGTGGCGATTACCGGCCAGGTGCCAACTGCTTTAATTGGCAATGATGCGTTTCAAGAGGCGGATATTACCGGTATAACCCGGCCGATTACCAAGCATAATTATCTGGTTAAAGAGGTTAAAGATTTGGCTCGGATTGTCCGGGAAGCATTTTATATTGCTTCAACCGGACGTCCTGGTCCTGTTTTAATTGATTTACCTAAAGATGTTCAGGTAGGTGAAACCGAATTTATCTGGCCGGAAGAAACTAAATTGAGAAGTTACAATCCAAAGTATTCCGGGCACCCCGGTCAGATTAAGCGGGCGGCGAAATTGATAATGGAAGCGAAAAAGCCGATCCTATATGTAGGCGGCGGAGTTATTCTTTCGGGAGCTTCTCTTGAATTATTGGAGCTAGCCGAAAAAATCGGCTGTCCCGTAACCTGGACTTTAATGGGTATTGGAGGTTTTCCATCCACGCATAAACAATCTTTGGGTATGTTGGGAATGCATGGGACAGCATATGCTAACCATAGTATTATGGATGCTGACCTGATTATAGCTTTGGGTGCGCGTTTTGATGACCGGGTAACCGGAAGGCTTGATGTATTTGCTCCCAATGCCAGGGTAATCCATGTTGATATCGACCCTTCTTCGATAAGTAAAAATGTGCATGTTGATGTTCCAATAGTCGGTGACCTCAGGCAGGTTTTAGTTGAGCTTTTACAGCATATTAAATGTCCGCCTTCAATCTCTGATTGGCTTAAGCATGTTGAAGCATTGAAGAGAAAATATCCTTTAGGATATAAGGATAAAAATAAAATACTGCCTCAATATGTAATCCAGCAAATAGATGAGTTAACCAAGGGTGAGGCGATAATTTGTACCGAAGTAGGCCAGCATCAGATGTGGGCTGCCCAGTGGTATAATTATCTAAAGCCCCGGACATTTATCTCTTCGGGAGGCTTAGGCACCATGGGTTTTGGTTTTCCTGCTTCAATCGGCGCAAAGCTTGGCCGGCCGGAAAAAATTGTTTTTGATATCGCCGGAGACGGTTCGATACAAATGAATATCCAGGAGTTAGGCACCTGTGTTGCTAATAAAATTAATGTCAAAGTCGCTATCCTTAATAACGGGTACCTGGGGATGGTTCGCCAATGGCAGGAGCTTTTTTATAAAAAACGTTATTCATATACTCCGATATCTAGTCCTGATTTCGTCAAGCTTGCCGAAAGCTACGGCGCCGTTGGCATAAGGGTTACTAAAAAAGAAGAAGTCAGGCCTGCAATTGAGAAGGCGATTAAAACCGATAATACCGTTTTTATCGATTTCCACGTAGAAGGCGAAGAAAATGTTTTTCCGATGGTCCCGGCAGGGGAAGCAATCAATAATATCATCGGAGGGCTGGCATAATGATCCCGCACCTTCTTTTTATTAAAAATAAACTGAGGGCGGGTGTTTTAAATAGTGAATTAGGAGAAGGTGCGGGATGAAACACACAATTTCAGTTTTAGTTGAAAATAAATTCGGCGTCTTGGCCAGGGTAGCCGGCTTATTTAGCGCAAGAGGCTATAATATTGCTTCTTTAGCCGTAAGCGAGACTCTGGATCCGAATACTTCCTATATGACTATTGTCGTCGAAGCAAAAGATGAGTTGGTCCTTGAGCAGATCAATAAGCAGTTGAATAAATTGATTGATGTTATTACCGTTACTGATTTTACTAAAAAAGAAAATATCGACCGCGAGCTTGTTTTGGCTAAAATTAAATATTCGCCCAAGGACAAGCCGAAAATCGAAGCGATTCTGGATAAGTTTGTCGGCAAAATTATCGCCTATAAAGATGATACGGCGATAATCGAAGCAGTAGGCAATCAGCAGCAGATTAAATTACTTTTGGAAGAACTTAATAAATTCGGGATTAAAGAATTAGCCAGGACAGGTAAATTAGTAATCAGCAGTTAATTACATAAGGAGGATAGATTAAATGGCAAAGATTTATTATGACCAAGACGCTGACCTTAACTTATTAAAAGATAAAACTGTGGCAATCATTGGTTATGGAATACAGGGCCGGGGCCAGTCTTTATGCCTAAGGGATTCAGGGGTAAGAGTGGTAGTTTCGGAAATGGAAGGAACCCCTAACTATGAGCAGGCAAAAAAAGACGGTTTTACTCCGGTAACAGCAGCCGAGGCAGCTAAAGCCGCCGATATTATCCAGATCCTTACTCAGGATCATGTGCAGGCCAAGGTTTATGTTGAATCAATAAAGCCCAACCTGAAAAAAGGCAAGGCTCTTTGTTTTTCGCATGGATTTAATATCCGGTTTAAACAGATTAAGCCCCCGAAAAATGTGGATGTGTTTATGGTTGCGCCTAAAGGGCCGGGAGCGTTGGTTAGGAAAATGTATGAAGAGGGCAAAGGTGTTCCTTCTTTGATTGCGATTTATCAGGATGCAACCGGCCAGGCAAAAGATCTAGCTTTGGCATATGCAAAAGCTATCAAGGCTACCACAGCCGGGGTTATTGAGACAACCTTTGATGAAGAGACGGAGACTGATCTTTTCGGTGAACAGGCAGTGCTTTGCGGTGGAGTAAGCGAATTAATCAAAGCAGGTTTTGATACTTTGATAGATGCTGGGTATCAGCCGGAGATCGCTTATTTTGAAGTTTTACATGAGTTAAAGTTAATTACCGACCTTATTCAGGAGAGGGGAATCTCCGGAATGCGCAGAGGAGTTTCCAATACCGCTTGTTATGGCGATCTAACCCGCGGCCCGAGGATTATCACCCAGAAAACACGCAAAGAAATGCAGAAGATTCTCAAAGAAATAAAAAGCGGAAAATTTGCCAAAGAGTGGATTAAGGAAAACGAAACCGGAAGGGCTAATTTTGACAGCCTGATTAAAGCCGGCGATGAGCACAGAATAGAAAAAGTAGGTAAGCAGTTAAGAGAGATGATGCCGTGGATGAAAAAGTGATTTAGATCTTAGTTCTTAGGTCTTAGTTCGTAGTTATCATTAAATTGGTTTTCTAAGAACTAAGATCTACGAGCTAAGAACCAAAACAGTTTTATCGACTATAGACCATCGACTATAGACTAAATTATGGAAAAGATATTAATATTTGATACAACTTTAAGGGATGGAGAGCAGGCGCCGGGCGCGTCAATGACCAGTTTCCAGAAATTAGAAGTTGCCACTCAACTTGAAAAACTGGGCGTAGATATTATTGAAGCCGGTTTTCCGATTGCTTCCCCCGATGATTTTGCCGCAGTAAAGGAAGTGGCGAAATTAATAAAAAAAGGCTCTGTTTGCGCTTTAGCTAGATGTATTGATAAAGATATCCAAAGAGCCGGCCAGTCGCTCAAAAAAGCCAAGCACCCGAGGATCCATCTTTTTCTGGCCACTTCAAAGATACATTTAAAATATAAATTCAAAAAAGCCGAAGATGAAATAGCTATCATTGCCAGGGATTCGATTAGAAAGGCTAGAAAATTCTGTTCTGATATCGAATTTTCACCGGAAGACGCGACCCGTACCGAAAAGGATTTTCTTTTCCGGATGATCGAAATGGCAATCAACGAAGGTGCACATACCATAAATATTCCTGATACCGTAGGCTACAGCTACCCCCAGGAAATTTATTCACTGATAACCGAGATCAGGAACAACGTCACTAATATTGACAAAGCGGTTATCGCTATCCATTGCCATAATGATCTTGGTCTTGCAACAGCCAATTCTTTGTCTGCTGTTTTGGCCGGCGCCCGGCAAGTTCATTGCACAATTAACGGAATCGGCGAGCGTGCCGGAAATGCATCGCTTGAAGAAATAGTTATGGCGATGAAAACGCGTAAAGATGTCTTCGGTAATTTTTATAACGGTATTAATACTAAAGAAATATACCGCACCTCGCGCCTGGTCAGCAAGCTTACTGATTTTGTAGTCGCTCCGAATAAAGCGATTGTCGGCCGCAATGCTTTTGCCCATGAATCAGGTATCCATCAGGATGCAATCTTAAAGAAAAGGATAACCTATGAGATTATGGACCCTCATGATGTCGGTATTGCTAGTAGCCAGCTGATTTTGGGTAAACATTCGGGAAGGCATGCCTTTAGGGATAGGCTAAAAGAATTGGGATTTAACCTTAATGACCAGCAGTTAAACAAAGCTTTTTTGCGTTTTAAGGAAGTCGCTGATAAAAAGAAGGATATCTACGACGATGATTTAAGGATCATTGTTGAGGATGAAATCCGCTCGGTTAAACCTATCTGGAAATTAAGAAGTTTTGAAGTTAATTCTGGCACCAAAATTAAACCAAAAGCTGGAGTAGTATTGTTAAGGGGTTCGCAAGATATTTCCGGTCTCTCCTCCGGAGACGGCCCCGTCGATGCTTGTTTTAAAGCCATAGATAAAATTACTGGTTATAAAGTAAAGCTGGAAGATTTCCGCCTGGAAGCAGTTACTTCCGGAAAAGACGCTTTAGGCCAGGTCAGCCTTAAGTTAAAGTTTAAGAATTCCATCATCAGCGGCCGGGGGGCAAGCACCGATATTGTTGAGGCTGCGGTTAAAGCTTATATCGATGCCGCTAACAAAATAGGAAGCAAATGAGCCTAAAACCGAAACTTTACGGTTTAATAGGTTTTCCCGTCCAACATAGCCTTTCTCCCCGGATGCATAATGCCGCATTTTCCCGGTTAAAAATAAATGCCAAATATAAATTATTCGAAGTTAAACCCGGATCTCTTAAATATTTTTTAACCACTGTTGTAAAGAAAGAAAACATCCTCGGTTTTAATGTTACCTACCCTTATAAGGAAGAAATCCTTGATTTTTTAAATAGCAAATTAGGCGGCGTAAAAGAAATCGGCGCAGCCAACACAGTGCTGGTAGAAAATAATAAATTAAAAGGTTTTAATACTGATTATTTGGGATTTAGCGCCCACTTAAAAGAATTAAAACTCCGGCCTAAAAAGGTGGCGATAATAGGGTCGGGCGGCGTTTCGCGGGCAGTTTGTTTAGCGCTGGCTAAGATGAAAATAGAAGAGCTTGCGGTTTATGACATTGACCAATTTAAAAGTATAAACCTTTTTAAAAACCTAAAACCAGTTTTGGAAAGAATAAGATTTAAAGCAGCTGCATCTATAGAAGAATTAGCAATTTATGCTAAAGATTTATTGGTGAACTGTTCACCGGTAGGTATGCGCCAAATAGACCCCTGCCTGGTTAAGCCTGATGATTTAGGTAAGAGCGTTTTCGTTTATGACCTTATTTACAGCCCTCAAGAGACAAAGTTGCTTTCTTTAGCCAAATCTTTAAATTTAAAATTTTCTAACGGTCTAGGCATGCTTTTATACCAGGGGGCTTTTGCTTTTAAGCTTTTCAGTGGTAAAGCCGCTCCGCTTGAAGTTATGAGGCAGGCGCTTTTAAAAAGGAGATAATTTAATGATTGCCAAAATAATTGTTTTTATTTTCGGATCCATCGTCGGCAGCTTTTTAAATGTCTGCATCCACCGCATGCCAAAGGGCGAATCCGTAGTCTGGCCGCGCTCGCATTGCCCCAAGTGTTCGAAAAGAATACCCGGTTATGACAATATTCCTTTTTTAAGTTTTATATTGTTAAAGGGCAGATGCCGTTTTTGCAAGGAAAGAATTTCTCTGCGTTATCCCATTGTTGAATTACTTACCGCCGTTTTAATGGTTGCTCTGTTCGCCAGGTTTGATTTAAATTCATTCTTTTTGTATATGGTCATGGTTTGGGGGTTAATTATCGCCACCTTCGTTGATATCGACCAGAGGATTATTCCCGATGAAGTATCGGTTGGAGGGATGATTATCGGTTTTATCATGGTTTCTATAAAAGGGTTTAATCTAAATCCCCTGAGTTTTAGTTTTCACCCGATGATTCAATCTGCTTTAGGCATAGTTGTAGGGGGCGGGGTAATCTATCTGACCGGAATAATTTTCGACCTGGTTTATTTTAAGCTTCTAAAAAAACCTCCGATCAACGGAGAAACTGAATCTATGGGTGGAGGCGATGTAAAGCTTTTGGCCATGATCGGCGCATTTATTGGCTGGAAACTTGCCCTTTTGACTTTTTTAATCGCGCCCTATCTGGGAATTGTGCTAGGTATCATGAATTTAATTACCAAAAAGGATCATACTATACCTTACGGACCATTTCTTTCGCTAGGGGCGTTAATTTCTTTGTTTTGGGGAAATAGAATACTTCAATTAATCCTGCCTTTTTAAGGTTTTAATATGCCCGGATTAAACCTGAAAAATTACCTTTCTCAAACTATTTCCAAAGATAACTGGGAGCGTGTCGGTTTTAAAAAACGGTCGGGAGTTTTATTTCCCTTATTTTCGGCTTATTCGGAAAACAGTTTTGGTATAGGCGACCTGGGAGATTTAAAACTTATTATTGATTGGGCAAAATCCACCGGAAATTCGATAATTCAGCTTCTTCCGATGAATGAAGTGGGGCCGAACTTTTGCCCTTATGATGCCTTAAGCTCTTTTGCCCTTGAGCCTTCCTATATTTGTTTAAAAGATTTTCCGGGTTTATCCTTAAAAAAGTTTAACTTGCCGGCGCAATCCAGCCACATAGATTATGCGGTTAAGGAAGAAAAGATTAAACTGCTTTGGAGTTTTTATCTGGCTCAGGATTTAAGCGAGGCTTTTGATTTCGAGGAATTCCAGCGTAAAAATTCATATTGGCTTTCAGATTTCGCCATCTTTAAAGAATTAAAAGATTATCATCACGGTAGACCTTGGTATGAATGGGATGAAAAATTTAAAAATCGTTCTATTGAAGCTTTAAGTAGGTTTAAACAGGATAATATCGAAAAAGTAACTTTTTGGATGTGGATGCAGTGGATCCTATTCAAGCAGTTTAAAGAAGCCAGCGTTTACGCATCCTCCAAAAAAATCTTTATAAAAGGTGATCTGCCGGTTTTAGTTTCTCGGGACAGTTCGGATGTCTGGAGCCATCCCGAATTTTTCAAACTGGAATTCGCCGCCGGAGCCCCGCCGGATATGTATGCAGCCTTCGGCCAGCGATGGGGGATGCCTACTTATAATTGGCAAAATATCGAAAAAAACGACTACAGATATATAAAAGAAAAACTGAAATACGCCGAAGAATTCTATAATATTTTGCGCGTAGACCATGTTGTCGGGCTTTTTAGGATCTGGAGTATCCCTTTTAATGAGCCCCAGGAGAATGCCGGTTTAAACGGGGTTTTCGATCCTGTTGACGAACAACTTTGGTACCGGCAGGGCCAGGATATTTTAAAAATTCTGGTTAAAAATACCAAGATGCTTTTTTGCGCCGAAGATTTAGGGGTGGTGCCTAAATGTTGTACTGATACTTTGTTGGAATTCGGCATCTGCGGAAATGACGTCCAACGCTGGGCAAAGGATTGGGATAAAAAACATGATTTTCTCCTGCCTGAAGAATACCGCCAGCTGGCCGTAGCCATGCTGGCTACTCATGATACTACTAACTGGAGGGCTTGGTGGAAATATGAGGCAGGAACAGTTGACAAGGATATGTTGTTAAGAAAATGCAATGATCGTAATATTGATTTTGAAAAAATAAATAATAAGTTGTTTGACGCGGGCAAATCTTATAATGGAAGGCTGCGTTGGAAAAAAGAAATCGATAGCCCGGACAAACTGCTTTGGGAGCTGGGCAGGAAAGAGGAAGAGGTCAGGGATTTCATCGATATCTATAAAAATTCCTACGCCGAAAAAGAAAAACTTTGGAAGATACTTAATTGCCGCGGCAAGATGGATGAGGAAGCAAGCCCTGAGTTATTGAATAAAATATTTGCCTTTACTTTAGATTCACGGGCAGTTTTTTGTATTAATTTAATAAATGATTATTTGAGCTTAGGTGGTATGTTTAAGGGCGATCCTTACCAATATAGGGTTAATCTTCCCGGTACAGTTAGCCCGCAAAACTGGTCGCTTAGGCTTCCCATCAGCCTCGAAGAGATGCTTAAACATTCCTTAAACAAGCAAATCCGTAAAATGATAACTGATTCAGGCAGGGCTTAGTCGAATAATGGGGTCAGAATAATGGGGTCAGAGCTAATTTTCTGCCCCCCTTATTCTTTAGAAAATTAGCTCTGACCCCATTATTTCCATTATTTAGATTATATGGCAAAATTAGAGGGCGTAGAATATTATATTTCCAAGGGTATGGGTAGGGCGATTATGGACTATAGGATGCTTGACCCCGGGGATAGAATTGCAGTTGCTGTCTCTGGGGGTAAGGACAGCCTTACGCTATTACGTTTTTTACTTCTGCGTAAATCATTTGTACCCATTCAATATGAGCTAGTAGCTTTACATGTAGATATGGGTTATCCCAAATCGATCTCAGCTAAACTGGAGAAAATTTTCAAAAAGCTAAAGGTTGAGTATAAGATTATAAAATCCGATGTACTTAAAAAAACGCCTAAAAACAAGATTAACTGTTTTTGGTGCTCCTGGAATAGGAGAAAAGAACTGTTTATCGAGTCCGATAAATTAGGTTGTACAAAAATCGCTTTTGGGCACCATCTGGACGATATTACCGAGACAATGTTATTAAATTTATTTTTCCAAGGGGAGATTTCAACAATGGCTCCCAAACAGGAGTTATTTAAAGGAAAAATTAAAATCATCAGGCCCCTGGCTTATATAGAGGAACGTTTTATCAATCAATTTGCAAAAGAGTCAAAATTGGGCTATGACAGTTGCCTCTGCCCTCATTCGGTAACTTCTAACCGCAGTTTAGCAGGCAAGATTATCCGGCGAGTAGGGAAAGTATGCCCGGATGTAAAAAAGAATATTTTCCGCTCGCTAAAAAGAGTCAAAAAGGATTATTTGCTTTAGCTTTAACAGTGGTATAATAAAAACATGGCTATTTTTATTTCAGCGATATTTTTGGTTTTGGTTGCATTTATTGTGGCTCTGGTGCTTAAAATTTCATCCCAGGTTAATGATCGTCTTAACCAGATGAATCAATCTCTTCAAGAAGCCAATAAAATTATCGGCTCTAATCTGGGCAATGCTACAAATGCATTCGGTAACGTTAAAGAACAATTGGGGAAATTGGAACAGACTAATCAGCAGATTATCGCCATCAGTCGGGACATCTCAAGCCTGCAGGAACTTTTACGCGCTCCTAAATTCCGCGGTTCGATGGGAGAGACTTTTCTTGAGAATTTGCTTTCTCAGGTATTACCGAAGGAACATTATCAGGCCCAATACCGTTTTAAAACCGGCGATGTAGTAGATGCGGTTATCAAGCTGGGGGAAAAACTTGTTCCTGTCGATGCAAAATTCAGCCTTGAAAATTTTCAAAAGATGCAGGAATCATGCGATGAGCCGGAAAGAGAAGCCTGCCGGAAGAAGTTTGTCCAGGATATTAAAAACCGGATCAACGAAATAAGTTCTAAATATATACTGCCTGCGGAAAATACTTATGATTTTGCATTAATGTATATCCCTGCGGAAAATGTTTATTATGAAGTAATCATTAAAGGCGACATATTCTCTTATAGTATGTCCAAAAAAGTAATTCCTGTTTCTCCAAACACCTTCTTCGCCTACCTTCAGGTAATTTGTTTAGGGTTACGCGGCCTCAAGGTAGAAGAAAATGCCAAAATGATTTTAAAGAGTTTAAGTTCTCTTTCTATCGAGACCGATAAATTCAGGGAAGATTTTAATATCCTGGGAAGCCATCTGGTAAATGCCAATACCAAATACGCCGAAGCGCAGAAGCATTTTGACAAGGTCAGCGAACGCCTGTTGAATGTCCACGAAACCAAACAGTTGGAAGTTAAGTAATCATGATTTTTAGTGTTCGCGTCAATGTCCGTTCAAGCCGCAACTATATCGAAGAAAAAGACGGTGTTTTAAAAGTTTATCTGACCAAGCCGGCCTGCGAAGGGCAAGCTAACCAACAGCTGGTAATTTTATTAAGCGAATATTTTAAAGTAAAAAAATACCAGATTAAAATTAAAAGCGGGGAAAAATCCCGCAACAAACTTATTGAGGTAAATAATGCCTGAAACTAATAATCCTTTGGAAAAATTCAGTATAAGCCTTATAACCTCGGTTTTTAGCAAAAGACAGGACGGAAATATGTCCTTGTCTTATGGAGATACTAAGCATTCTTTAGAGAATCGTCAAAAGTTCCTTTCTTCTATAGGAATCGACTATCAAAATCTTGTTGGCTCACAGCAGATTCATGGAAAAGAAGTCAGATACATTAAAGATGATTACAAGGGTAAGGGCGCATTAAATTATGATAGCTCGATTCCTGATACTGATGGATTGATGACCGATAAAAAAGGCCTGCCGCTTATGATACTAACCGCTGATTGTCTTTCGGTTTTTATTTATGACCCTAAGAAGCCGGCGGTTGCGCTTTTACATGCGGGTTGGCGAGGAACCTTGAAGAATATCGCTTCTGAAGGGGTTAAGGCCCTTCAGGAAAAATTTGGTAGTTCACCTCAAAGGCTTTTCGTAGGTTTTGGCCCATCCATACGCAGCTGTTGTTTTGAAGTGGAAAAAGATTTTAATACAGATTTTCCTTTTGGTTTGGTTGTCCGGGATGGCCGTACTTATATGGATATTGCGCTTATGAACAAACAGCAGTTGATTAATTGCGGTGTCCAGGAGAAAAATATCTTTGACCCGGAAATTTGCACTTTTTCACAAAACCAGGATTATTTTTCTTTCCGTAAAGAAGGTGATAAAAGCGGAAGGATGATTTCAGTTATAATGCTAAAACCTTAAAAGGGCTAAACAATATGGTTTCATCTAAATATGAATTAGAATTTATTCTACACGCCAAAGACAGCTCGTCAAAAATAATAAAAAGCTCTTTGGCCGAATTCGGCGATAATTTAGTAGTTGATTACGCAGATGATGGTAAAGAAAGCCATAATTATAAAGTAAATATGGTTACCGAAGACCCCACCTTAGTTTTTGACCTTTGCTCTCAGCTTGGCCGGATAAGGTCGGTGAAAGTCCAGCAAAACCCGTAAGTCCGCCCTTTAACAAAAATCATCATTGAAATAAACACCATTCCTTATATAATGAGTTTGCGATTTAAATCGGTTAGATTATTATAGGTAAGGTTTATCATATGTTTATCATTGTTTTAGTTACCACTAAAGATAAAAAAGAAGCTTTAAAAATATCTCAAAAGCTTATTGTAAGCAAATTAGCCGCTTGCGTAAATATCATTGAAAAAGTCGATTCTTTATTCATGTGGAAAGCCAAAGTAGAGCAGTCCAATGAATCATTATTGGTTATTAAATCAAAAAAAGTGAAGTTAAATAAGATAATAAATCTGGTTAAATCCCTGCATAGTTATGGAGTGCCTGAAATTATAGCCTTACCTGTAATTGCCGGGGACAAGCAATACTTAGGGTGGGTAGATGAATCTCTCGGGTAGCCCTTTAGATTTTTTAATAGCTTTTTTTGGCGGAGTACTGGCTAGTTTTACTCCTTGTGTTTATCCGCTTATACCGGTAAGCGCAGGTTACTTAATCGGCAACGCCGGGAAAGCAAAAGGTTTATTTTTAGGTCTGTCTTATGTCACCGGCATTGCGGTAACCTATTCTTTGTTAGGGATTTTAGCAGTATTAACCGGGACTCTTTTTGGAAATTTAAGTTCACATCCGGCAGTTATCCTTACCGCCGGTATAATTATTGTTATTTTTGGCCTTTCAATGTTCGGCCTGTTCCATTTTAATTTTAACCTGATCCAAAGGTTTCCTTTAAAGGTCCGGGGCAATTATTTTTTCGCATTTTTATTCGGCCTTGTCTCGGGGCTGATGGTTTCACCCTGCCTTACTCCGATCTTAGGCTCGATACTGGCTTATTTATCAGTTAAAGGCAACATATTCTACGGCGCCTTCTTGTTATTTTGTTTTTCTTACGGGATGGGTGCGATTTTTATTTTGATATCGATTTTTGGAAGCAAGCTTAATCGTTTACCTAAACCCGGTAGATGGATGGTTATTTCCCAAAAGATATTCGCTTCGGTAATTGTTTTATCGGGGATTTATTTTATTTTTACAGCTATAAGGAGCTTCTAATGAGTTTTTTTGTAAAATTGAGGTTAATTTTACCGGCAATTTTTATCTTTTTACTTTTAAGTTCGGCTAACGCCGGGACCAGTCTTTCAGCCCCAAGTCCGGCTAACCCAGAAGCCAAGAATGATATTATCATTAAAGACCTAAACGGCCGGCCGGTGAATGTGACTGGGCAAAAAGGCAGGCCGGCGATACTTATGTTTTGGACCACCTGGTGCCGTTTTTGCCGGGACGCCATTAAAACAATGAATAAAGATTATGTAGGAATAGAAAAAGAAGGAATAACTGTTTTGGTGATTAACGTAGGCGAGTATGAATATAAGGTTAAAAGATATTTTAAAGATACGGTGATGAATTTTAGGGTGCTTTTTGACGAAAATAGCCTGGTTGCCGACCACTATGGGCTTGAAGGTGTGCCTACATATGTTTTATTGGATAAAGAGGGCAAGGTTGTTTTTAATGGCAACCGGATGCCTTCTAACTATAAAAGTTTGCTTTTAGAAAAATAAGGGAACAATGAATAATTTCCAAGCGATAATTGAAGAAATTTGTAAAAGAGATACGAGGTATAAACCGGATGCCTACCAGTTTGTGCTTGAAGGCCTTCATTTTACGCAGGAGACACGGAAGAAACAGCCGCTGTATAAAGCAAAATTAACTACAGGCCAGGCGCATGTTTCAGGCCAGGAGCTTTCTCAGGGGTTACGTGATTATGCAATTAACCAATACGGTGCCTTGGCCGGAAGAGTACTTTCGCATTGGGGAATAAACCAGACCCAGGATTTTGGAAATATAGTTTTTAATATGGTCGAGAAAAAACTTTTTTCTAAAACTGAAGAAGATTCTTTAGCTGATTTTAAAGATGTTTATGATTTTAAAACCGCTTTTTCCGATGTTTTGACTTACAATGTAATCAAAGAAGGCTTAAGGAGTAAAGAATGACCGGTTTAAAAGGCCTGGCAACAGGGGTGGGGAGCCTTCCTTTTTTAAACGCCCAAAGCGCTTTGGAATTAATCTTTTGTTTTGTACCGTCTGCTCCTTTCTGGCCGCAACTGCCTAAGATTGATCCCAGGGAATCGATGGTTACCCAATTTAGCGAAAATTTGCCTTGCCTAAAAGTAGATAAAGACGGCCTGCATTTTGCACCCGGCGATAAAGAAAAATCCCTGGAATTATTTTATGAGAGATTCATCGCAGCAGACCTGGATTATTTTAAGATAACTCCGGATTTTTCGCGGGGTATTTATGCCTTCTATAAAAAGCTTGAAAGTTCGGATCTTTCCAGTGTTGAGTTTATTAAATGTCAGGTTACCGGGCCTTTTACTTTTTGCGCCGGAATAAACGACCAGGGTGGAAACGCTATTTTGCATGACGAAGTACTTATGCAGGCAATGATTCACGGCCTGACTATGAAGGCGCTTTGGCAGTTTGATTTATTCAAAAAATTCGGCAAAAAGATGATTATGTTTCTTGATGAGCCTTATTTGTCGGCAGTGGGTTCTGCTTATACTACGGTAAACCATAGCGATGTTATTGATGTGCTTTCAGGGATTACCAGCAACTTAAAAAAACAGGGATGCATTATTGGCGTACACTGCTGCGGAAATACGGACTGGTCGATGCTTACGGATGCCGATGGGGTAGACCTGATTAATTTTGACGCATTTAACTTCCAGGAAAGGTTTGTCCTTTATGCGGATAATCTTAATAAATTCCTTAAAAAAGGAGGAATTATCTGCTGGGGAATTGTTCCTACAAACGAATTCAGCCTTAAACACAGCCCTGAAATACTAACCGAAAGGATAAAATCAGGGTTTGATATATTGGTGAAGAAGGGAATTGACCGTGATTTGCTGCTGGAGAGATTGATGATTAGCCCGGCTTGCGGTTTAGGGACTTTGGAGCCGCAAAAGGCAGGGGAGATCCTTGAGCTGCTCAGCCAAACCTCCGCGTTTATCCGCAAAAACCTCTAAAAATAAATTGTTTGACAAAG